>Ga0307994_1002157_pt1 | contig 11221 bp, 3 predicted proteins | sample EllFjometagen261_FD_203171 | JGI IMG/M metagenome (GOLD analysis project Ga0307994, IMG submission 203171) | Marine microbial communities from Ellis Fjord, Antarctic Ocean - #261 | ecosystem: Environmental > Aquatic > Marine > Unclassified | place: Southern Ocean | collected 2014-11-02
TCAACTCCTTCTCCTTCTCCTCCTCCTTTCTCCTTTTTTCTTTGTTGAAGCAGCTCCTTTTGCTTCTCTGCCGTAAATTGAAACGATCCCTCGTTGCACCAGGATGGATCTTTCATATCAATGTCACTGTCATTCGAATGTAACAAGCTCATAAGACGACCTTCTACTTCAAATGTTCTTCCGTCCTCATCCAAATGAACAACGTACGAAGTCTCATGGGATCTCGACAAAATAGTTCCATGCTTAGCTTGCCTGATTTTATTCATTTTAGTCGCCGCAGGGGCATACTTACTGGCATTAATATTTGTACCAGCTAAAGCAGATGAGGCGCGTGGCAAATGTACCACGACACGCCTTGAAGTTTCAAAAGCAATGGTGATGTCTTCTTCTTTCTCGTTCTTTTCTTCACCATCATCATAATGAACAAGCCAAGTGTGACGATCAATCCTTTTCACCAGTGTTCCAAGTTGCCACGCAGCACTACTACGTTTCCCAGCGGTGGGCACGTCCCACCAAATTTTGACTCGGCGTCCGATAATCAATGTGGATTTCTCACTACTACCACCACCACCACCACCACCACCACCACCACCACCACTACCGCCGCCACCACCACCACCACGACGACGAGTGCTCGCCGGTGATGAAGAGGAGGACGACGACGAGGGGGACGACGACGACGACGACGACGACGAGGAGGAGGACGACGAGGATGAAGAGTTAGACAACATAGCTGGAGCATGTGTGGAAAAGAAAGAGGAAGGATGAAAGTACAGATCAGCACGACGACTGCGAGGAACTCTCATGGTGCTGCTTTTAAAATAACCCAAAATTGTATGAACGAAAGTTGTTTCGGGCATTTTATTTAATGTGATGGATGCAGGAGCTTTCACATAGAGGCCGTTCTCACGAATGCGTTCAATTAACCAAGTTGTCTGGTCAAACTTTATTTTTTGTTTGGCATCATTGATTTCTTGTTCAAACGTGCACATCATATGTCGAAACTTACGAAAGTTTGGATAATCATGGTATCGAGCTGCAACAGAGGGTCGTTGCTGTCGATATGCATTTTTTACAAAATTTTCTGAAGCTTCACGTGTTTGTCCACCGACTAACATGAAGTAGGCCATAATTACACATGGAGATCGGCTTCGTCCGTTTTTGCAAAAGACTGCAACTTTATGTTTTCTCGTTTTGGCAGTGAGAACGATGTACATGTGGCACACGTAGTCAACAAGCATTTTCATGTGCTGCTCAATGTGGTTTTTGCTCAACAATTCTTCGTCTCGTACAAAGGCAATGGCATCTTTCCTGTATTCACGGAACGGTGCAGATTGCTTCTGTATTACATCGAGAAGTTCGAGATGATCCGGTGTATCTAAACCACGTTCTTTGAGCCACTGCTCATCAAAGAAGTGTGCTCGTGTGCCGCCGTAAATAATACCGGATGTTATGGGGTCCCAAAACTCGACATATTCTCCACGATCTTCCAACACGCAAGAAACTCCGTGGTTGTTTAATAATTCCTTCCTGCTCTGCAAGGTCGCCATTGGTTGGATTTGACAGAGAAGAAAAGATTTTTTAGCAATTCCCTTCGAATCACTAAACTAAACTAATTCCCATTTCATCTCCTTCGTTTACACACTCCCAATCCCAGACCTTACCTGTGCAGTACTCGTAGACTAGACTCTCACTTATTTTTCCGATGAAGCGTGTCATTGAGGAAATCATCGAGTCTGAACAAACCTATTGCACAGCACTCGAACTTTTAGTCAACGAAGTCGTTCTTCCATTAAAGTCACCACAACTCGTTGACCTTCGTCCCGAAACACAGACTGACAGACTAGACCACCATCCAAAGAGCGGGACGTACGACGTCGGCAGCTCACCCAGAGAGCAGAGGACACACTCACGAGAGCAGAGCACACTCAGTCGCATTTCCAGCTATGCTGGTTTTGCTGCAAGCTCCAAAGTATCATTGGAGATTAAACCAAACGAGCACTCATTGGCTTTCAGCAATATTCGTGAGATCCTCTCTCTCAGCCAACTCCTCTTGGCAGACCTCAAAAAAGATGGAGCTTGCTGCGGCTCTGTCATTTTGGCATATCGGCAGCAGCTATCCAACGTGTACCAAATGTACGTGGGAAATTATGAGACGAATTTAATCACGCTAGCAACTCTCGAGCGTCAACCAGGTTTCAAAGAGTTTGTAGCACAAAAATTAAATGGCATCCAGCTTGGATCTTTAAATATTATGCCAGTCCAGCGCGTTCCACGTTACTTGCTCCTTCTCAAGGAGCTGTTGAAGCAGCAGAACAAAGAGGAGTTGTCTGGTGAGAACGTCGGCGTTAGTGGCAGCGGCGACGGCGACGACGGGGAAGCAGCAACAGCAGCAGCGATGACGACAACAACAACAACAACAACAACAACAACAACAACAACAACAACAACAACAACAAACGGTGTGGCCATCTTAACCAAAGCAATTTCACACATTGGCAAAGTGTGTAAATTTATAAACGCAGCAAAAGGACATTTAGAAGAGGTAGAAAAAATATTAAATGTAGAAAAGAAATGTGGTATGGAGGGTTTAGTCAAACCAAGAAGATGTTTGCTAAGAGAAGGGACGCTGCTTAAAGTGTGTCGTCGTAAAAACAAGCCGTTCATGTTTTGGTTATTTAATGATATGATGATGTACGGGAGTCCCACGACGAACTTATTGGGACGTCTTGGCGGAACGAACTCTGAAAAAGAATGTGATGTCTCTCATCAATTTTCTTTAGAATTCGTCAAAGTCAGAGATGTCGACTACGTGGATGTCGCGTCAACGAAGGGAGGCAGTGATGACAGCAGCTCGGTGACTGATCCAGCATTAGAATTTCGTTCCCCTAAAAAGTCGTTCGTACTTCTTTGTGCAGATGAGAACGAGAAGACATTGTGGTTGACTTCTTTTCAACGCTCCAGCGCCTCCGTCATCGTGCGTCCGGAGAGGCAACGAATCACATCAGTACGTCGACAACATCGTATTCATCGTTTGAGAAAGGCACAGTCGACAACGAGCAACGCGGGTGGCGGCGGTGGTAATGGTGGTGGTAGTAGTGGTGGTAGTAGTGGTGGTAGTAGTAGTGGTGGTAGTCGTGGTGGTGGTGGTAGTGGTGGTGGTGGTGGTGGAAAGATGGACACGACAGCACCTGTTGGTCACGTCGCACCACTGTGGGTGCAGGACATTGCATCCAAAAAGTGCCAGCTGTGCAGCCAAAGTTTTACATTTTTTGTTCGAAGACATCACTGCAGGAGATGTGGATTTCTTGTGTGCAACGACTGCTCGTTGAATCGTGCACGCATTCCAACGGAAACAAAAGCAGTCAGGGTATGTGATCCATGCTTGGTACAGATGAAACGTGGTGGTGGTGTGGTTGCACAGCCAAACGACGGAGGTGTTGAAGTGTTGAATCCGTTGTCATCGTCGCTGCTATCGGAAAGCGTGAAGGTGGTAGTGGAGGAGGAGGAGGAGGAGGAGGAGGAGGAGAACGACGAGGAGGACGAGGTCGAGTTCGTAGTGACCAGAGTGAGAGACGAGGCAGAGGAAATCATGGTGGAAAGAGGAGAAGAAAAAGAATTGGTTGCAAGCGTCGCAGCTGGGGAAGAAATGACTGAACCAGGCGATGCCAATGTCGATGTCTCTGAGTCTTGCAAGGATCTCTTGTCAAAAAAAAACTTGTCGGCAGAAGAAGTGGAGAAAGTTCAAAAGATGATGCAAACGATGAGCACCACGACTGATACGAATGTGAATGTTACTACTAAGGATGAGACGGAGATGGCAAGTGTGACAGATCAAGAGGGTGAGTCGAAAATGACAGACCAAGATTATGCAAGACAAAGGACGCGGCAAAAATATGGAGGAATGAGCATGTACAAGGGAAATGGAGCGTTGAATTCGAAAAAGAAGAAGAGGAAAACTGGACGGAAATCAAAGATGGGTCGGAGCAGCGTGAGCAATGCTTCTTCGGTTACACTGCTACCATGTGTACCAGACGGAGAGTAATCGAGTATATCTATATAGCTACACTGCTACCAGGTAAAATTCATGTGTAAACACTAGGCTTAACATCTTTGGTTATGCATACGAATCATACGGTAAAAGAAATATTCGTTAACCCAAACGCTGCCATTTTTTCCTGCTTTTTTCTAAAATAATAAAAAATAAGTACAATTTTGATTAAAAAAATAAATATCGTCCCCCCTGTTTTCCTTTGGACATCAATGGAGACACCATCACCCTGCGTCTACAACAAAGCGGACAACGAGTCCAACGAACGACCACCAACATTTGGTTTAAACTCCTTTGAGTCGACACTCTCTGATTTCCAAACATTATTTGCAACAACCGATTTAACAAAACCGGAGAACGTTTTCGCGCAAAGTTTAGCGGGTACTCTAAAAAATTATCACTGCAGAAGCATTGCGTGGAAAGTATTCCTGGGATGTCTCGACGCAGGAAAGACTCCAGCAGAGTGGATCCAGCAAATTACTGCTAAACGCATGGAGTACGAGGCACTGTTAAAGCAGCACAAGACTGATCCAAACAACTCTGACGACGTCGACCCACTGCTAAATAATCCCTTGTCGCAAGAGGCAGAGTCACCATGGACAAAGTTTTATGAAGAGCAGGAGCTTCTTGAGACAATTGGAAAGGACACCAATCGGTTGTATCCAGTGGGGTGTGGTGAATTTTTTGAGCACACGCAGCACGCAACGACAGGAATGACAAACGTATTATTTGTATGGAGTCAGCTCCATCCTGAAACTTCCTATCGTCAAGGTATGCACGAGCTGCTGGCACCGTTCGTGTGGTTAATGGAGAGCGAGCGTCTGGTGGGAGATACAACGACGGATGCTGGAGCTCTCGATGATGATGATGGCCGTGCGCTCCGCGTGCTGCTCGATCCACACTACATCGAGCACGACGCATATTTTATGTTTACCACCATGATGTCGGATGTTGAGCAACTTTTTTACGTTCATGCCGTTGATTCCAGGCAACTGGCCAGCAAATATCGCGAGGCGCAGCGAATGGGTGCAACAACACTGGCACGACGTAATCGGAGTGAGACGGATGCTGCTGTTGAGGCAGTCACGGATGCGCGCAACAAGAGTGTCACGCCCGTTTTACGCACATGCAATCGCATTCATCATGAGCTCCTCCATGTGGCAGATCCAAGCATTCATAAAAGAATGGTGACGATGGAGATCGAGCCACAACTTTACGCACTCCCATGGGTTCGTCTGATGTTCTCACGATGTTTTCACATGGATGACGTGTTAATATTGTGGGAGGGAATATTTAGCGCAACCTCTTCCAGCCAGCTGTTACGCGAGCCACCTCCTGTTGATCGCATTGATCGCATTACTGAGATGATTGAGTGCATTGGTGTTGCCATGGTCATGTACGTTCGTGAATATTTGCTAGAGGCAGAGTCGATGTACATGTTGCAAAGATTAATGAAATATCCACCCGTCGAGGATGTTAGTGTATTTGTGCAGCGTGCCATGGAGATTCGTGCGTCTCCTCATAAGCGGTTTGCACCCGATGACAAGGAAGTTGCTCGGCAGCAGGAGGCATCGCGGAGACAGCAGGAGGCATCTGCTGCTGCTGCTGCTCTGAACGCTGCCGCTGTCTCTTCTTCTTCTTCTTCTTCCTCCTCCACTTTTTCTTCCTCCACTTCTTCTACCACCTCCTCCACCTCTGCAGCTGCGGCTGCATCGTCATTTCGAAGGCCTGATATGGCAGCGTCCAAAGGTACGAGGAGCCAGTTCCAAGGTCAAACACCTCCGCGTCCCAGCGAGGCGCACTCCATGTCGCTCGAGGAGAGGATGGGCACGCAACTGGGCTACATTTCAAAAGTCTTTGAAACTGAGTTGTGTGGTAAACCGGAAGGTGAAAGGTACGATGAAACCATCGTCTTGCAAGCGTTGGCGCAACTGAAGCAAGTGAAAGATGTGTTGAGCAAACGAATTGATGAGAGCGATTGCTTTTGGTTGTATTCTATTAAAGAGACGGCGACAGCAGCGGAGGAAAAGGAGCAGGGAGAGCAAAAAGAGCAACAAGAGCAACAGGAGCAGGCAGAGCAGCAGCAGGAGGAGGAGAAGAAAGAAGAGCAGGAGGAGCACGAGGAGCAGCAGCAGGAGGCTGTGCAGGATGATTCAGGGAATGAAGTGGAGGCAGAAGAAAAGACAGATACGACAGATGTTCAGGTGGTAGTCGTGGAAAATCCAGAAGTGGAGCAAGTGGTAGAAGAGCCTCGACAGGAAGCAAGGACGAGTCAGCTTGTGGAGGACGAAAGAGGACTGTTTGATGACGATCAGAAGAGTGACGAGGAGGAGGAGGAGGATGCACTCTCGGATGGAGGTGGTTTGTTTGATGATCCCAATCCAAAAAAAAAAGGTTTGAGAGTGAGTGGCCTTTTTGGGGACGACGATGACGATGACGACGACAACGCCACCAAGAGTAGTGGTGGTGGTCTTTTTGATGATCCAGATGACGACGACTCGAAGAGTAGTGGCGGTGGTGGTCTGTTTGACTAGGAACTAGAGATCAACTCAAAATATATTTTTCTTAAAGGGACAACAAAAAATTTATTGATTTTATTGATCTTGATCGATTGTCATTTGTTGTAATGTATGTACCGAATGTTTATTTCATTCATCTTTTTTGTTCTGAACCAGAGCTGCTTGTTTTGTTTTATATTAATTATTTTATGTACTACTTTGCTCACGTGCTGTCTTGCACGTGGCGCGTTTCATTGTAATTCGTGTGAACGAATCACATCTGCTCTGCTGCTTTGTAAGTTTTTTTTTTGATGTATATGTGTTTCTTAATTTATTTTATTGTCATGCGATCGACGTGAGACTGGAGAAAACATGATTTTCTCTTACTCCGACTCGTGTTTGCTGGGTCGCCCGTTGTTTTGTGTTTGCTTCGCCTGTTTGTTTTGTTTCAAAGCCCAAGTCTCAACTTTTGCAAGTCAATTTCGTTCGAAATTCAACAACAGATCCACGAGGTAGTCACGCACCACTATTGTTACTGGCACCAATTTCAATGTCCTGCATGGGCATGCCTGCTGGATGCACAGTTGCATCTTTTAATTTCTTTTTTAATGCTTTCACTTCATCCTCAAGATCTGACACGGTTGAGTTGTCGTACGTGTGCTGCATGTGAGTTTGCGACGTCATCATCGTTTGCTGACGCACAATTTCTTGCAAATCAATGTCACCAGTCGTGTAGAGCTGAAAAATACGAGTACCAAACAGCAGAATGGCACTCAGCAGCGTGACACACAGGACGACAATGGCTTGAATAAGCACCTTGGCTGCGTTGGTCACGTTGAGAAAGTAGTACAGCAGCAACACAATGAGACTGAGAAATCCAATCTGATACATGACCATCATAATTTGTTTCGACTCGGCAAACGCTCCATGAACATTTCTTGTTTTCCATGCCAAGACGCAGCCCCACACAATGAGCAAGGCTTTGAAACCAATGGCAGCAGCAGCAAACGCAGGTGTTTTCGACTGACAGACCATGGTTTCCACCCACTCTCCCTGAGGTCCAGTGCCAAGCTCAACGACGGCAGAGTTTGGATCAATCAATGTCCACAGCAGTTGAATGCAGACTTCCACCATGACGATCATGGAGACGCGTGACATGAGGACCATAGGTCCCATTCGTACCTTTTTCATTTTTTTATTGTTGAACAACGCATTGACACGATGAACTTTAATGAATAAAATAGCAAACAAACTGGTGAACGATACGTTGAAGACCCACGGGCGTGCCAGGCAGTTTGCGGGCGTGTTCTCACCTAGAAATGCCAAGGTTGACAAGTTGACAAAGATGGACGAAACGCCAAAGGCGGCTAAAAATATAGGTTGCGCCGCCTTCCAAATATTTTTACTTTTGCCTGCTAGCATCACAAGCATAACGATAAGATTTGTCAATACGCCAAGAATGACCACGACGACGATGGTCGTGTACATGCCGGTACCCGGCAGAATGTTGTCTGCTGCTGAATCAGCAGGCATAACGACGACAATGTCCCAATTTAATTTGCCATCCTTGTAGTTTTTTACTTGAATGTAACTTCCGTTGTTGACGACGAGCTTCTCCGGCCAACCTTGCGTGTCTAAAAATTTAGAAACACTCGCGACCATCCAATCACTGCTGTTCACAGCAGGTACACGCTTGAGATCACCACTTTCCTCGTCCTTGTTGAGCAGCGAAGCACCAAACGTGGAGCTCGCAACTGTTAAACCCGTGTCGTGCTCGACCATGAACACGGAACGATCTCCCTTGCTGAACTCCTGCTTTAAAAAGTTATCAATGTTTCCCAGCGTGTAGTCGACAGCCAGAACTCCATTAAATTTTTTTGCGGAATCGTAGACGGGTTGACAATGAGTCAATCCTAATTCGTTCGTTGATGAAAAGGCATAAATTGAGCTCCAAATGGTGCTGCCTGCCTCCTTGGTCTCCTTGTACCATCCACGCTGGCGGTGGTCGTACGTTCGATTGCGAATAATTCCCAATCCATTTGGATTTAAATTACCACTCTCAGTGTCTGCCCACCAGTATTTGCGAACAGCGCCAGGAAGTTCGTTGTCTGTCCCGGTACGCTCCGTGTACTTGTAGACTTCGTTTCCGTCCTCGTCCTTTTGGCCACGAATGTAGCCAGTAAAGAAGCCGTTCTCAAAGCCTGCGTAGACCATGTACAGCGTTTTGAACGAGACGAGTTCCGTAAACTCCCATCGTCGGACGGATGGAATGTCGTCAATGCTGACGCTGCCAACGCGATATCCATTGTCGGACAGTTCGTTCACCACCACTGGCGGCTGCATGAAATTACGTACGGCAGCCTCCGTACGCTTGCTAATCTCAAAGTTAAAGCTGGCACCAGTGTCTTGGCCAGACACGGCCGAGAGTAGGCAAGACACCATGAGCGCTGCCAAGAGGGGCAGCGGTTGTCGGGAACGGTTGCCAGGGTTGTTGTTGTTGTTGTTGTTGGCGCAACCGCCGCCGCGCCGAGCGTTGATCGGCGACGGTGAGTGACCACCACCAACAGCTGCGTCACTCCAGTCTCTGCTGGTCTGACTGCCACCGTTCGTCGTGAGATTCGACGATGCAATGTGATCCATTGTTGTTGTTGTTGTTGTTTTCTGAAAAGAAAGAAGGTGTGAGCGTGTGTCTGCGTGAAAAGAAAGTAAGAGATACTGTGTATGTTTTGTGTGGTGAGAGAAATTTTTTTGTAGCGGTAATAATTCTTTTTTGCGGGAAGTCGGCAAAAAAAATAGAAGAAAAAAAGGAACGTCCGAGTACTTTGCCGTACCAGAACAACTTTTGGTTTTATTTGTGGGCTTCGGAAAGAGTTTTTTTGATACTTTTTTTAGTACTTTTTTGTACCAAGAAATGGAAGTCTGAAAACACATTTGCGTTGCCAGCAAAAAGATCAGCGAGTTTTCTTCAAGTTAAAAAAGGACTCAAATTATATTTAGGTTTTGGATCCAAATCGGAGCTTGGGTGGATGGCTGTGAATGTTAGTGAATCCTTCCCGCGCTACCTTCCATCTTCCTCTATCATGTCTGGTGGCTACTACAAAAACAAAGATCTCCTCGAGGGAGCACACAAGCCAAAGTCTCCTGACACTGAAACTATCAACTACCTGTGTCAAATTGAAGGTCTTCTTGATGACCATCGTACTGCCAATGATCCTTCGCAGCAGCACCATCGCGGCGGCAGCAAGACGACAGAGGACGACGACGACCAAGAGGAAGATGCCGAGGAGGAGAGAAGAGAGCAGCTTGCTCTTCTTGTCAACAACGTCCACGATGAAATTGCAGGCCAACAAGCAGCTCTCTCAATTGACAAGTCTGCCAGCATGATTCTTGAAAAATTACTTGTTCTTTCAACACCAGCACAACTCCGTCAGTTCGGTGCAAGTCTACGTGGTTACTTTGTGTTTCTTTCCTCACATCGTTTTGGTTCCCACGTGCTCCAAAAGTTTTTGACGCTGATGCCAGCCACAGTGCACGACGATAAAACACTACTGTCTTCTTTCAAAGGCAGCGACGAAGCGGGTGAGAACAGCATGTCGTCTGACGAGGGTCCACCCATTACCATGGAGGACGTTCTGTGCGACTTATGTGAAGAAGTGGGAGATCGTTGGATCTCACTTGCAAAAGATTTATGCGGCACACACGTGATGCGCTCCCTCCTCCAAGCAATGACAGGACGAGTGCCCAAGTACCAGAGCAACGCTAGTGGTAAAGGAAAAAAGAAAAAGAAGAAAAAGAAGATTATTAAGTCTGCAGAGCATGACGAGCGTCCTGCACATTTGAGCAGCACCGCTGCGTTGCCGATACCAGAGCATTCTGTCCCAGAGAGATGGAGAACATGTCTCATTTCCATTGTTGCCTCGGTAACAACAAAACCACCGAAAGACTTGTATGATTTAACGTTTGATACCAACGCTAGTCCCGTGCTGCAGCTGTTGCTCATGCTGGGTGCTGAGAATCATGAGGAGACGGACGGTTTAATTCGTCGCGTCTTGGATTGGGAAGAGTTGGAGGCGTACGAGCAGAGATGTGACGAGAAGCGAGCAAAATCACAAGTTGATGGTACAGAGTTGGAAAAATTTCGTTCGTGGGTAGACGACATGATTCGTGACACTTGCAGCAGCCATTTTTTGGAAGTTATGCTCCTGACGGCATCGGACGAGATGTTTCAAGAGCTGTTGAATCGAATATTTGCTGGACATCTTGGGCTGTACGCCACTCTGCCCATTTGTAATTTTGTCGTCCAGCAGCTGTTCGCTTCCGTTCGGACGACGGCGCAGTTGGAGCGAGTAATGTCTGAAATGAAATCGACCATGACGGAGCTGATTACACCCAGGCTGCTGGGTGTCGTGTGGCGTTTAGCAGAGGCAACAAACAAGCATAAGACGGGGCAGGAACGTCTGGTGCGATGGTTGGTGCGGTCGTCTAAAAAGAAATTTAGCAAGGACGTCGTCTCTTCTCTTTTGTGGTGTCCACCAAAAAGAGGAGGAGGAGGAGAAGGAGGAGGAGAAGGAGAGGGTGGTGGAGAAACGTCAGTTCCCGAGTGGAAGCAGCAAAGAAAGGAGCATGCAGCGGGAGGAGAAAGAGGTGCGAGTGCCTCGTCGTCATTGTCCAG
>Ga0307994_1002161_pt1 | contig 11204 bp, 10 predicted proteins | sample EllFjometagen261_FD_203171 | JGI IMG/M metagenome (GOLD analysis project Ga0307994, IMG submission 203171) | Marine microbial communities from Ellis Fjord, Antarctic Ocean - #261 | ecosystem: Environmental > Aquatic > Marine > Unclassified | place: Southern Ocean | collected 2014-11-02
CAGGCTTTTCACGGCCACCAGTACTTGGTTCTGCTCATTGATGATGACAGCATCTGTATAGGTGCCACCAGTGTCGATGCCTAAACGTAAGGACATGATAATTAAACTCTCTGAAATGGTTATTATTGGCGGCATTTTGCCCTGAGTAAAAGACTAACGCAAGCTCATTTTAAGTGCCCTAAATGGAGCGGCACTGGTGGGTTTAAAAGCGTCATGGTAGACACTAAAAGGAAGTTGTTTGTTAGGGTTGTTTTAGCGGTCAGTATGGCCTTTAATGGCGGTTTAATTATTTATCAAAGAGAACTCGCTATGAGCAAAGTTGCATTTATAGGTTTAGGGGTGATGGGTTATCCCATGGCAGGACATTTGGCATCACAGGGCCATCAAGTTTGCGTATATAACCGCACCATGACCAAGGCTGAATTTTGGCAAGGTAAGCATGGAGGGCACCTATCGACCTCTCCATCAGCAGCAGCTCGTGAAGCTGATTTTGTATTTATCTGTGTTGGTAATGATGAAGATTTACGCAGTGTTGTTTATGGCGACCAGGGTGTTTTATCTGGTATGGCAGCCGGTTCGATATTAATAGACCACACAACAGCGTCTGCCGAAGTAGCTCGTGAAATTGCAGTCATTGCAGCTCTGCAAGGCGTTGGTTTTGTTGATGCTCCTGTCTCAGGCGGTCAAGCCGGTGCAGAAAATGGCGCCTTGGCTATTATGTGTGGAGGCAATGCCGAAGACTACGTTAGAGCCGAGCCAATTATGCAGGCTTACGCAAAAACCACGACACATTTAGGTGCCGTTGGTAACGGGCAACTCACTAAAATGGTCAATCAAATTTGTATCGCAGGCTTAGTGCAGGGGCTTGCTGAGGGTGTCGCCTTTGCTATCAATGCAGGCTTAGATGCAAAACAAGCGTTAGGGGCAATAGGTGGGGGTGCTGCTGGCTCATGGCAAATGCATAACCGTGGCGAAACCATGGTGGACGATGAGTTTGAATTTGGTTTCGCTGTGGACTGGATGCGAAAGGACTTGGGCATTTGCATAACAGAAGCACAAAGCAATGGTTCAGAGATACCTGTGGCTCAAATGGTTGACGATTTTTATGAGCAAGTACAAGCCCATGGTGGAAACCGTTGGGATACGTCTAGCTTACTGCGTCGTTTGCCAAGAAAAGATAAGCTATAAACCTGCGTATCCAACAGTTTTCTGGTCCAGTAAGCTCATTGGGTAGAGATTTGATGTTTGGCAAATGAGCGATCTGAGAAAAGTGTGCGCAGTATAGGAAATAAGTTTCTCAATAGGGTCTGTTCATGGTCCATCGTCACTGCTGGCGCAGTGTTCAAAGAGCGACATTGAAGGCGCATTGGGTGACACTGGATAAAACAGCACAGTATACATGGACCCCTTTTCCAGATGGTATTTCGAATCAAGAAAATGCGACAACCATTTGTATTTAAAGAATAAATAGTATAAAAATTAACCATGTTTCCTAATGTTTGGAAATATAGGCTATTCATGCCCTGAAATTTGTTGGGTAACGCGTGGTATTAGGCGATTGACCTTGTTTCCTTAACCTCGTTATAGTGAGGCATGCTTAAATTAAGCCAAGACGCTTTCTCAATTTAAAAATGTAAGGTAATTCCATGAGTCATACAAACCATCAGCCAGTAAAGACCCGTTTGCAACGTAGTGAACTTGCAGTGCCAGGTTCTAACCCAAGCATGATAGAAAAAGCTGCAGATAGCGCTGCGGATTACGTATTTTTGGACTTAGAAGACGCAGTGGCTCCATTAGATAAAATTGCAGCTCGCAAAAACATCATTGAAGCACTGAATGATATTGACTGGAAAGCCAAAGGCAAGACCATTTGTATCCGTATTAATGGCTTAGATACTCATTACATGTATCGCGATGTTGTGGAAATTGTTGAGCAAGCAGGCCAACATTTAGACACCATACTAGTCCCTAAGGTAGGTGTGCCGGCCGATTTGTATATGGTTGAAGCCATGTGTAACCAAATTGAACAGGCCAAAGGGTTTACTCATAAAATTGGCCTCGAAGCTTTAATCGAAACGGCTTTAGGTATGGCCAACGTAGAAGCCATTGCCCAAGCTAGCCCACGTTTAGAAGCTATGCATTTTGGTGTGGCTGACTATGCAGCAAGTAATCGCGCTCGCACCGTGGTTATTGGTGGCTTAAATCCAGACTACCCAGGTGATCAGTGGCACTATGCTCTTTCACGTATGACTGTTGCATGTCGTGCCTATGGTTTACGGGCTATTGACGGTCCATTTGGTGATTTTAGTGATCCAGATTCATATATTTTGGCTGCAAAACGTGCGGCGGCGCTTGGCTTAGAAGGTAAATGGGCTATCCATCCGTCTCAAATTGCGCTGGCTAATGATGTATTCTCGCCACCAGAGTCTGAATTAAATCGTGCTAAAGGGATTTTGTCTGCCCTTGCTGAAGCACAAGCTAAAGGTCAGGGCGCAGCCCAGCTTGATGGTAAGATGATTGATGCTGCTTCTGCCCGCATGGCAGAGAACGTGGTTAACGTTGCTAATATCATTGCCTCTCAGGGCAAGTAAGGGCAAGTAAGGGCAACAAAGTCCAAAGTCACGCTTATTAAGGCTAAGCAGGACTAAGCAAAGCCAACTAGTGGCCCCCAAATACACATGGGGGCCATTATTTTTTCAAGGTGTATGGCTTAAAGGCCGCACACTAGGATATGCTTGTGTCACTCTCCAAGACGGTGATGCAGGACCAAGGTGTGATTTCTGTTTTTCGATCTATCTTTTCTTTACTATTGAGCTATGGCTTTTTGCTGTTAGCTAATGGTCTCTTCAATTCTCTATTAGGTTTGCGTGCCACCCTAGAAGGTGTCAGCACGAGCTGGCTCGGATTCATCATGGCCAGCTATTTTTTGGGTCTTTTGATGGGTGGTTTGTTTGCTGGCCGTATTGTTGCCAGAGTGGGCCATATTCGCGCTTTTGCGGTGTTCGCATCTCTCATGTCTACCACGGCTTTATTACATCCTTTATTTATAGAGGTTAGCTACTGGATGCTCTTACGTTTGGTATCGGGTTTTTGTATGGCCGGTTTAATCATAGTCACAGAAAGCTGGCTCAATGACGCGACACCAAGTCATCAAAGAGGGAGTGTACTGTCTAGTTACATGATGGTTAATTACATGGCTGCGGGCTGTGGCCAGTTTTTGCTGAATATGGGTGATATAGGTCAGTTTCAATTATTCAGTTTGGCGTCCATTATTTTTTCCCTGGCGTTAATTCCCGTGCTGCTCACTAAACAGTCTGCGCCTGTCATTGCCGCTGATAGTAAACTTTCTTTTGGGCTCTTGGCACAAGTGGGTCCATTGGCCATTTTAGGCGTCTTTGTTGCGGGTGCCAGTAATGCCAGTGTGCATGCTTTTGCACCTGTTTATGCCCTTGAAGTGCTTGGAGATGCGCGTTTAATTCCTCAGTTTACCGCCACCTTGTTGATTAGTGGTTTGGTGCTTCAGTGGCCATTGGGGCGCTTATCAGACAAGATTGGCCGTGGTTGGCTGATGATGTTTGTGCCGATTTGTATCTCCATATCGGCTGTTTTTGTCATCTGGGCTACAAATTATGCACCAGATTTAATTTGGTTTGCAGTAGCGTGCTATGGCGCCTTTTTGTTTACCTTGTATTCTATTGCTGTAGCATTGATTAACGACATTGTTGGGCCTGAGTTAAGGGTCAAAATTGCTGGAGCTATTCTTATCGTGTATGGCTTTGGTGCGATTAGCGGGCCCATCGTCGTAGGCCCACTAATTGACCTAATAGGTGTGCAAGCCTTATTTATAGTGAGCGTATTCACCAGTTCGTCGCTTGCCGGTTTGGCGGTTTATCGACGGGTTTATCAGGCTATTTTTGTGAAGCCTGTGCAGCCTTTTGTTGCTGTACCATCAAATCAATACAGTTCTAAAGAACTTTATTTAGCAGCGCATCAGCAGATTGATGAGCAACCCGATCCATCTGCACACAAAGATGTAATTAAACCTTAATGCTTATGTGTCGATAAGTATAAGGCAGATGATTTAAATTGGGTCAAATGATGTCCCTAGATGAGCTAAATAAGCTACTACCCGCAGTGAATACTGCCGACACAGGTTGCGTTTTGCTGCCCACCCATACTTGGCTAACCTATCATAGTAGTATCCAAGGGGATAAGGTCGTCAGTAACACACCATCCGACCCCATATCAATTCCTGGTTATACAGCTAAGCAAGCCCAACATGATTACGAAGTTTTGCAGGGTTAGGCACTTTCTAGGCTCCTGAGGTATGCCGTTGGCTTAGTTTTGGCAGTATTCAAACCATCTAACATGAGGTCCAAGTTGAGTGCGGTTTATAGAGTGACACTTAAACAACCATAGGTTAGAGTAGCGGCTTTTTGAGTGATGCCATGTCCGTCTCTTTCGCCATGTACAACCAACCCGCGTTATTGCCTTTGTGGCAGGCTTGGTGGCAAGCAGTGGTGCCGTATCTGAAACATGAAGGCATAGAAAATACGCCCGATCAGCTCTGTTGGCCAGAAGATTACATATCCCATTGGCTCCAGCCACAATTACTACTCAGTCAAATCTGTAGCTTGCCTTTGATTGGTCATTTGCAAGGACAGGTGCAGTATGTGGCTAGCCCAAAATTCTCTACCGAACTGCAAAGTGGCAGTGTTTATTGTAGTTTGCTAATGGTCTCTGAAGATTCTGACGTACAAAACCTGTCTGATTTACGTGATGCCCGAGTGGCAATTAATAGCGTTGATTCTCAGTCGGGTTGTGGCATATTGAATCATAGCTTTATGCAAACAGGGCTGGGTCTAGAGAGTATGGTTTCAGGTTATGCAGAATCAGGGGCCCATGTTCAAAGCTTGTCTTGGCTACAGCAAGGTAAAGTAGATCTTGCTGCCATTGACTGCATTAGCTACCACTTCATTGCTAAACACCAGCCCCATCTACTCATTGGCTTGCGCAGTTTAGGCAACACAGACTACACCCAAGGCCATGCTTGGGTCACTAGTGTTGTCACTAGCACTCAAACAATTAGCCAGCTTCAACAAGGCTTAAGTAAGGCTATGGCAGCACCAGAATTGGCGGCTTTACAGCGTGAACTGGGTTTAACTGGCATGGAAGTGGTTTCGGACTCAGTTTTGAAACCCACCGCAAGAATGCAGAAAACCACTCAATCCGCTGGTTACGATGTCAGTATGATGCCTAAGTTAAATATAAGTTAAACATCAGTTAAACTGAGCATAGACACCGTGCACTGCTATTCTTTTGGAGGGGCTTCTCCACCATAAACTAACCATTGGTGGGAGAGCCAATAGTAGTTCTTTTGCCCCCAAATCGGGGCTGTGCAGTTGTACCGATTGCGTCCATTACCTAAGGTCTTATTGGCTTGAACTGTAAAATTCATTTTATCTTGCCAGGTTGGCATCTGCCGTTCACCCACAATAAAACAAGAAAGCTGCTGCCTAACTCCAAGCTTTTGTGTTTTTGTTAGTTCAACACTTAATGACGGTTGGCTTTGGCCTCCTTGATCTGTACGAATTACCGGGTTACTAAATGCAGTATAGTTGGCCGGAAAGGGTTGCGATTCAATCTTGGTTTTTAAGGTTTTTAAACTGCTATATTGACCTGCTGCAGGAAAGCGAGGTAACGCTTGCCAGTCAGAAAATTCAGCTACGCCACCAGATTGTTGCCCAAATGCAATGTAACCTCTATCTTTAAGAGCACGTTTCAGTTGGTCGTTGTATTCTCCAAAGGGATAGGCTAACCACTTAGGAACTGGCCCCAGTTCGTCTGTCAAGCGTTGCTGAGCAGTATTGATGTTATCTAAAGTCGCGTTTAACCATTGCTCATCGTACACAGGTTTGCGCACTAGGTAGTCGTGGTCTCGAGTGTGGTTAGCTAACGTGACACCCTGCTTTTTGAGGTCCCGCAACATGTCCCATGTCATCGCATAGCGGTTGTTTTGATCTACAGGGTCTGTATTTACAAATACGGTAAAAGGGTAATCATATTTGTTTAACAAGGGTAAACCTTGCTCATAAATATCACGCCACGCATCGTCAAATGTGATGGCAATGGCTTTTTCGGGTAAGGGCTTTCCTTGCTGCACCGAAGCTATGGCCGATGCTAGGTCTACAACAGTATAGTTATTCTGCTTTAAATACGCTAAATGGCCTTCAAACTCCTCTGCCGTTAATGAGGTAGAGCGAGGCATGGTGGAACTAATATGATGATAGAGCAGGATATTAAAGCTATCGGCTGCAGGGCTGGTTAAGGGCCAAAGGAGCCCTAAGCTTAATAGTGGTAAAAAACGTATTGGGTTGCGATTCATAGTTTTATTTGTCCGGAAATAGGTCGCTACATAATTCACCACCAAAGCCCCAATTAGACTTAGGCACATCGCGAATCATTACTTGAACTGCGCTTGGATTGCCGCCAGTTATGTCGCACATGGTTTTAGTGAGTCTTTCAACAATTTGACGCTTTTGGTCGACCGAACGACCTTCAAATAGTTCTACGGTGATTAATGGCATAGACGGTTCCATGTAAGTACATAAAAGTTAACTCAGAAGATTCATTTTATAACCTCATTAAAGTCCTATGCAAGGCAAAAAACTTGGGCTAAAGTGACGGCCATACGTGTATACAAGGATGAACAGTGCAAAACCATAAAAAAAACCCACTTATAGGCATGGGCTTAATGATGCTAGCGATGGTTTTAGTGCCAATACTGGACTTGTTCGCCAAACTTTTGTCGGTAGATTACGCAGTGATAGAAATCACTTGGTCGCGTTTTGTGTTCCATGGTTTGTGGTTGTTACCTTTACTGGCTTGGAAGGGCATTGTCTGGTGGCGTATGCCGCCGCAGCCGGTTTATCAGCTTTTACGCAGTTTGATGCTAACAATCACCACGGTGTGTTTCTTTTTCGCCATCAAAGACAACCCAATTCCCACCGCCTTAACGCTATTGTTTGTTTCGCCCTTAATCGTCGCTGTGGTTGCGCCGATATGGCTGGGAGAATCTTTTGACGCCCTAAGGGGTGTTGCTGTTGTATGCGGGTTTGTAGGTGTTGTGGTGGTATTACGACCCACGGCTGATAGCTTTTCACCGACTATATTATGGGCCCTGGTGTCGGGTGTGGGTTATGCCTTCTATATTATGTTTACTCGCAAGTTGAGTTCCTCAGCGCCACCCTTATTGACCTTATTTTATACAGCAGTAGGTGGGGTGCTTGTGCTAACTCCGCTGGTGGGTAGTGTATGGAAAACTCCAGATTTAACAGGTTTGGCAATGATGGCCAGTATGGGGTTGTTTGCAGCCATGGGACACTTCTTCATTATTTTGGCTTGTGAATATGCTACGGCATCGCAGCTAAGTCCTTTTAACTACTTTGAAATTGTGGCGGCTACAGGCATCAGTTACTTTGCCTTTGATTTTTTCCCAGATATTTATGTTTGGGTAGGTATTGCTATTATATGTGCCAGTGGTGGTTACGTATCTTGGCGAGAATTACAACTGAGCAAAAGAGCCCGTGCCGTTCAGGATGGCCGTATCGACATACTTTAAAGCATCTAAAATACCCCTAAGGAACAGGTAATGAGACATTGGATTAACGCGGCGCTAGGCGCTATCAATGCAGACTATCAGCGCTCGGCAGATACCCACCTTATCAAGTTGGCGCTGCCAAACTGTGAGGGCATCGATGTATACCTTAAGGATGAGAGCACTCACCCAACGGGCAGTTTAAAACATCGGTTGGCTCGTTCATTGTTTCTTTATGCTTTGTGTAACGGAAAAATTGGTGCTGATACTACGGTAGTAGAAGCGTCTTCGGGCAGTACGGCTGTGTCTGAAGCCTACTTTGCTAAGCTTATTGGGATACCCTTTATTGCGGTGATGCCTAGGTCTACTTCGGCGCAAAAGATAGCGCAGATTGAGCGGTTTGGTGGCCGGTGCCACTTTGTAGATAGTGCGACGCAAATGCATGCTGCTGCAGTTTTACTAGCCAAGGAATCGAGTGGCTATTTTATGGATCAGTTTATGTATGCCGAGAGGGCGACTGACTGGCGTGGTAATAACAATATTGCCGAGAGTATCTTTAAGCAGATGTCCAGTGAGCCTCATCCAATCCCTCACACCATGGTTATGAGTGCGGGAACAGGTGGCACTTCGGCTACCCTTGGGCGTTATATCCGCTACCAGGGCTATGCCACTAAGTTGCTGGTGGTGGATCCTGAAAACTCGGCTTTTTATCCAAGTTACATGGCTCAAGATCCAACTATTGCTACTGGCATTAGCAGCCGCATTGAGGGTATTGGGCGACCACAGGTAGAAGCCTCATTCATGCCTGATGTGGTTGATGAGATGATACAAGTGCCGGATTTAGCCAGCGTTGCTGCGATGCTTTGGCTAGAACAACAGACGGGCCGTAAAGCAGGGCCTTCAACGGGCACTAATTTATGGGGTGTTATGCATACGGCCCAAAAAATGAAAGCGCAAGGTATTCAAGGTTCCATAGTTACACTCTTGTGTGACGGCGGAGATCGCTATTTACAAACGTACCACGATGCTAATTGGGTTGCAGAACAACTGGGGGATTTAGCGCCCTATCAGCAGCACATTCGTGAGACTTTCTAATATAGTCCCTAGTATTGGATTGCTTTACTTCGTTCTCAAAGACAGGTCTGAACTTGTCATTGAGAGGAGTATAGTGAATAGCGATGTGGCAATCCAAAAGCTTAATCTAGGGTGGGCTCCATATCTTCTAAGTCATATGGCGTTGCTTGATACACGCAGTAGTTAAGCCAGTTACTGAAGAACAAATAGCCATGACTACGCCAAGATGCTTTAGGCGTGGCACTAGCGTCATCATTGGGGAAGTAGTTGATCGGCAACATAGGATTTAAACCTGCAGCGTGATCTCTGTGGTACTCATCGGCCAAAGTTCGGGCACTGTACTCTGGGTGGCCGGTAACGTATACCTGACGGCGATCCTCACTGGTCATCAAATAGGCGCCAGAGGCATCAGACTGGGCCAAGATAATAAGGTCAGTATTATCGGTGATGTAATTTACTGGAAAGTCTGCTGTGCGAGATTGAGGCGCTAAAAATTGGTCGTCAAACCCTCGGGTGAGTGCGTCATTTCCAGGGTTTACCGTTTGTTGATATACGCCAGATAGCTTTTGTGTGCGTGTTTGTTTGGGTAAGCCGTACAAAGACTTTAAGCCAGCTTGGGCCGCCCAACATAAAAATAACGTAGACGTTACATGGGTACGAGACCATTGAATAATTTCATCTACTTGAGGCCAATACGTAACATCCTCAAAGGCCACTAGGCCAAGTGGGGCACCGGTAATAATAAGGCCATCGTAATTATGATGTTTGATCTGATCGAAATTACGATAGAAACTATTGAGGTGTTCTGAAGGCGTATTTTTGCTCGTGTGGTTATCTACTCGTAATAGCTCTATATCTACCTGCAAAGACGAATTAGACAATAACCGCATGATTTGAGTTTCAGTTTCAATTTTTTTAGGCATTAAATTGAGAATAATTATTTTTTGCGGGCGAATGTCTTGATTAAGAGCGCGTGTTTCCGTCATTACAAACACGTTTTCTTGTTGCAGCACACTGGTGGCAGGTAAAGCATCTGGAATACGGATCGGCATGAGAAACTCTTTAAAGTAAGTGGATAACTAGTAATCGAAGTAAGTGTAGCAGAATAGCTGGGGCTTGATGAAGAGTCTATAAAAACGATCAGCAAATAGAAAAACACATCAAATTCAGTGGAAATGTCCATTTCCGCAAGTTAATGTCGCAATTAAGGTTTGAACTTCCCCATAACTAGCAGATATACTCTGTTGTTCGTTGCGGCCTATTGGCTGTAATACGATAGGTCGTAGTTTCGTTTTACCAAGATTGAATTTCGACTACACGGTTCGGCCACAAATATACTGTGGATGGCCTATACCAATATCATAAATATAAAATTCCTAGAGGAATAGATTAATGCAAAACACATTTAAAAAGACACTTCTTGCTACCGCCGCTGCAACTTTGATTGCAGGCGCTGCTCATGCTGAAATTAAAGTAGGTGTAATTCTTGGCTTTACTGGCCCAATTGAATCTTTGACGCCAACCATGGCGGACAGTGCAGAGTTAGCTTTTGCTGAAGCATCTAACTCTGGCTTACTACTAGGTGGCGAAAGCATCACTTCGGTACGTGCGGACTCGACCTGTGTAGACTCTTCTGCAGCTACAGCAGCTGCTGAACGTTTGGTTAACTCCGACAACGTTGTAGCTATCATGGGCGCTGACTGTTCTGGTGTTACTGGTGCAATTGCTAAGAACGTAGGCGCGCCAAACGGTGTTGCCATGGTCTCTCCTTCGGCAACTTCTCCTGGCCTTACTAGCATCGAAGACAACGGCGTATTTTTCCGTACTGCTCCTTCTGACGCTCGTCAGGGTGTTGTACTGGCAGATATTGTAATGGCACGTGGTATTGATACTGTAGCTGTAACTTACACTAACAACGACTATGGTAAAGGCCTAGCAGATGCATTTTCTTCTGCTTACCTCGCAGTCGGTGGTACCATCACTATCGAAGCCGCTCATGAAGATGGCAAAGCAGACTACTCTGCTGAAGTAGGTGCATTGTCTGCTTCTGGTGCATCTGAACTAGTTGTACTTGGTTACGTTGACCAAGGCGGCCGTGGCATCATTCAGTCTTCTTTAGATTCTGGCGCGTTTGAGCGTTTCATCCTAGCTGACGGCATGATGGGTGACTCTCTACTAGACGTAGACGGTGGCATTGAAGGTACGTTTGGTACATTGCCTGGTTCTAATTCTGCAGGCGCAGCAATGTTTTCTGATGTAGCTGCTGCAGCTGGCCTAGACGGTACTGCTCCATACGCAGCTCAGTCTTATGATGCGGGTGCATTGTTGGCTCTAGCTATGCAATCAGCCGGTTCTGCTGATCGTGCGGGTATCATCGCTCACCTTACTAATGTTGCTAACGCTCCTGGCGAAATCATCCTTCCTGGTGAACTTGCTAAAGGTCTACAGATCTTGGCAGACGGTGGCCAAATTAACTACGAAGGCGCAACCAACGTAGAATTTGATGCTAACGGTGACCCTGCTGGATCTTACA
>Ga0307994_1002163_pt1 | contig 11199 bp, 13 predicted proteins | sample EllFjometagen261_FD_203171 | JGI IMG/M metagenome (GOLD analysis project Ga0307994, IMG submission 203171) | Marine microbial communities from Ellis Fjord, Antarctic Ocean - #261 | ecosystem: Environmental > Aquatic > Marine > Unclassified | place: Southern Ocean | collected 2014-11-02
TCGCTCAGTGCTTTTTGCTCACCAAAAATAAAAAACTGGTATTCGCAGTTTTCTACAGAGGCTTCTTCGAGCACTGCTTTTATACATTCTTTGGGAGCGAAATCGCCCCCCATGGCATCTATGCCAATTCTCATATATATATGTTATTCAGCGTTGTTAGGTTCTAAAACCTGAACGCCTCTGTACATTCCTGTTTCTAGATTAAGCCTGTGGTAAAGATGTACTTCACCTGTAGACGGATCCCTGTGGAGCTGTCTATTGCCTAATTTGTAATGAGTTCTTCTTTTGTCTCTTCTAGTCTTGGAAATCTTACGTTTAGGATGTGCCATTTTATTTTTTTATTAATTTTTTTAAATCTGCCCATCGCTCATCTACCTCTTTGGTATCTTCTGCTTCGGGATGTTGTATTTCACACTCTTCGTGATTAAGGGAATGTTTACAAATTTTTCTGGTAGGTAAATCTAGGCATATTTGCTCGTAGATTGAGTCGTAGATATTATATACTTGATAATTTACAGATAGGTAGTTCTCCTCCTTTAGTAAATCCTCATTTTGAGTAAGTTTTAGTACATCGTTTCTTTCACTCTGTACGCCTACCTTAATATCATTTAAACATCTCTCACATTGCATATTCATATGGCCATCTAGCTCATACTTTACACTTATGTTTCCATCGTTTCTTTCGCAAACGACGGTACCTTTTATATCTCCAGAAGAAAATAAACTATTCTCCTTTATCTTAAAGAACGCATCATCTATTTTATAATGAAAAGTGGCTTTTTCGTTTTTAAATTTTATAAATTCAATATCAAAATCTGTCAACTTCATTGTAAAAAAGTCTGCAAAGGTAAAAATTTTAGTGGCAAATCAAGTAATTTAGAAGACTTATCTTAAATCTGGAACTCCTATGCTGAATTTTTCTCTTCTATGCTCTTTGAAAGGAAGTTTAGATGTGCTAGTATCGTAATATGCCATTCTGTTTCGGTGTACCTTATTTATAAGGTAAAGAGCATTTATAAATGAGGTGCTATCTACTAATCCTTTGCCTGCAATGTCATATGCCGTTCCGTGATCAGGCGAAGTACGTATAATGGGTAATCCTGCCGTATAATTTACCCCTTCCGAAAAAGCAACTTGTTTGAATGGAATAAGCACTTGGTCGTGATACATACCTACTACTCCATCAAAATTATCTGCATTTGCCGAACCAAAAAATCCGTCTGGCGGGTAGGGCCCTATAGCCAATAATCCTTCGTCTTGTAGTTGCTTGATTGCAGGTGAGATCATCTCTATTTCCTCATTGCCCATCAAACCATTATCTCCACCGTGTGGATTTACCCCAAGGACAGCTATTTTCGGTTTAGATATTCCAAAATCTGACATTAGATTTTGGTGAAGTGTTCTCACCGTTGTTGCTATTTTTTCGGTGCTTAGCTCATTCGACACTTGATTTAATGCCGTATGACCAGTAACCATGGCTACTCTAAGCGTTTCGTTGAGCAAGATCATTTGCACATCGCTTTCAAATTGCTGGGCAAAATATTCTGTATGCCCATTAAATTCCAGACCAGCTTCTGCTGCTGTGGCCTTATTAATAGGTGCTGTGAGTAGATTTTCGAGCATACCGTTTTTAATATCATCCACAGCTAACTCCAAGGCAGCTATGGCAAGTTTACCTGCTTCAAGGCTAGGAGATCCGGGGGTAATATTAATTCGGTCTGTACTGCAAATTCGTAAGTTTATTTTACCTTCTTTTATATCTTGTTTACTTTTTACAATATTGAAGTCTAAAGCGGGCATTTCTAGCAAGTTGCTATAGTGCGTTAGGATATAAGAAGTCCCGTAAACTACTGGGGTACAGTAATTAAAAATAAGTTTGTTGCTTAGCGTCTTTAGGATAAGCTCTGGGCCTACACCATTAAAATCGCCAATGGTTATGCCAATACAAGGTTTTGTATTCATTGTACTGGCAAAGGTATGGTTTATTGCTTATTTACGAGATGAGTTTTTGTCTAAGCATAAATTCTAGCTGCTGATTGGTTTCTACCAATTTAGCGGATACTAGATTTTCTTTTTGCTTATCCTCATTTTCTTGGCAACAAGATTCTATGGTCTCTATCAAATCATCTTTAACCCATGGTTTAGTTAAGAAACGGAAAACTTCGCATCGGTTTATTGCTTCTATCACAATATTAATATCACTAGAACCTGTGATAAGTATGCGACCAATGTGGGGGTGAGACCCCTTTAACATTTCTAATAAGTCTACTCCAGATATATCTGGCATCATATGATCCGTGATAACCACGTTTATATGAGTAGAATTAATAAGAGCGAGAGCTTCAGTAGCATCGTTGGCTAAAGAAACGTTAAAAATTTTACGAAAGTTTGCTTTGAAAGCGGCTAGATTTTGTGGTTCGTCATCGACGTACAGCACACTTATCTATATCGTATCATAGAAGATCACGGAGGTGCTATAGAGATTGATTCTGAAATGGGAGTAGGGACTAAGTTTATCGTTACTCTGCCCGTAGTTTCTTAGACTTAGCAGTAGCTCGATACCAGACAGGAAACACAAGAAGACCGGCAAATAAGTACGGCCAATAACTCAAAATTCGCCATAAGAAAGCGGTGGTATTGGTAAGCTGAGCATTTACAAAGTATTCATTCATAAAGCCACTAAATAACCACTCTGCCATACCTGCAGCTCCCGGAGTAGCTGGTATCATGAGTGCAGCCCACATTACGAGTTGCTTGGCAAATATTTCTGCTACTTCCACACCATTTCCTAAAGCTAGTATAAGACAGTTGACCAGTATAAACCTTGACATCCAAGCGAAGCTGGTTCCTGAGAATGCTTTAAACCAATGCCAAATACTTTCCTTTCGAAAGGCCTCTGCCGCCAAGATTAGGTTCTCACCCCATTTTTTCACCTTAGCTCTAAAGCGAGTCAAAAAAGGAATCTTAGTAAAAAATAATACAAACTGTGCAATACCTTTAGGCTTAAAAAATAAGCCAAACCCTAAGAGAATAGCCCATCCTAAAAAGATAAAGTATATGGTGACGAAATATTGCCAGATGGCCTCTTCTGTTAGATATCCAATGCCATGTGGAATTACGTCAGATCTAGCAACCCAAAGAGCCATTAGCGGCACTGCAAACACATAAAAAAGTACATCTAGAAAGGAAGTAGCTAGCACGATAGCCGTTCCTTTTCCCGTGTCTATGTTTTTTTCCCTGGCTAAAAGCAATAGAGCGGCAGCCGTTCCACCTACTATTCCTGGCGATATGGCAGATGAAAACTCCCACAGAATGATAATTTGGATAGCTCTACGCCAAGAGATCTCGTAGTTAGATAATACAATAAGTCTATATGCGTAGCATAGGAGTCTAGTAAAAATAGAAAGGACTGCTGCCAATAGCCAAAAGCTAGCGGTAGTAGTCCAGTTAATGCTTTGATATGCCTGAATGTCAAAATCTTGCAAAAAAAAGTAGGCGGCAGTGGCTAAACCAATGAGTATAGGAATCACCAGTTTACGACCAGTGAAATACTCTGCTATATTGCCACTCTTGCTCAATTCAATGCATTCACTTTTTGTCCTTGTGCAAGAGAATATTTTCTCTGACCATCTATGGTAATAAGCATTTCTATAGATCCTATATTGAGATAATCGTACAAGTGAATAGCCTGTTCCATAAATTTTTTCTTCTTTATTTCAGCAGTGGTATTTTTTTCTATACGAACTACGTAAGTATCTACCAAGTCTGTGAATACTGAGCCTTCTGGCCATACCTGCGTTCCTCTATTGGTAATAGTGGTAAGCTCCATATCGCTATCTAAGTGAGCTTTTACTATGGTTGCTATATCCCCTGCTTGCTGCTCAGATTCAATAAAAATATCTATACCTACTGTTTCTATAGTTTCATCACTACTCACCATCATCTTGTTTTGTGCAAGCATAGTTGGCTTATGATATTTTTCAGGATCAGAGTCAGTAATTTTACTTAGGTCTAATTCTTTGATAATTGCTTGTGAAAATTCCATAGTACCCACGGAGGCACTTCTATCCGCACCGAAATCTCCTGTGTGCACTCCTTTGTCTATCGCGGACAATAATGCATCTCTAATGGCCGTCCCGTAGTGTTCCAGTCCCATTTGGTTAAGCATAAGCGTACCACTGAGCAGTAGCGAGGTTGGGTTTGCTTTATTTTGACCAGCGATGTCTGGTGCCGTGCCGTGCACAGCTTCAAATATTTTGATGTGGTCGCCTAGATTTGCGGAAGGAGCAAACCCTAAACCACCTACTAAGCCAGCACAAAGGTCTGAGACTATATCTCCTTGCAGATTGGTAAGTACTATGCATTCAAATGTTTGAGGGGCATATACCAGTTTCATACATAGGGCATCTACTATAATGTCTTCTGCTTTTATCTGTGGGTATAGCTTTGCTATTTCATAAAAAGTATCTAGAAACATACCGTCAGTAAGTTTCATAATATTGGCCTTGTGACCACATGTCACAGTTCTATATCCTTCCTTTATTGCAGTTTCGAAAGCAGAGCGAATAACTTGCTCAGAACCGGGTCTTGAAATAATTCTGCGACTCACTGCCACGTCCTTTGTCATATAGTGCTCTATGCCGCCATAAGTATCTTCTATATTTTCTCTAACTATGGTTAAGTTTATTGGGATACCTGCTTTACTAAAAACAGTATCGACACCTTTTATGGTTTGAAATTTCCTAATATTGGAATGAGTATTCCAGGTCTTACGAGCAGTAACGTTAATACTTTTCACTCCACCCCCTTTTGGGGTTTCCATAGGCCCTTTGAAAAGGATGCCTGTAGACTCAACACTTTGTTTGGCTTCATCCGTCATTCCCGTTGTGTATCCTTGATCGTATACACCTTTGCCCATGGCCACAAAATCGTAGTCCAAAGGCACTTTAGCTGCACTGAAAATGGCTAACACAGCATCCATTATTTCCGGACCTATACCGTCACCTTTGGCAACTGATATTTTCACATTACTCATATTATTGTAAATCTTATTGTGACAAAGGTAATAATCCCACATCTAATAATACGGATTGGGCACACTTTTTGCTATAGATAACACACTTCAAAACAAGCGTTTTAGTTAGCTTTTTACACACAAAAAGCTACCTTCGAAAGTTCTTAATTAAAAGCAGAAACATTTCTAATAAATGAGACAACTTAAAATTTCAAAACAGTTTACCAACAGGGAAAACAAATCGTTAGATAAATATCTAAACGAGATTAGTAAAGTGTCAATGATTGACGCTCAAGAAGAAGTGGTTTTGGCCGGAAGAATACGTGAAGGGGACCAGGCTGCTTTAGAAAAATTGGTAAATGCCAACTTACGTTTTGTGGTTTCTGTATCTAAACAATACCAAAATCAAGGATTAACACTAGGTGACTTAATAAATGAAGGAAACTTAGGTTTGATAAAAGCGGCGAAACGTTTTGATGAGACTCGTGGTTTTAAATTTATCTCGTATGCTGTATGGTGGATACGTCAATCTATTCTTCAAGCATTAGCAGATCAGTCTCGTATCGTTCGTTTACCGCTTAACAAAGTAGGTAGTATAGGAAGAATAAGTGCAGCAGCAGCTAGACTAGAGCAGCTTCAAGAACGTGAGCCAACTCCAGAGGAGATAGCAAAGGAACTTGAGATATCTGTGACTGAGGTAGAAAATGCATTCAAATCAAGTGGACGACACTTGTCTATAGATGCTCCGCTTATCGAAGGGGAAGAGAATAGCTTACTCGGTGTTTTAGATAACAACGATGAGCCAAATCCTGACCAGCCATTGATGGATGAGTCGCTTAGAAAAGAAATAAACCGTGTAATCTCTACACTTTCTGAAAAAGAAAGAGATGTACTGAAGTATTACTACGGACTAGATGGCGGACCAGCACATACACTAGAAGACATATCTGACAAGGTAGGTCTTACTCGTGAGCGTGTACGTCAGATCAAGGAAAAAGCACTGAGAAGACTACGTAAGTCTAGCAAGAGCAAAATATTGAAATCATACTTAGGATAATTCTTCTTTAAGTATTTTAGATATTAGAAAAGCTGCCCTATGGGGTGGCTTTTTTTATATCCTTGTGTGAACGAAGTAGTGATTATTATTACTTTAATCTTATTTTTGATTGCAATTGAAATACGCCTTATTCTTTCTTTTGTGTACCATTTCTGTATCCAGTCTATATGGACAAGATGTAGGAACTAAATATTGGGAGAATGTTCTTAAGGCAAGAAATTTTAGATCTGCAGGTAGAATAGATTCCACTTATCTATATTATCTAAAGGCCTTTCAATATGGTTTAGAAGATGAGGAATTCATTAATGCTTTTTATGGAGCATTAAGAAATAAAAAATTTCCTGAAGCCCATGAGTTATTTCTATTAGGGTGTAAAAACAATGTTTTTTCAGGTGTACGAGAAATTCACAAACTTAAGGAGATAGTGAGTGAAACGGAGTTGAAAAGTATTGGAATTACTTCGATGGAGTATAAAAGACTTATAAATAGAGGTGCAAATAGACCCAAGTCAAAGTCATTTAAGCATTTAGATAGGGAGTTAAAACGAATGGTGTTCATGGACCAATTAGCAAGAAAAACACGTGTAAATACAATTAACATAGACAGACGAAACAGTAACTATTTGACCTCATACATTGAATCACATGGAGTGCCATCTTATGATAGCTTGGGATACACTGGGCACTTCAATATTTCTTTACTTCTTCTTCACTTTGGTCCTAGTAGTTTAGAGAGCATTTATCCGTTTATACAAGAAAGCACTAAAAACGGAAATTCTTATCTGAATGAATGTTTTGCCTATCAGGTCAGTAGGGCTTCTGAAGGAGAAAGACTTCAAGTGACATATGATAGCGTTGGTAATTTGCATTTCATTAATGCAGATTCAAGTTTATTGATTAATGGACAATACTTTTACACTGTTTTAGGTGAGACTCAAATGTATCTTCCTTCCAAAGGGAGAAGCATAGTCTATCCATTTGACCCAACGTATTCTCTGAAGCAAATTTCAGAATTTAGAGAAGCTCTTTGCTTGGATGGCCCAATAGAATATGTTGCTCGGCTCAATGCAGAAATGCTAACTGCAGAGGAAGTCTATAACTTATGGTTTCCCAAATAGACAGATTCATCTTCCCTTTATTCTCTCCTAGACCACATAGCCTATATAGAATAGTCGATTGTAACTGCAGATAGATAATAGTGCCGTTTGAACAAAAAAAAAGAGTGCCCAAACTGAACACTCTTATAAGTCAGAAAGCCAATCCGAATTATTTCATTAGTAAAAAGGTGTGAGCAAAGTGATTTTTGCCCTTATCATTTGATTTCCCTTTTTTAGCTTGCCCTCTTAATTGTTTTTTATTACTTGACTAGTACAACACAATATTGATTCCGTTTGGTATAAATCTTCTTTTTAATTTTTCATCTAGGGGGTCTGCCTGGGCCTCTGTGTCGTTTCCTTTTGGCTACTTCGTTTAGCTGTGTAGGTTCAAGGAAAGGAGCTATAGAAGTAAACATAGAGTCACGTAAAGCATCCATTTGACCTCTGTGTGTCTTAAATAATTCAATTCGTTTAGGCAGCATAGTGTCTAGTATTGGAGATATTTGTTGCACTTGCTTATCAGTCAAATTCAATATTTTAGCTAGGTGCTTCTTTTCTGCAATGGGCGATTTCATAAACTTATGCTGGCGAGCCATGCGAGCATGAGTTATTCTGCCAGAGGTGAAAAACCCGAATACAAATCCCAAAAGTAGTGTACCCAAAACCGTAAGTATTAAATTTCGCTTATTCATAATTGTACATATCCATAATAGTCTGTCATTTCACTATACTCAGAAAGTCCAAGAATAGCCTCTACGCTCAAGTTGCCGTCTTGCAGATACACAGAAACCATACATAATACAACTGACGCTGCTATTTCTAAAAATAGCCATCTTGGTTGTAGAAGTATTGGTATTATTTCCCGTCGTATTCCTTCTAATACTTCTGCTGCAAAGTTTGCTGAGAAAGTATATTGCTGGTCTTTCAATTGATTTTCAAGTTTATGTGTGCTCATATTTCAAATCATTTATTAATATTACTTTTAATTTATCAATTCCTCTTTTTAGTCTAGAGAGAACCGTGCCTTTAGGTATTCCTAAAATATTGGCAGTTTCTAGGGTGTCATAACCCTGTATCATCCTAAGTGTCACTACGCTTCTATGTTTTTCTTCTAGCATTTGCAATCCTTTATTTATAAGCTCTTTATTAGCTATGTCTGTACTTACGTCACTTTGATATGCCAAACCTGCATGCTCTAAGGTGTAAGACCTTGGTGCGTATACTTTTCTCCTTTTAAGTGTATTGAGAGAAAGATTCATAGATATTCTGGTAAGGTATGTACTCACTTTAGCTTCTTGCTTAAACTTGCTAAGTGACTTATAAAAACGAATAAAAACTTGATGCCCAATCTCCTGAGCCTCATCCCAATCTCCTAGCATATTCATGGCTACAGAAGCAACAAGACTTTGATGACGATTTATCAATTCTTCGAAACAAGAATCATCACCATTAAGCACCTTATTTACTAATTCAAAATCGGTATTCGAAATTTTATCCCTCACTTAGAACTGTAAAAGATAGACAATGTGTATTCTCTATTGATTCCAATAGACTAATTAATTTTTTTACATCCAACCCATTTCTACCTTCTTTTTACCTCTGGTGTTGCATTTTTTTTTAGATGAGCACGCACTAAAGAGGAGCGTAATGGTAAATAATGAAAGGAGTAGTATGATTTTACTTTTAATGTTCATTGCTGTAGGTGCTAACGAAAGTAGCCTGCTTTTATTTCAATACAATCTTTTGATGGCCTGTAAATACCTTTCTGGGGTATCTCCTGAAGCTGCCACTTGGTAGTCATCATAGGTGCAGGGTAAACGCAGTATGCTTCTTTCATCCTCCGGTCTAGATGGATGTTCTATATCCATCCACCATCGTGACGTTCTTTTACTCTTCAGAAAAAGTATAGGGGGCTGGGTATCGTTAATATCGCATCTGTATTTAGTAAACTCATTATGTAATTCCGGGGAATCTTGTGTTCTGTTCGCATATCCATCTAGGTAGTACCAGATTAATTGAGATATGAGTTTAGCAGTAAGATGTAGCGGATCACTTTTTTCTTGGTATCCAAATATTCCTAAAATTCTAGATGTGTCACTCACCCCAGCATAGCGTGCTAGCTGGCAAGCCTCTTCGCTTGTAAGGCCGTTTGGCTGTACATCTGTCTGGCCAGGTGCGTCAGCATGCCTGATAGCGTTCATGTTGAGCAATGTAAGGTCTGCATCTCGCAGATAGACTTCTGCTTCTTCAATATTGGCTTTAAGTGCACCCAGACGCATATAACCAAAATTCAAATTTTCAAGAGTGTCCAACGCTTTTGGTGGGATATAGTGGCTCTGAAACCCAAGAACATTAATGTTTTTAAGATAGTTAGGCGTGTGAGCACATATTCTATTTAGTAGTTGGTATTCTAGTATAGGAAGGTGGGAAGAAACAAGTGTGGTCTCCACACTTTTGCCTAAGCTTTCCAATGGGTGATATAAAGCCTCGCCTTGGTCTATGTTGGTGCCCAATACGAGTACTACTATATCTAGCTCTAGTAGTTCTTGGGTTACTATTTTCAAAGCTGCATGTGTTTCTGCTGGAGTTTTACCTGCTATTATATCTCCTAGGTCTACTAGTATAGTTTCTAGGCTAGTATGTGCTACAAGTGAGTAGAGTTCTCTTCTTATAGTATCATTCTCTGTTGCGTTTGAATCAGTTTTGACACCAATGATAGCAACTTTTTTGCCTTCTAAAGATGGGAAATCGTGCACATGTCGTTCTATACCCGCACCTAGCTGGTACGTCATAAATTCTTGGACAATGTTTATTTTGGAGAAGTATTCTTCTAGCATTAAATATATTCGTAGTGAACAAAGATAAATCAAGTACTACGTGAATTTTGCCATAACAGGAGCCAATGGATTTTTAGGTGTACATATTATACATCACTTGCTCAATAGCGGCCATTCCGTAAAAGCTGTTATTAGACCCAATGCATCTTTAGACGAATTTGAGCTGATAAAGAAACGGTATGCGTTATTAGAAGAGATTTACTCTAATTTAAGTTGGCATGTCTGCGAATTATTTGACGTAGTTGGCTTAGAGCAAGCTTTTTATGGAGTAGATTATGTAGTCCATTTGGCAGGCAAAATTTCTTATCTAAAAAAAGACCTACCCTCTTTACTACAAATAAATCAGGAATACACATCAAACGTAGTAAACGTGGCTCTATCTCTGAAAGTTAAAAAACTCCTTTACTGTAGCAGCATAGCGGCGATAAGTAAAAATTCTAAAAACGAAGCTATAACCGAGGATACAGAGTGGGACGATGAGATAGCTCATAGCAACTATGGATTTACTAAGCATCTGGGCGAGTGCGAGTTGTGGAGAGGTAGGGAAGAAGGGTTGGCAACAGTTGCTATCAATCCTGGCATAATATTGGGGTATGGTGACTGGACTAAGGGAAGCAACAAACTTTTTGGCAATGCACAGAAGGGATTTCCTTTTTACAGTAACGGAATAACAGGTTGGGTTGGCGTGCGAGATGTAGCTCGAATTGTGGAGCGACTTTGCTTGTCAGATATCAGTGGAGAAAGATTTATTATAGTGAGCGAAAACAAGAGTTTCAAGGATATAGCGGATACTATGACGGACGCCCTTGGCACTAAGAAACCAAGTATTGAGATAAAAGGTCTTTTGTATAAAGTGGCTTACGGCATAGTGCTGGTCAAAGAATTCTTAGGCCTTGGCGGTATGCTAAGTAGGGAGACAGTACGTGCTAGTGTATCAGTCAATCGTTTTGATAATTCTAAAGTAAAAGAAGCTTTAGATTATGATTTTGAGTCGATAAAAGAAGTAATTCACGACTCAGTATAATTAAAAAAATCCCCTTCTGCATAGCAGAAAGAGATTTTAAATATTTGATTATGAAACAGTAGCTTATTCTGCAGCTGCTTCTTCCGTTTCTGCTTCTTCTTCGCCTTCTTCACCTGAATCTGCAGCACTTTTAGCAGCTCTAGTTACGATACAAGATACGATAGAGTTATT
>Ga0307994_1002164_pt1 | contig 11198 bp, 14 predicted proteins | sample EllFjometagen261_FD_203171 | JGI IMG/M metagenome (GOLD analysis project Ga0307994, IMG submission 203171) | Marine microbial communities from Ellis Fjord, Antarctic Ocean - #261 | ecosystem: Environmental > Aquatic > Marine > Unclassified | place: Southern Ocean | collected 2014-11-02
CAACCACTTTATCGAAGGTTATACGGGTAGTTAAGGAGAATAAATATGAGAATTGGAATTGTGGGTCTAGGCTTAAGAGCTGGAAATGTTCTAAAGATGTTGAAGGAAGACATGCCAGAGATAGAGCTTGTGGGGTATGTTGATCCTGACCCATGCGGCCTTTCACTAGTGAAAGATTATTCAAGCGAATTAACTCCGCATAAAGATCTTAAGCAGATGACTGATGAGTGCAATCTCGATTTACTTTGGGTAGCATCACCAAATCACCTCCACTTAGAACATATACAAGCCGGACTTGAAGCAGGCCTAAAAGTATTTTCTGAAAAGCCAATTGTGACTTCAAAAGAGGATAGCTTTTCTCTTGCTAAATTGATAAAACAACATGGTGAACATCAGTTAATTGTTGGCCTCGTGTTGCGCTATTCAGTCCATATGAGAGAAATGAGACGAATACTAGATGCTGGAACTTTAGGCAACATCACTTCTCTTGAAGCTAATGAGCATATTGCACCTTATCACGGCTCATTTTTTATGAGGGATTGGCGTAGACTGGGGAAATACTCAGGTGGATTTATGTTAGAAAAGTGCTGTCATGACATTGACCTTTACAACAGCATTGTGGGCGATAGACCCATAAGAGTTGTTAGTTTTGGAGGGCGAAATAATTTTATTCCTTCCGCAGCGCCTCCTGGAAATGAGCATGATAATGTATACCAGATAAAACAGTCATTCTGGGAAAGTGCCGATGACCCATTTACCAGTGATGCTGATATTATTGATCACCAAAATGCATTGTTAGAATATTCGAACAATGTCACTTTCTCTTTCCATACAAGCCTTAATGTTCCTGATGAGCAGAGACGTTTTTGTATCATAGGTACTAGAGGGATGGCCGAGGGAGATTTTGGCCGAGGAGGCCTTCGTGTAACAGATGCTAGAACGGGAGAGTGCTTAGAGGATCATGATTTTAGTTATCCTAGCGAGCCAGGCTCAGGACACTACCCGTCACATTACGGGGCAGATAAACTTATGTGTGAGGATATAGTAAGTTATCTTAGAGGTAATTTAAAATCATTACCTGTTGGCCCAAAAGAAGCAATAGTAGCTGGCTTAGTTGCCATGGCAATTGATGAGAGCATGTCTACAGGTAAAATTGTAGACATGACTGAAACTTGGCAGCAGCTTGATGCCCTTTATTAACGGAGAAATGTCTAGGTCAAAAGCATAGACTGCCTTTCGTTTGCAAAGGACCTAGCTAATAATAAATTTCTAGAGCTAGGACTCTTGCTCTCCAGGGTATAAAATTAAACGGGCTTGTAGATATAGTCAATAAGATCACGACCTCCTCTTCCATCCCCATTAAACTCAAGTACAAGGCCGCTATGAAAATCCCAAAACGAATACTTCCGCTGGTCGAGAATGGTTTAGTCGACGAAGTGCTCCGATCTTTAATGAGCGGTAAAGAGGCCGATGTCTTCGTGGTGCGCTGCGGGTCCGAAATTCGTTGTGCGAAAGTTTACAAGGAAGCAGGAAAACGAGCGTTCAAACAAGCGGTCACCTACCAAGAAGGTCGAAAAGTTCGCAACAGCCGTCGAGGACGGGCTATGGAAAAGGGCTCGAAATTCGGTCGCGAGCAGCAAGAAGAAGTGTGGCAGTCTGCCGAGGTATCAGCGCTGTACAAACTGGCCGATATTGGTGTTCGTGTACCCAAACCATACGGTTGTTTTGATGGCGTATTATTAATGGAACTCATCACCTATGGCGATGGAGATGTTGCACCTCGTCTAAACGATGTTTCCATGACTGAAGAACAAGCATTAGCAGATCATGAAACCCTTATGCACGACATTATGCGTATGCTGTGCGCGGGTTTAGTTCATGGTGACCTGTCGCCTTTTAATGTACTGCTTGACGATCATGGCCCCGTTATTATCGACCTGCCCCAAGCCGTGGATGCCGCCGCGAATAATAATGCACAAAGCATGCATCAGCGCGATGTAGAAAACATTACTAACTACTATGCTCAATATGCACCCCAACTAAGCACCACTCGTTATGCCCCAGAAATGTGGGCCTTATTTGAAGCAGGCGACTTGCAGCCCAATACCGAACTGACTGGGCAATTTGAAGAAGACACGGACTCAGCTGATGTTGATACTGTTCTGGAAGAAATCAAACAGGCGTTTATTGAAGAGCAAAACAGGTTAGAGCGTATTCGGGAAGCTGATTCGGCGGGTTAGGCAGCGGCGAGACAGGGTTTATAACAACTTACGAAACTCAATTTTAGGGCAGCGGTCCATCACCACAGTAATACCTGCGGCCCTGGCTTTGGCTGCGGCGTCTGCATGGTAAATATCTAATTGCATCCACATCACCTTAGCACCTTTAGCAATGACCTCATCGGCCAGGGCAGGCATTGCCTCGCTAGCACGGAAACAATCCACCATATCTATATCAATAGGTATAGAAGCCAGGTTTGGGTAGCAGGTTAAACCTAAGATGGTTTCATGCTGCGGGTGAACCGGTATGATTTGATAACCTTGCTGGTGTAGGTAGAAGGCCACTTGATGGCTGGCGCGGTGAGGCTTGGGAGACAAGCCCACCACAGCGATGGTTTTTACATTATCACGAATGTGTTTAATGTCATCATTAGTTAAACCATCAATCGCCATGCCTTACGACCCCACGTAAACGCAACCTGAAGTGCAGGTTTCTTTTAATTCTAAACGTGAAAGCTGAGGTAATAGCGGTTTAAGCTGCTGCCAAATCCACTGTATCATCACTTCACTAGTAGGATTTTCTAAGCCTTCAATATCGTTCAAATAGTTATGATCTAGTTGCTCGTAAAGCGGCTTAAATATCTGCTTAATGTCGCCAAAATCCATAATCCAACCGGTTGTTTCGCCTACTGGGCCAGAAACAACAATGCGCAATTGGAAGGTGTGGCCATGTAAACGTCCGCACTTATGCCCTGCGGGCACGTTGGGCAAAAAGTGAGCTGAATCAAAGCTAAAGTCTTTGTAGATTTCCATTAACGGATGCCTGTAATTTTGTGGGTTTGCAAGCTCAAACGCCATTGCGGATGCTGCAAACAATAATCGATGGTTTGTTGCACATAGTTGTCATCATCGTTAGATGTCGCAATATACGACTTATCTAACGGCTGCAGGTAGTGATTCTCAAAGTCCATATCAATAAACTGCTCAGGCATAGCCTGGCGTTGCGGGTATACCAACTTAAGCTCGTGACCTGTAGTTTGCACTATTTCCGAGATGCCTTTAGGACTTACGCAAATCCAATCAATACTGGCCGGTACCGGCAAAGTGCCATTGGTTTCTATGGCGATTTCTAAACCTTGATCATGTAATTCATGCACCAAAGTTTCATCTACCTGCAACATGGGTTCGCCACCAGTGAGCACCACCAGCGGATGGCCCGGCATCCCTTCTGGCCAACAGCTAGCAATTAATTGGGCAAGCTCTTGAGCCTCATAACGGCCACCTAATGTGCCATCTACACCAACAAAATCGGTGTCGCAAAAATCACAAATGCTCACGCCACGACGAGCTTCGCTGCCAGTCCACAGATTGCAGCCCGCAAAACGACAAAAAACAGCAGGTCGCCCTGCTTGTCGGCCTTCTCCTTGTAGGGTGTAAAAGATTTCTTTAATAGAGTACATAATTAGACTGACACCCTAGAAGACACATAAGGCACATAAGACACATAAGGCACATAAGGTACAGGGTCTGTAAGACCTGCTTTAGCAAATGCTTCTAAACGTTCCACACAAGAGCCACATTTACCACAGGCTTTTTCTTGGCCCAAGTAACAGGTCCAAGTTTGGCCGTAATCTAAGCCCATTTTTAAACCCGCTTCAAGAATGGCCAGTTTGCTTTGGTGTAAAAAGGGGCTGACAATTTGCACATCATCGTAGTTGGCAATAGCAGAAACCACGTTCATAGCGTCAACAAATTCGGGGCGACAGTCTGGGTAAATATCATGGTCGCCAGAATGGGCTCCATAAAACACTTCCGTAGATTCCAAAGACACGGCGTACCCAATAGCCAAGGACAATAAAATCATATTGCGGTTAGGCACCACAGTAGACTTCATATTGTCTTCTTCGTATTCGCCTGTGGGGATGTCAATTTCGGTGGATGTGAGGGAAGATCCCTGCAACAACTGATTGATGGCGGTGATGTCCACCAGCTTATGAGACACCCCTAAATCTGCGCAAACTTTTACCGCTACATCAAGCTCTTTGCTATGGCGCTGGCCATAATTAAACGACACAGCGTAAACCTCATAACCCTGCTGCAGAGCGAGGTGTAATACGGTGTAGGAGTCCATGCCACCAGAATAGATGACAACGGCTTTTGGTTTCGTTTTTAGGGTCGCTTTTAGGGTCATGGCGCGGCTAATCTGCAATACAAATAATTAAGCCGCGCAGTATACCTTATACACAGTGTTTACGCACTTATAGCTAACTCAGGCTCAGTCAAGGCGTGCAAAATTCCCTCCACCCACTGGGGGCGATTTAAAGTATATAAATGCACCTGGTCAAGCCCATGGTCAGCTAATCGATCAATCTGTTTTAGGGCAATTTCTATGGCCAATTGAAATTGATCATTCGAGTCACTCAACCGCTCAAATTGAGCTACAATTTTATCTGGAACCGTAGCACCACAACGAGCAGAAAAACGTTGAATGGCCTGAATATCGTGAATAGGCATAATGCCAACCACTATAGGCACGTCAGGCACGTCAGGCACATCGATAGCGAGCCCACGAATACGGTCGGCAAAACGAAGTAAGACATCTGTATCATAACAATACTGTGTCATAATCTGGCTAGCTCCAGCCGCTACCTTATTCGCCAAGTGCCTTATATCTGCACTAGCGTTACTCGCTTCAGGGTGAGTCTCTGGATAGGCTGCCACAGAAATAGCCCCATCAAACCATTGACGAAGCCCTGCCACTAAATCAGTAGCATACGCATAGCCTTGTGGGTGATGGATAAACTCCCCACTAGGGCTATCACCACGCAAGGCCACTAGGTGATCCACGCCAGCCCTAACAAAGGCTTGAGCCGATTGATTCACTTCCAACTTACTAGCACCCACTGCAGTGATGTGGGCGGCTGAAATGTGACCCCGTTTCTGCAAGCGCTGAATGGCGCTAAAGCTCTCAGCCTGGCTCGAACCACCAGCACCATATGTCATTGAACAAAAATCAGGCCGCCAAGGCGCAAGGCGCGCAAGGCAGGTATCTAAGGCCAGACTGCTGGCACTGGATTTAGGTGGGAAAAACTCAAAGGAATAACGACTGATCAAACCATGCTCCGGGGTTGATATAACACATCAAGGAGCCACTATTATGTCAGTTTGGGGTGTGCTTCTGGGTGAAACCTTTATCTTAAAGATGAATGCAATTCAAGTTATGGTGCCATTAACCAAGATTTACAGTGTCATTGAAATAGACATGGATATGACTAATAGCAACAGCAACTCGGCAACCTCAATGCTTGCACCTGCAGTATCGCCAGTCCAGCCATCAATGCGCTGTATCATCAACCGACGCATTAGGCTGTAACCAATGCCTACAGTTATCAACATAGCTAATGATAACCAGAGATTCTGGTACAGCATGAATGCAACTAATGAAGACAACGAAAACCAAACCCATTTTGCCTGCGCTTGATTTTTAAGCTCTGTGCCCAAGCCCTCACCTCTAACGTAGGGTGTGTGCACGACCAACAGCATGGCCTGAAAGCGCGCCAAAACAGGCACTAGCGCCAGCATCAACCACCATAAAGGAGAGGCTACTTGGCCATGGGCAATCACCTCACTTAAAGCCAGCCACTTTAGCAATAAAGTCAGCACTAAAACCACCACAGCACTTGGGCCACAGGTAGGGTCTTTCATCAAATCTAAGGTACGTTGCTTGTCTCCAAAACCGCCAAGCCAAGCATCAGCGCTATCAGCCAGCCCGTCCAGATGCAATCCACCGGTAATCCATACCCACAGCACCAGTACTAAAGCAGCCTGCATTTGTGGGCTGACCAGAATGCCAAAGTAGTTTAGAGCAACGGGTAACACGGTTACCCAGCCGCCAATAACAGCACCTACCACTGGGTAATACAGCAGCGCTTTACCCGCCACTTGCGGCGATGGCATGGTATTAGTTATGGAAAACACTTTATAAACGGGTATACGGGTAAGAAACTGAAAGGCCAAAACCAAGGCATGGTAGTGTCGTTTTAGCATTTAAAACATCCTAATTAGCCAAAAAATCTAGGCTAATATGATAATCAGGCTGGCCATTTTCGTCGTCAAAACACACCAAGTGTAAAGGCACCAAACTTGCATAGGGTAGGTTCAAGTTAAATAAGCCTTTGGGCCCCATGCGTAAAATAGAGCCTAACATGGCTCTGATTACACCACCATGGGTGACAATTAGCATGTGCTCACAATGTAGATCAATGGCGCTTTTAACATGTTCATGGAGAGCTTCCATAGCTCTGGTTTGCAATTGCGAAACCGATTCACCATTGGGAGGAGAGTTTTCCATCGGATTACTCCAGAACGCGCTCACAGCTTCAGGTTGTGTGTTCCATATGTCCCTACGAGACATACCGTCCCAATCACCAAATGACATTTCTTGAAAGCGCTTATCTAGCCGCTCTTTAGGTGTAAGTAGTGCTGCAAATTTTGCACATCGCTGTAAATCAGAACTAACAAGGTAGTCTACAGCCAGGTCAAAGCCTGCAACGGCCTGCTGCATTTGCTCTAACCCTTGGCCGGTTAAAGCGACGTCTGTATGGCCACGATAAATACCGTTTTCTGTGGTTTTACCGTGGCGTAGCAAGCTAATCTTCATTACAGGTTAACTGCCATTAAGCCGGCTTTTCAGAAACCGAGGCTTCTGCAAATGTGGCCATTTCGTTATGAGTGACACAAGCACTTTTTAATATGGATAGCGCTACACCTGCACCACTGCCTTCGCCTAGGCGCATGCCCAAATCAAGAATAGTGTGCGCTCCTATTGTGGCCATCATCGCTTGATGGCCTGGCTCTGCAGAAGCATGGGCAAAAAACATCCAGTCAGTGATTTGAGGTTGGATTTTAGACGCCAAAATAGCAGATGATGTAGTAATAAAACCATCCACCAAAATGGCCATACCCACTTGTGCGGCTCGTATATAGGCACCTGCTAAAGCAGCAATTTCTAAGCCTCCTACATGGCGAAGCGCTTCTACTGGGCTTGTCATGGCACCGGCATGTTTTGCCAACGCAGCTTCTATCACTTGGCCCTTATGAGCTACACCTTGTGCATCTAATCCAGTGCCTGGGCCTACCAAAGTCGTCACACTTTGGCCGGTAGCCCACGAAGCCAAGGCAGTGGCTGCTGTAGTATTGGCAATACCCATGTCACCACCAATAAACAAAGTAGCCCCATTGGCTGCCGCACGGTCTACCGCGGCCTTACCTGCCGCCATAGCTTGTGTAAGCTGCTCCAAAGTCATCGCTGCTTGTTGGGCAAAGTTAGCAGTACCCGCCATAATGGTATTATCTACAATGTTTTCCATTGCAGATAGGTCAACCACAGTACCTAAGTTTACTACTTCAAAGGCAGCGTTATTTTGCCGTGCCAATGCACATATCGCAGCGCCACCACGGGAAAAATTCTTTACCATTTCTCCAGTGACCACTTGAGGAAATGCAGACACGCCCTCTGCAGCAACACCATGATCACCAGCAAACACGACGACCTGAGCGTTATCTACACTGGGCTTTTGTACACCTTGCATCGCGCATAAGCGCACTGCCATGGCTTCCAAACTGCCTAAAGAGCCAGGTGGTTTAGTAAGTTGTCCTTGGCGCTCTAGGCCTTGCTCTTTGGCACTAGTGTTAAGTGTGGCTAGTGGCGCATTAATCCATTCAAGAGTCATAATAGTTACTTCTGGTTAGTTTAAAGGTTTAGGTTTAGCGAAAATGTAAATACAGATACTCAGCTACTTTTTTAAGCTTAACGGTAACCCGGCTACGGCCAAAGTTACCTCATCACATACTTGCGCTAAGCGCTGGTTCATAAGGCCTGAATAGTCTTGAAATTGACGACTTAATTCACCCATTGGCACTATGCCAGAGCCCACTTCGTTACTGACTAAGATTAAATGATGGCGTGTTTGGCTCACTTGATTGACCAGTTGTTCCAATGAAGTATCCACATCGCTACCTTCGGAACATAGATGGTTAGTAAGCCATAATGTTAGGCAATCCACCAGCACACAACAGGGCTCTTGATCTAACTCAATCAGGGTTTGGCTTAGAGCTAGAGGCTCTTCAATTAGGCGCCAATGACTTGGCCTACGCTGTTTATGAATAGCCACCCTCTGGGCCATACTACCTTGTTCATCACTATGACTCACTTGCGCAGTAGCCACGTAGATCACCTCCAAGCCGCTATCTATGGCCGCTTGCTCAGCTAGGCCACTTTTGCCTGATCGAGCACCACCTAAAAACAGCTGTCGCAGTGATACGGGAGGTGTCATGGCAGGTATCCGTGAAATTTATGTCATTAATATGTGTCACAGTTTATAGTGATCCTTTGCCCTTTAATACTTAAAAGCGACTCTCTCAAATCAATCTTAGAACATACGTCTTGTTGACCGGTACGCCTATGGGTACACTGCGGCATATATTGTCGATAGTAGTTGAGAATAGTCATCATGAAAAAACCAGTTAGTAGCGAAAAACACCAACAACGTATGAGCAAGGTGAAGCAGCAAATCGACAAGAAAATTGCTCAAGCTGATAAAGAACAAGGCGTATCTGTCTTACTCACCGGTAACGGCAAAGGCAAAAGCAGCTCTGCTTTTGGTATGCTAGCTCGTAGCTTAGGATATGGCCATAATTGCGCAGTGGTACAGTTCATAAAGGGCGATTGGGAATGCGGTGAAGAGTTGTTCTTTAGTCAACTACCTAACGTGTCATACCATGCTATGGGCGCTGGATTTACTTGGGAAACTCAAAACCAAGCTGCAGATAAAGCCGCCGCCGAGAAAGCGTGGACACTGGCAGCATCTCTGCTAGCAGACCCTAACATCAATTTTTTAATTTTGGATGAACTCACCTACATGTTTAGCCACGGCTGGCTAGACCTAGAAAAGGTTACGCAAGCCATACTTGAACGCCCAGCTGGCATGAACTTGGTGATCACTGGCAGAGGTGCGCCAGAAGGACTGATGGCAGCCTGTGATACCGTGAGCGAAGTGAAAGATATTAAGCATGCGTTTAGAAATGGCATTAAAGCCCAGCGCGGTATCGAATTTTAGACTAAACTTCAAACTCACTATTAACATTACAAAATGGTATTGGAACTTTCCCATTAACAGTCAACTCGAGCCACTATTGGCGCAAATCGCCAACCAGCACGAACCTAGCCTTAAGCGCTTATACCAACTCACTAATGCGAATCTATTTGCGCTTGCCTTACGTATATTAAAACACAGGGACTTAGCAGAAGACTGTTTGCAGCTGGCGTTTGTGAAGGTGTGGCGGAATTCGCAACAATTTAACGCCACTAAAGCCAAACCAATCACTTGGCTTAACGCTATCGTGCGCAACCAAGCGTTGGATTTATTGCGCAAAAATAAACACCAGAAATTGCACGACACCAGTGACGAAACTCTAGCGCAGCTGGCTGACCAAAGCCCTAGCCAAGAAAAGCAAGTTAGCCTGTCACAGGAACAACAAGCAATTCATACCTGCTTAGCACAACTAAAAGAAAATCAACGCCAGTGTTTACAATTGGCTTATTTTGAAGGGTTAGCTCACCCTCAGGTAGCAGCCCAACTTAACCTACCTTTAGGCAGTGTTAAAACTTGGATTAGACGCGGATTATTGGAATTAAGAGAATGTCTGACACATATAATTTAAGCCAACTAGATGATATTGATTTAGCCGCAGCCGAATATGCCTTGGGCAGTCTTGATGCCCAGCAAAAGGCTCAATTTGAAGCGTTATTGGCGGTTAGCCACGATACTCAAGTTAAGGTGGCCCAATGGCAGGAACACGTACAAGCAGGCTTACATGACTTTAAGCCAGTTGCCGCACCTAAAGAACTGTGGACCCGCATTGCCGCACAACTAGGGCACCAACCCCCTTGGCGTCATTGGCTTAATAGCCTCAAACTTTGGCAAGCAGTTAGTGCTTCAGCTTTAGCCTTGTCGTTAGTGATGGCATTATCACCATGGAATAGCATCATTAGCATAGACCAGCAAAATGTTAACCTTGTCGCGTTACCCAGTTCATCGCCCGACTTAAACTACGTGATGTACAACACCAATAACGACCCAGCTTGGATCATTAATGCATCTATAGCACAGCATCAAGTGTCTATCGACACCATTGCACCAGACTCTGTAGGCGTAGGAAAAGTGTGTGAACTATGGCTAATCGTAGATTCTGGAGAACCTATTTCTCTTGGGGTGTTGCCCAAACAAGGCCGTATGCAGGTGACATTAAGTGAGCGTATTACGTCTTTACAAAACTGGCAACAATTAATGCAAGAAGGGACAATCGTAATTAGTATTGAGGGGATGGAAGGTGCTAGCAGTGGCTATAACATGGGTCCAGTGATTTCTGAAGGATCGTGGGTTAACGCTATGGCAGGACCAATTATAAGTATTTAAATGCGGCATACCGTACTTCCTGTACGTCGCCGCTCTTTGGCATCCATGCCACCGCGGCATACCGTACTTCCTGTACATAAAAAAATGGCCTGAGTTACCCCAGGCCACAAAATCGCCACTAATACTGTGGAAAGCCACACCACTTTACCTACAGCTATTCAACCTGCCAAGTAAATGGCTTAGAATTCAGAATAGTTCCTAGGGTTTTTTTTAGTACACCTACATTTACACCTAAAGTTACACCTAAAGTTACACATATTAGCTATTTCGAGATTTATACCATGGCGATTGCACTATTTTTTGGTTCCACCACAGGCAACACGGAAGACATTGCCGACCAAATTCGTGACACCTTAGGTTCTGATAAAGTCGACATCTACAACATCGCTGATGACTCTGTAAGCTTAATGCTAGACTACAAAACCATCATTTGCGGCATCCCCACCTGGGACTATGGCGAACTCCAAGCTGATTGGGAAGATATCTGGGAAGAGATAGACGC
>Ga0307994_1002166_pt1 | contig 11192 bp, 10 predicted proteins | sample EllFjometagen261_FD_203171 | JGI IMG/M metagenome (GOLD analysis project Ga0307994, IMG submission 203171) | Marine microbial communities from Ellis Fjord, Antarctic Ocean - #261 | ecosystem: Environmental > Aquatic > Marine > Unclassified | place: Southern Ocean | collected 2014-11-02
GGTTCTTACATCTTAAACAGTTTACTAATCGTTATGATTACCTAGACCACGATGTAGAGTTTGTATCACTTGAAAGATTACTAGGAGCATATTAGGCAATAGTTGGTTGTATTATAGGATAAACTACGAACAGTGGTGACAGCTCATATCTTTTAAGATGAGACTATATACATAACTGGAGCTTGCTCACCACACCAAATTACTAATAAGGAGAAAGAAGATGATTGAATGGAAAGATGCAAACCCAGCTAAGGTTCCTGCTACAAAGACACCTGTTAAGAAAAAGAATGATAAGTAGTTGATTTTACTAGACAAATTGTATTATAATGCACTAACTGTTGCCTCTTCGAGATAACTCAGTGATTTATAACTGGAGAGAACATGACATATAGAGAAATAATCAATAGCGTACTAAGACGGTTAAGAGAGGATACTATTCCTGCTGACTGGTCTGGTGACCTATATGATTCTAATACAGTAACTGATTACCAGAAGCTTATAGGTGAGTTAGTTAATGATTCAAAGAAGAACGTAGAATCTTATCACGATTGGCAGGCTCTTAGAGAGTCTTTCAATATCAAAACTAAAGCAGGTAATATGCAGTACACACTAGGTGATGCTGCTAGAGGTGCTGGTGTTACATTTAAAGTGTTAGATGTTATATGTCAAAACACAGGACAAGTCTTAGAGCAAGTACCTAATCCTTGGATGAATGAACACGTCTTCCCTGTCTCTGCTATTCAATCAGGTAAACCTACTAAGTATGCCTTCAATGGTATCTCACAAGCTAGTGCTACAAGAGAGCCTGACTTTAATGTAGATTTATATCCTGTTCCTGATAGTGTTGAAACTATCTCTTTCAATGTTGTAGGCGCTCAAGTAGAACTTAAGGCAGCCTCACAAGTATTAAGAACTCCTACACAACCTGTTATCTTAGGTGCGTGGGCTAGAGCTGTAGCTGAAAGAGGTGAAGATGGTGGTACTATTTCAAGCGCTATAGCTGCTGAAGCTAGAGATTCTTTAGTAATGGCTGTACAGATAGACGGTAGTAACATGGAGTATGAGAGAGACTGGTATGTCAACTGAATCTAAGACAATACAAGCTATACCTTTAGATACTATTGGTATTAATGGATTAGATACACAATCTAATGCTACCGCTTTAGGTCCTAATTGGTTTACTAAAGCTGACAATATTGTATATACAGAAGGTGGTAAAGTTACTTTCCGTAAAGGTCTAAAGCAGAAGTCACTTAATGGTGGTGCTAAGATTGGTGCAATGGTAGAACATTATGATGGTACTAATACTAAACTCTTTGGTTCTGTTATTGGTAATATCTATGAATTAGACTTAACTGATAAAGATGATGTCTTTACTAATGTCTTTGCTACTGGTGCTTCTACTTCAGACTGGCAGTTCCAGAACTTCAATAATGAACTAATGGCTTTCCAAGGTGGAGCAGATGCTTTACATTATCATTCAGGAACGTGGACATTATTAAAGAATGATTCTGGCTATACTGCACCTACAGGAGTAACTACATTTGACCCTTCGTGTGGTCTAGGTTATTATGGTAGAGTGTGGGCTGGTGGAATCTCTGAAGAGAATGATGTACTTTATTACTCTGACTTATTAGATGCACACAAGTGGTCTTCAGGTGATTCTGGTTATATTGATTTAAAGACAGTATGGGGTAGAGATGAGATTGTAGCTATACACGCCTTTGCTGGTAAGTTAGCTATCTTTGGTAAAGAGAACATTGTTTTATATGATGGTGCTAATGATATCACTAACCTAGCTTTAGATGAAGTTATTAGAGGGATTGGTTGTGTATCTAGAGATTCTATTCAAGCTATTGCTGATGACCTTTACTTCTTATCTGATACAGGTGTTAGGTCTTTATATAGAACAGCACAATTAGATAAGCTGCCTTTGACTGAGAAGTCACCTGCTATTAAGGATGAGTTAATTGCTAACATTAAATCTTCTACTAATGTGAAGTCCTCTTATATGTTAGATGAAGGACTATACATACTTTCTTTTGTAGATAATAATGTTACATACGTATTTGATATTCACTTCAATACAGAAAGGAAGACACCTCGTATTACTAAGTGGTCGTTTGCTCAAGATAGACATCCAGCTAGTTTAGTTTACTCAGCTGCTTATGGTTTATTAGTAGGGCAGCAAGCAGGAAGAATAGCTACTTATGAAGGTTACTGGGATGTAGATTACTCAGGTTCATCTGTTTATACTTATAATCCTTATACCAGTAGTATCTCAACTGTATGGATTGACTTAGGACAGGGTGTACTTGCTTCTATTCTAAAGAGATTAGTTATGGTTGTATCAGGTGGTCAAGGTACAGACGTAGGTATTAGACTATACAAGGACTTTGAACAAGTTCCTAAGTTATCACCTACCTTTAAACTAAATCCTGCTCTATCAGGACTTCCTCATCTTTGGGGAGCTTCTGCTTCTTTGTTTGGTGCAGCTAAGTATGCTCCTATACACGGACTAAAAGAACATTCAATACCTCTAGCAGGTAATGCTAAGTATTTAAGATTAGAAATGGATGCTGTGACAAGTGGCTATAAAGCCTCACTACAATCATTATCATTATTATTTAAACAAGGTAAAACATTATGAGTAACTACACAATAGCAGTAGGCTGGTCAGGAAAAGACGCACTACTTGATACAGACCCAGGCAAGGTAATCTCAGGTACTGATTTTAATACAGAGTTCACAGCTGTAAGAACATCTCTTAACTCAAAGGCTGATGCTAATGGCTCATCTTCTGAGAACTTTACTTGTAATGCCTTAACAGCCACTACAGCTACAGTTGGTGGTGAGGTTGTAGCTACTCTAGATACTCCACAAACGTACACTAAGGCGCATACTACGACCTCTGAGGCTATTACTTTATCTTCAGACCAGACAGCTAACCTTCTTAACTCTAATTTATTCATTGTTTCAGTACAAGGTAATCATCAACTAGATGTTTCCAATATGACTTCAGGTGTAGAGGCTACTTTCTTAGTAAAGAATACAGGTGCTTATGATATTACTTTCTCTGGAGACTTTAGTTTTGTAGGTGGTAATAATCCTACTGTTACTTCAGGTAATAATAAGGTTGATTTAATTAGATGTGTATCAGATGGTACAGCGATGTACTGTAATATTACACAGAACTTAACTTAAGAGGTTATTATGGGATTCTTTACAAATGATTGGAGCCTAGCTAATGCTTCTAACAGTCCGTCTGTAGGAAAGACACAAGCTTTTAGACCAGGAGCGGGTTCATTATCATCAAGTATGAATCTTAATCCTAGTCAACAACAATTTGGTAATTTCCCTAATCAGTCTAATACTCAACAACAGACTAATTGGGGCGCTCCTTCTAACTTTAATACACAGCAAGGCTTTACTGGTACGTCCTCTAATCAGAACATTCAGAATCCCTTTGCTGCTAATGTTCCTTGGTGGCAACAAGGTTATGCTACGGTACAACCTTATCAGCCACAACAGCAACAACAGCAACCACAAGCTTCTCAAGCTATTGATGGTGGTAATAGTGATTGGCAAGACAATACACCAACTTCTGAGTTTAATCCAGAAGCTTTTGGTAATATGTTTGGAGATATTGATTGGGGTAGTATGGCTCTAGGTATGATTAACCCTGGTTTAGGTTTAGCTAGTAGTCTATATAACAGTTATGGACAAGAGCAACCAGGGCAGTCTGGTATGTTTGGTGATTTAGGTTCTTATTTAAATAACCTATTTGGTAATGAGCCTGTTGACTTAAATCAGCAGTCTCAAACTAATAATGGTTATTATGATAATGCTTCTGAAAGTGTAGCTCCTAATAGTAATACAAATGTAGGTTCTTATAACTATGATACTTATGAAGGTATTGGTGTAGGTGGCTCAGATGTAGGAGTAGAAGACCCTAATAGCTCAGGTGGTTATGATGCTAGTAATGATGGTGGTAATGATTTTAGTGGTGGTACAGATTCAACAGGAGCTACAGCTGACGATTATAGTAGTTATGATAGTCCTGATGATTCGTCAGGTCCTTCAGACAGTGGTTGGGGTTGGTAATATGATATTAATTAAGGAGAAAGTATAATGAGTTGGGGTGCAATAATAGGTGCAGGTCTTAGTTTCATAGGCGCTAAGAAACAATCAACGGCTACTACAGCAGCGGCTGCTAAGAACGCAGAGACGCTGAAGGAAGCAGCAATACCTAAGAGTGTTTATGACTCTATGGGTTCTGCTGTTTATAATCCTGCTACAGGACAGTATGAAATGAAACTGTCTCCTGACCAACAGGGTTTATTTAATAACTATCAACAAGATATCTATAGACAGCGACAGTTTGCTGAGCCTCTAATGAGAGACCCAGAAGCGGCAGCTCAACGTAGATACTCTACAGACTTAGAATCATTGAAGCTAGGTGAGAACTCAGCTGTTCAAGCTGGTCTTAGAAAAGGACAAGCTAGAGGTTTAGGTGCTGGTTCTACATTAGGTATTGGTGCTTTAGGTGAGATTGATAGAGCTAACTTAGCTAATAGGTCTGCTTTACTTAACTCATCTAGAACAGGTGTACAGTCTGATATTACTAATTACTTGAATAGGTCAGAGGCTGCTAGAAAAGGTATGTTCTCTGTAGGTCAAGCACCTCAGCAACTTGCTAATATTGGTCAGGGTTTAGCTACTACAGCTACTGATGCAGCTAGGTATGGAAGCGCTCCATACTTAGAAGCTCAAACAAATGCAGCTTCAGCATCAGCTCAGCCTTTCTATCAGTTAGGTGGTTACTTCAACGGTTTAAATAAGAAAAGGGTATAACAATGGGATTATTTACTAACAAACAACCTCAAGTAATGACAGCAGCCCAAGGTATGGCACAAGCTGGTTCATTCTTAGGTAAGGCTTTAGACCCTTTGGTTGAACAAGCGGGTTATCAGTCACAAGAGAATCAGGTTATAGAGATTATGAAAGGTGTTGATGTAGAAGACATTGATTCTTTCAACTCTGCTTATAAAGAGATACTAGGTATTGACCCTGAAGCTGCGGCTGAGTTCAAAGCTCAAGTCTTTCCAATGATTAAGACTACTCAAGAGCTTAGGAAAGGACAGAACAAACCTCTAATTGCACAACGCTGGAAGCTAGAGGGAAGACCTAACTTTATTCAAACCTTTGCTTCAACTAGATTAGCTGGTATAGAAGGTTATGATAACTTAATAGCTAAGATGGAATCTAATCCTAAAGAAGCTGAGTATGATATTAATCATTTCTTAAACTCTATGGAGAAAGGTGCTGATAAAACAACTCTTAAAGCAGAATATAAGAAACAACTGAAAGAAGCTAAGACTGCTTATTCAGACTTCTGGGGTAATAAGAAGGACTTAAATAGTGGTGATAAGAAAGCAGTAGCAGAAGAAGTTACTCAAGATAATACTCTTAATGAAACACAACCTACTGGTACTCAGGCAGATACTAAATACTTTACACCTAATCCTGAGAACTCTCAAATAAGACAAGGAGCAGGTGACATATCTAGTAAGTTTCAGTTATGGCAAGCACTACAAGAAGTAGAAGGTGCTTTAACAGGACTTATGCCTGAGTTCTTAATGTCTGATAAGGAATTAGAATTAGAGAATAAGAGGGATGTTATCGGAGACTGGATTAGTGAAGGTACTGCTCAAGACCACTTTGTTACAGCAGGTCCTAAAGCGTTCGCTCAGTTTAGAGCTAATCCTGTACAATACTACGAAACAGTAATCAAGAAGGCTTCTAAATAATGTTTAATCCTGCTGAGTTTCACTACGACCCTAAGATATTAGCTGCACGTCAAGCAACTCTTGATGCTGCTAAAGGTAATGAGTTAGATTTCGGTGAGGGTTTCTCAGGAGGTCAGGACTTATCTAAAGAAGTAGGAAGACAAGCTTGGGCTACCAGTGGTCTTTCAGGTCAGTTACTTGAAGAGTTATACTCAAGTGATAAACAAATCGCTTGGTTTGTACAACGTCACGGTGTTGATGTAGTAGGTGCTGATATTAATAGGATTCAAGCTCAATTAGATGCTATTAAAGAAGAAGCTAAGCTTAGAGAGTTAACACCTGCTGAACTAGATAATGCTAGAGAGCTTGTTACACTACGTAAAGATGTTATAGACGGTCTTACGTATGCTAAGAAGGAAGCTGGTGGTGACTTAGATGCTAGTATTTATAAAGATGGTAAGTCATTCAATGAGAAATGGGGCTTGTCAGGGGCAGAAGATGCTGGTGTTGGTATGTTTCTTAAGGTTCTTAAAGAGAACCCTAGCTACACGGCTGGTGCTGTTGTAGGTGAATTAGTTAAAGACTTACCTCTAACCGCCGCTACTGTATTTGGTTTATCTAAAGTTAGTAGTTTATCTAATGCTGTACTTAAAGTTAATAGACGTTTAGCTGCTATCAAATCTAAAGTTGGTAGAAGAGCTGCTCAGTTAGGTACAGGTATTACAATAGGTGGAGTAGCAGGTGGTGGTTATGAAGCTGCTTATTCTGCTCTAGATGAAGGTTCAGTTAAAACAGATGATGTCTGGTTAGGTACTCAGTTTGGTGGTATGTTTGGTGTACTTGGTGGCTTAGGTATTATGCATCAAGGTTCTAAGATTAGAAAAGGTGATTCTTTAGTTAAAGAAAGAATAGCTTCTGAAGCAGCTGCGGCTGCTGAAGGTAGTATAGGTAAAGCAACTAAAGCTACAGACGCTCGTCCTCCTACATTAAAGGTAGCAACCGCTTTAGATAATGACCAAGATAGAATCTCAGCTCAAGCTAAAGATATAACTATACTACCAGATTACAAACAAGTAGTAAAACCTATGCCTGAGGGTGATAATGCTGTCATTAGAACATCTATTGATGATACTACTGGTGATATCATTACTCACATTAATAAACATAAAGTAGAGCAACAGCGTATAGAGGCTTTAGAAGCTTTAGAGAAGCAACTAGAGCTAGGTCCTGCACCTGAAGATGTTACATTCCGTAACTTAGCTGCCCTTAGGAATAAAGAAGCTTATTTAGCAATAACTAAAGCCCAGAGTAAAGCCCGTGGTAAGTTTATGCTTGATAAGAAGAATGGTAAACAACTACCTGACGACTGGGAAGCTGATATCTTAGCATTAACTAAGTCTGAGTTAGATAAATACGATGCTAAATACAAAGCTGATATTGAAGCTAGACGTAGAGAGAACAAACTACAGCAAGAGACAGATGAGTTAAACTCTCCTGAGGGTGAAGAAGCCTTGATTATTGGTGCTAAGATAGAAGCTAGAAAGAATCTAGAGTCTGAGATTAAACGACTTACCAGTTATAAGACATTAACTCAACAAGATAAAACTAAACTAATTGAATTAGAAGCTGAGCTTAGAGCTTTAAATGAATCTGAGAGTGTTAATATTAAACCTCTAGGTACATTTGGACAATGGATTGAGAACAATCCTAAGTTAGCTATTGCTGCAGGTGCTGTTGCAGGAGCTACTATACTTCCTGGTGAGACTACTGATAATATCTATGGTGCTGTAGCTGGAGCAGGTATTGGTCTTGCTGGTCCTAAAGCTTATAAAGCTATTACTAGAGCTGACTTCAATCAAGCTGCTTGGAGAGCTAAAGCTGCTATTCAGAAAGGTATTGAGATGTCTGGTAAAGATATGAAGATACTTGAGATGAAGATGCAATCAGTAACTGAAGCTATAGCTAAGAGATATGGTAATGATGTTAAAGGTGGTGAAAGGTTCATTAACTATATAGAGTCAGAAGGTAATAAAGATGCTAATGGTAGAGCTATACTATCACCAGATGAGATAGAACTAGGAAAAGAAGCTAAAGCTATCCTACAGTTGATATGGGAGAGAGCAGCCGATGCTGGTGTTGTGAAGTCTAAGAAGATTTCAGGACGCTTTGCTGGTAAGAACGAACAAGGTGCTTTCCTTCATAACTACTTCCCTCACTTGTTTAAGAAGAAGTTATCTGATGAAGACATAGCTGAGATGGTTAAAGTATGGGGTTCTACTACAGCTAAAAGCTCTTTGAAACGTCAAGTTACTGGTTCTATTGCCTTTATTAAAGAGAACTTTCCACAACACGCTGAGAATATGGTTACTGACCCTGTTAGAGCTTTAGAGTTATACACTCAAGCTATGACTAAAGCTATCCACGGTAGGACTATGCTTAATAACTTAGCACAGTTAGACCTAAGTATGGGTAAAGGTACTTTCTTGCCAGCATTGATGTCTGAGAAGGCTTTCCAGATACTTAAGAGACAAGGTAAGTTATCTGAACAAGAAGCTCTACACTATGTAAACTTTGACCACAGTTCTTTAGAAGGTCATAGAGTACATACAGATATGAAAGGTTTAGTTGATGACCACTTTGATGTTATACGTAAAGGTACTTATGGTGAGATAGCTCAGTCTGTTCTAGATGTTAATAATGGACTTAAACGTATCTTTGTATTTGGTTCTATGTTCCATGGACAAGCTCTACTTACTTCATTAGCTTATTCATTAGGTGTTAGAGGTGCTTATCACGGTCTTAGAGGTACACCTAATAAGGCAATGACTGATGGTACTATGTGGACTGACCTTAAGATAGGTTCTGGTGAGTTTAAAGAACTAGCTGAACACGCTATGAGACACGGACTACAGATTATTAACATTAAGAAACAAGAGTTAGTTACTCCAGGTAGAGAAGGTGTTAATAACCTTTTAGATAAACTAGGTACAGGTGGGAAGGTAGCTAGAAAAGCCTTTGATACTATTGACTATGTTACTTGGGAATACTTTCACGATAGATTTAAACTAGCTGCCTTCTTACGTAAAGAAGAGCAAATCATCAAGAACCTTAAGAAGAAGGGAATGGATGATGATGCTAAGGCTAGAAAGATAGCTGGTGATGAAGCTGCTGAATTTGCTAATGATGCCTTTGGTTCTTTAGACTGGGACAACTTTACTACTAAACTATTTGAGTATGCTGCTGAGAATCCTACTAAACTTAGAGGACGTATAGCAGGTGTTGCTGCACAATCTTTACCTGTAGCTAAACGTAAGTGGTTAAACCTTGGACTGTTTGCTCCAGACTGGACTGTATCTAACCTTAGGATTGTAGGTCGTATGTTTACTTTAGGTTATAAGTATTCAGACCATCAACTAAAAGCTATACATAGAGGACAAGGTTGGCATACTAAAGAAGGACAGGCTATCTTAGAATCATTTAAGATGTATGCTGCTTATTCAGCAAGAGCTGGTGTTATTAACTCTGCTCTTTGGTATATGACTATGCAGTTATTCTCTGATAAAGAACCTACTGTCGAAAGACTTCAAGACTTCTGGTATGGAGAGGCTTCTCATAAAGTAGACTTAGGTGGTGGACGCTCAGTAGTTATATCTAAACAGATTGCTGAGCCTATCCATTGGGTTCAACACCCTATGCACTCTTTCTCAAATAAGATGTCTGTAGTACCTAAGACTGCTTTAGAGTTGTTTATGAACAAACAATGGTTCTCCCTTAAGAAGGATATACCAATTGGCCCTGCACTTATTGATGCTGATGGTAACTATCATCACGCTAAATGGTTGTTAGGTAAGGTAACACCTATCGTTATTAAGCCTATAATGCAAGATGACTTATCCTTTGGCGAGAGATTGTCAGGAATACTGGGTGGCTTTGCTGGCTTCCCACAATATAAGATTAAAGAATAATCACACGGAGATATATAATGTTAGAAGAAGACGTAAGTAAGAGTAATGCTGAGATGGATGAACAGTTTATAGCAGAGTATCAAGAAGCTTCAATAGAAGGTAACTTTGATAACTTTGCTGAGGCTTGGGGTATGTCTCTTGAGGATGTCCATACAAGAGCTTTAGAGTTATCTCAATTAGATGGCTTTGTTCCTGATGACTTTACTATGGATGAGAATACTGTAATTGATAAGGATACTATTACTGCTGCTAATGATGCCTATGAGAATACAGGTAAGCTAGACTTTAATCCTGAGATGGACCCTGAGAGAGAAGCTATCCTTAATGGTATGGTTGGTTCTACTGGTAAAGCTAATGCTATTAAAGGTATGTTTAGTAAGCTGGGTAATAACCTCTTTGCTAGTAAAGCACTAAAAGCTAATCAAAAGGCTAAACGTGGTGTTGAGGGTGAAGTTGTTAAAGGCACTTCTAAGACTCTTAAAGATTCTAATCTACGTCCTTCTATTGCTAACAAGACAGCTGATAGATATAAGTCTATGGCTGATAAAGTTAAGAAAGATAATGCAGTTAAGACAGGCACAGTAGCAGGTGCTGCGACAGCTATTGGTTTATCAGGTAATAGAAATGAAAATGGTGACTTTGAGAAGGTTGATTTATACCAACCTCAAGGTATTGAACAACCTGAAGAAAAACCAGAGACTGCGCCAGAAGTGAAATCTGAAGGTAATCAATTTGGTTATCATAAGAAAGAAGGTTCTAACTTCTTAACAGTTAACAACGATGACCCTTACTGGGATACTCATGAAATGGGTACAGGTGATGCTTGGTCAGATGCAGATACAAAGAAAGAGACAAAAGAGATAGACTTTTCTAGTTGGTTTAAATAAACATAGGAGTAATATATGACAGCAGTAAATGAAAGAGGGCTAAAGGGAAACCGTGATGCTCAAGGTAATCTTACAACAATAGATATGACTGACCCTAACACAGTGTTAAAGCAAGAAGCATTTCAGATGGAAGATGCTGACTTAGAATCCTTAGCAGCGCAGCTAACAGCTGAGATTGAAAAGGGTGAAGAAAGTCAAGCAGTTATGTTACAAGAACGATTAGATATTGTTAATTCGGTTATAGCCTCTAGACAAGAGCCTGAGGATTTAAACATAGACGTTGAGTTCTAACGGTCACCGTATAGAAACCCAGACTTATCCAAGCCAGCTGAAATAAGCTGGCTTTTTAGTTCTGAAGCCTCTCGTGTTCGACACCTAGCTAGGTAATGCTCATACGCATCATCGTAATCACTCCCTGCTCTTGCTACTCTATCTGCGTAATCTTCTGATAAGGCTTCACACATATCTTCTTTAGTCATAATATCTCCTTGATTGTATCTTCTGTAAACCATCTAAAGTTATTCTTTGTAGCCCACTCAGCGTGCGTTCTT
>Ga0307994_1002170_pt1 | contig 11173 bp, 10 predicted proteins | sample EllFjometagen261_FD_203171 | JGI IMG/M metagenome (GOLD analysis project Ga0307994, IMG submission 203171) | Marine microbial communities from Ellis Fjord, Antarctic Ocean - #261 | ecosystem: Environmental > Aquatic > Marine > Unclassified | place: Southern Ocean | collected 2014-11-02
GAGATTATGCGACCAGAGGATTACTTTGCATGGAAAATTAACAAAGGTTTTGATATGCACTAAATCGTAGGCAATAAAAAGCCCTACTTAGGATTGACCTAGGTAGGGCTTTTTTGTGCTTAGGTTTTACTCGTCTTCTTTGTTATCTATAGCGGTTCCAGCACCTATATAATTACTGGCGACTTCTCGGTAATTTGCTTCTGTAGGTTTTACTTTAGATGTTACATCTTGTATAACGTCCATTCTTTGTTGTGTTGTGGGTGATACATTAGGAAAGCGTTTAACTGGAGGTACGCCATACTTATCTGTAAGAACCTTAGACCCTTCCATTATAGGGTCAACATAAGTAGGGTCTTTAGGCTGAAAACCTTTTAGTTTTTTTCCAGATAAATCAGCTAATGAACCTGTCAATGGGGGAAAAACAGTTATTAAATCTGCTCCACCTATAGGTTTGACACCTACCATATCAGAAGCATCGGAAGCTATTACTGTATAAGACCCGTCTTTTGTATTTAGAGCAGCCCAATCGTTCATACCACCCAGTTCTTTTGCCTGTGATTTATGACTATTTGAGAAATACCATGTTCCTTCCTCAGCATTATATTTTGCTGGTTCTAAATTATCAATTTCTTTATTTAAAGCATCATAATTTTTTTGTTGGGGCTTTGATAAAGGTTTCCCACTAGCAAGCATATCATTATATTTAACATAGTTACGTATACTTTCTGTAGGGCTTTTAGCACCTCTTAGTCGCATAACGTCACCCATTAACTGAGTATCTAGTAAATGCTCAGGTGTTAATTCTTTAGCAACTGTGTGTAGAAAACGACTAACTTTTGTCTTATTAGTTATTAACTCAGCGCCCATACCAGCGTGATGGTCAACAGGGTTTTTAACTAATATTTGAACATTATTAGTATTTCCTTTCAATCCCCAAGCTTCTATTATGTGATTTTTAAAAGCATCTTCTACAGCAGCACTAGGAGGACGAGCATTACGGGATACTCCTGCATCCCACACACCTTCCATACCCTTACCACCTAATGTTCCAAAGGACATAACTTGTGGGCCAAATAATTCTTTAACTAAAGGACTATTTGTTCCTGTTTGTTTATCCATCAAACCTTGGTAACCTTCGGAACCTGCTTGAAAACTAGGCGCTTCTTTAGCAAGCTTAAGTATTTTAGCTTTATTAGCAAAATGCGGTTTAAGTTCTTTACCTAAAGCAGTCTTTTTATTATAAGCTATTTTTAGTTTAGCTTTTGCTGACTCAACACCCTTAGGTGTACTAGCGTTAGCTACCTGTTCTTTTAGCTTAGTTATCTGCGTACCTAATTTATCAAAGTCATTGAACTTATTACCTAGACCTAGAGCTTGTAAATGCCTTACGTTTTGCTGTAACATTCCCTCAGGTATACCTGTTTGCCTCAAACTTGCTAAAGCTTGAGGTGTAAAAAGTTCTTTAATTGACCTACCTACTGCCACAACACCTATTTTAGCAATACCTGCCACTTTAGCTGCTGGGTTTCCACTATAAAACCCGTCTACTTTAGTATCAGCGTTACGGGCAACTTGATTTACTGTCGGGCCAGAAAATAATTGTTTTCCTTTACCACCTGTAAATAAACCTAAACCAGTTTCTACAGCATTGTTTGCCATTCTATAAGCGTCAGGAAACTTTTCAGACAGGTAAGAATCTAAAGGAGTTGAGGTAGGTACTTTTGACATAGCAGTACCCAAAGGCTCTGTTATGAGGTCAGGAACTGGGGCAGACATTAAAGAACCAAATACGTCACCTACCCCTCCAACAGTATTTGCAGCGTGAGTCAAGCCTACATCTAGTGCGCTTCTGTTGCCTTTAGAATAAGCATCAGTAGACTCATCAAGGGCAGCTTGACGATCTGTTAGAGAAGTTTTAAGTTTACCATACTCTTCTTTTACTTCATTACCAGCTATCTTTAAACCCTGAGTAATATAAAGGTTTTCAAGAGAGTTGCCCATGTCTTCATTTTCTGCATTACTTGGGCCATTCCCTTCTACATTGTAACCTAACCAATCATAAGTGTTATACATTTTGTTTGTTTCCTATACTATATAGCCTATTGATTAGCAGCACCCTTTAGTGGTGGACGTTCAGCGTTAGCCTCAAGGTCAGTAAGTAGACCAATAACAATCAAACGATCAGCTTTAAGTTGTTTAAGTAAAGCAGTGTCTTTAGTTGTTTTAATTAACTTAGCAGTACCTGTCAGTATAATACCTAAACCTTCTCTTGAGTAAGGAGATTTAAGCATATTATAACCGATAGTTGATGTGGCAACGGAAGCTACAGTTCCCAGCGCAAAACCTAAGTTACCGCTACCTAACCAGTACGTCATGCCTCCAACCATAGAACGTAAAGCCATGGGTGTTTTAGGTATAACTATTCTACCCTCAGTAATGTTTTGCCATAATCGACCTATAGAAGTCCTAGCTTCCTTTATAGCTTTATCGCCTGTAACGTCCCAAGCTTTATAAAGTTTATGTTGCTTGTCTAGTAAATCCTTAACTTTAACATCAGGAACTGTACTAGCTACAGCGTCATTCATAATAGTTCTTATTTCTGACACAGCAACTGCTTTACTATTTATGTACTCTTGTGTTAAAGATTTAGGTTGATGCTTATTTATAAACTTATCCAGTTTTTTACGAGCATCTAATAAACCTGCGGCAGTACCATCTGATTCTTTCACTAGGCGAATAGCTGTTGTCATTAGATCAGTAGCAAATTTAGGAGTGCCTCCTGCTAAACCAAAACCAATGCTTTCGGGGAAGTTATCCATAGAATCTTGTAGTTGTTGTACCACATCAACACTAAGTTTAGGGTTACCTGCTTTAGCAATATCTAATTTTAACTTCTCAGCAGTATTTGTTATTTCATCATAAATAGCATTACGAGAGCCAGTAAAACTACCATTAGGTTTTAACTTAGGAACCATTGACGTAACATCAATTATTTCGTTAGCTTGTTCAGTATAATTAGGCTTGATAGAATTTAACATACCTTCTGTACGAGTAGGCGACATAGTAGTAGTCATGTCACTTGTTTCAGGATGGATAGGTTCAAGCATATTAGATACACTTTCCCTTCTATTCTTCCATGTGCTTTTAGCCGCTGACGACTTTAAACCACTGCCTAAAGCATCTATACCAGCTTCAATTTTAGTGTTTGTACCTAAAGAAGCAATGCTAAATACATTCTTTATCATCCTATCGTAATGAGGATATTCTTTAGCCATTGCTAAATACTTAGGATAATTTTCTTTAGCAAGCTCTATCATTTCTTGAACTGTAGGTAGTTCTGCTATGGCTTGACCTATGTCAATTACAGCATTAACTGTAGGATTCTCTATAACATCAGGTGTTACATTACTAAGAACTTTACCAGCTATCTTAGCACCTTCAATCATTACGTCACCAGCAGCAGGAATGATAGCTTCACCTAAGTTTGCAACAGCTAACTCTTGCACACTCTGAGGCCTAGCATCCTGTGAATAATGAGATTCAATAGGGTCACGTGAACCTAACAGTGACTGAGCAGCAGCTTGATCTTGTGACATAGTACCAGCTTCTACCTGAGGCCTTAGGGCTTCTGCTTTATCCTGTACGGCTGTTTGAAACTCTTGCTGGTTAGTGTCCATAACTTTACCAGCATTATCAAAAGAACTTTGGATATTTGCGCCTGCTTCTGCTTGCATCTCACCATAGTCATACTGTTGGGCAGTGTACCTAGGTTCTGCTTGAGAATCTGTATACGCATCTAACTCCGTTAAATAATTTTGCCATGCTTCTACACCATCAGTATGACCAGCACTTGTAGCATTATTTAAAGCTGCTTGAGCATCTTCTCTGGAGTGAGGAAATTGTGTTGTTGCCATGATGACTTTACCTTATGGTTGCATATACGAGAACGGGCCAGAAGCGGGTTTTTGAGGAGGTAAGAACTGTAGTATACCAGCAGAAGACATACTCTGCCTATCAACTTTAGACACATAATCTGCGGGTAGTTCTATATAAAAATCTAAAGCAGTTTGAGCCTTGTCTTCGGCTGATGTATTCTTAAGACGATTAACTACTTTATCCACAGCTTTGTTATGCGTCTTAATTAAGCCCATGTAACCTTTACGTTCAATCTCAAGTAACTTTTTCATAGCTCCTTCATCCATGGTGCCTGTACCACCTACAATATTAGTTGCGTACAATCTGTCAGTATCAGATAAACCAGTGCCAGAACCAAAGGCTTTAATTACGTTAGCTACTGCAAGACCTCGGTGTGCTAAATAAGTTTGAGTATTAGCCACAACTTTTTCTACGTCTTCACTTGCCATACCAGCAGCAATCAAAGTTTCAGCATAGGCCATTTTAATGTCTGCAAATTTACCAGAGATTATACCCTCATCAAATATTTCTTGTGAGGTAGTGTTTACATCTATAGCAAGTAAAGCGTCATTAGCTAAAGTATTTAAATTCTGATAGTTTGCCATTGCTACCCCTTCTAAGGATTTAGCAGCAACATCTAGCTCATTAATAACTTGAGTTTGCTGAGGCGCTGTTGTTAAGTTAAGTTCATTAGGGTATACCCATGTATTAGAAACTGGGTCTAAAACTTTACCTTGCTCGTCCACACTATATATTCTAGTTTTACCATTCCTATCTCTATACGCTTCGTTTTTAGCTTGTTTGCCTTTTAGCATTGCAAGAAAAGTAACATCAGACATTTTATCATACTCACCTGATTTTATTTTATCTGTAAATGCTTTACCTTTTGAATATTGAGCTGCAAGTTGTGCCCTACCAGCCCGACCACCCTTTGCTACAATTTGTGTCTGCTCGTATTCAGCAATAGTTTCTTGTGCTTCTTCTATGTCACCACCATTTCTTACTGTAGCTGCTAACTGTGTTAATCCTTGTGCTTCTGCGGTAGCTGCTATATTATCCCGTAGTTTTTGTTCCTGCTCTTTTACTACATTGGCAGCTTCTTTAGCCTGTTGTTCTTTTAAGCCAGCTTGACCTACTTCAAACAATTCTGTTCCTTTTTCAACATAGCCCATTTGAATTAATTCATTAGCTAATTTAAGTTGATGTTCAGGAGTGCCTTGTGTAAAAGATTGACCAAACTTACCCTGCATTTCAGTTTGTTGTTCTATAGCAGCCTTACGTTTAGACATCTGCTCATCTTCACCACCCATAGAGTCACCTAAAGCACGACCTAAGGTAGAACCTAAGAAACTAACTGCACGTGCTTTAGCAGGGTCACGTGCGCCTTGAGCAGCATTATTCATTAATGTTTGTTGTAAGTCAGTAGCACGTTTGTTACGTTGTGCTAATAAATCATCAACTGAGGGTAGTTGTGTAAATAAACCTTGTTGTGCCATAATATATTTTCCTTTGTTAACTAAACCAACCACCTTCGCTGAAACCATCCGACAACCAACCAGAGCCGCCTGACGTACCTAAGAACGCAGTACCTAAACCAGTAAGGCCTGATAGCCAAGGGTCTGGCTGATAGTTAGCTGCATTAGCTTGAGCTTGCCCTATAATACGTGCTGTCTCGTTCTGACCTACACCTAAAGCATAGTTCTGATCTAATAGCTGCTGCTGTTGCTGTTGTCCTATTAACTGGTTACGCATTTCTGGTTCGATTGTACTAGCCGTAAGCATACTTTGACCAGTACCCATAAGGTTAGCATAACGCTGTTGGTCAGTCATTTGATTAGTATTGAACTGATTTAAGTCAAGACCCGCACGTTGAACTTCTTGACCAAAAGCATCTTGGGTAGATTGTGCTGATAGACCTGCTAATGCTTGAGACTGTGCAGCGTTCATACCAAACATATCAGGATTCATCATGCCTGAGTTTTCACCAGCACCTAAGCCCTCACCAGATAACTGTAGACCTATGCGACCTAAGCCTTGCATCTGTTCTAAGTTCTTAGCACGTTGTTGTGCAAAGGCTGGCTCAAGTAATGAGGAACGCTCAGTAAATAAGTCTCGACCTGCCTGTTGTGGGTCAAAGTTATAATTAAATTGGTCAGAAGACTGTAGTGCATCCTGACCCGCTACGTTAAACATTCCTTGACCTTGCTGCGCCATGTCACTTAAGCCAGCGTAAGGGTCTGGGTTACCTGTACCTGATCTAAAGGTAATAGGCTTGAATGTGCCTCCTGTTGGCTGGTAGTCTCTTCCCGTACCCATGCCGATGTCTGGCAGTTGACCACCCACAAAAGAGTTCATCATGTTACCTCCTCCTCCTCCTTCGTTACCCATGCCAGCTTGGCCTCCAAAAGCACCCTCAGGACTCATAAACTGTTTCTGTCCTTGTGTCATACTATTCCATTGTTGGTCACTAAAGTTACTAGGCTTCTGAGGGCCAGTGTAACTATTAGGTGCTGCTTGATCTTGCCTCACTTGGTTACGTGCATAGTTAACCTGATCTTGCATAGAACCAATGTTGTTACGTTGAGTAGGGTCTAAACCATCAAAGATTGCTTGTGAAGCTGGACTCATGCCGTAACGAGTCTGATCTGCAAAAGACTGTATAAAAGGTGAGAAAGGAGAACCAGCCATTTGCAACATACCTCCTAAACTAGTAGGCATTTGAGGTCTAAAGTCTTGACCCATGATAGCTGCATCGGCTCTTGACATATCTGTCTGTTGACCACCATAAGTGCTGCGGTCATCTACAGGTACGTTATTAGAATACTGTTGCATTTCCTGAGCACGACTTATGGCTAGGTTAGCTTGGGCACGTTCCTGAGCTACTCGTTGTTGACGCTGTGCTTCTACTGCTGCTGCTTGTTGCCTAGCGGCCTCTTGTTTTTGACCTAAAGCTACCCTAGCTGCTTCTAACTGTGCTGCTGCTGCTTGTCCATCACCATTACCTTGATCATTATTATTCCTACCTCCATTGTATTCGTTAACACGTGACTGCGTACTCTTGTTACCATATCCGTCATCTATACTAGGCATTACGCTGTCCTCTTCCAAAAGTATACGACAATATACGGCTGTACAATGTCATGTGAGTGGGCTGCTCCACCACCTTCATAGTCTAGCTCAGTTTGCCTAGGGTATGAAGTAGGTTGTCCTGCTGCAACAGAATCTGACGAACCATCAGGATTACCATTACCTTGTACACCTGTGTAGCCATGAACGTGACTAGGTATTTCGTTTAGTGTAAGAGTATGTGAATCAGTCTTAGCACCGCCTGTCTCTTCTACTGTGTTAAAGTCACTGTCACTTGCATTGATACCAACTAAGACACGACCAGAACCAAAGGCTACCCAAGTACCTAAGCCTAACAAGCTGTTTGGGTTAGTAGCAACTACTGAGGTGTACACAGAGCCTACAGGATATGCTGCGGCATTTATAGTAGCTGCTGTGGGCGTAGCGGCCTGTACAAAGGCTGTAGTAGCCAACTGTGTAGTATTAGTGCCTGAGGAGGCCGTAGGAGCCGCAGGGACGCCTGTGAACGTAGGGGCATCTATTGGTGCCTTAGTAGCCACACCAGCCACTATAGCAGCCTGTGTGAACGCTGTGGTAGCTACCTGTGTGCTGTTTGTTGCTGTAGCAGGTGTAGGTGCTGCTGGAATACCTGTGAACGTAGGCGCACTTAAATTAGATTTAGTAGCTACGGCTGTAGCAATGTTTGTAAACTCGTCATCAATCTCAGTACCACTTACAGTCTTGAGTGCGTTACCTGTAGGTAAAGCGTCCTTTGATGCAAAGTTAGTTGCTTTAGTATAATTAGACATATTTAAAGTACCTTACCTTGTTTGGCATATAATGAAATTTTCTGTAATGACATAGGTGCGCCACTTATATCAGTAGTAAAACCTATCTGTATAATGTCACCTGCGCCTTGTGTTGATGCTTTTTGTTCGTCTATTAGAACTGACCCAGAATACTTACCTATGCCATACTCGGTTATACCATATTCAAATACTGTTCCTGTATCTAAAGTAAATGTATAACTAAAATATACTGGGCTATAATCATAACCAATCTTTAATGCAAAGGTTTGGCCTGTAGCACCTACTGTAGTGGCTGATAACTTCTTTACTATTTTAGAAACATTAGCCATACCTAGATCAAAGAATCTGCTGTAGTAAGCCATTTCATATTTAGAACCATCATCCTGATAACCTTTGTACTCTGCTATTCCGTTAGCCTCTGCAAAATACAAAGTAGAGTCTATAGACAAGAATCCTTTAGGCGATACAGAGGGCCAGATAGTTGCTCTGAATGACCCATCCTCTAAAGGCGTCCTAGTGTCAAACACAAAAGTCTGTTGTGACGTAGGGAAAGTTATAAGGTAGAAAGCATTAGTAGGTGAGTATGTTGACTTAATTAAATTAATGTTCTCAGAGTTAATAGCCTGTATTACATCATCACGTACATTCTTAGAGATGTCTCTCATAGGCTGAGATTTCTCTTGTATGGTACGACTTAATGAACGTATACCAGTGTTACTTAAGAACAATATGTCTTCACCAGTGTTCTGTACTGAGTCTCTAGCAATACAACCAACACCTTCGATTACCTCCACTAAGGTTAAACTAGAAGTAGTCATACCTGCTTGGAAGTTGTTTCCATCACCATAAATAATAATGTTGTTTTTACAAAAGATAACTAAGAATCCGTTATGGGCACCTAAGGCAACAATCTCATCCATGCCCTGTGTAAGTACAGAAGATATATTAATGTTACCAGAAGTACCTCCTGACCATGCAGTACCATCAAGAACATCAGTAAAAGAAACTGTATTCTTATTAGTTGCTGTGTCAGCAGCCCATAAACGACCATAAGCTGCCAAGACTGTATGGGCACTTGGAGGAGTACCTGCCCTACCTGAGTGTGTTACTATTGATTGAAAAGTGTCTGCACCTCCATCATTAGTATACACAAGTGGTAAGTAACCACGTTGGAAGAAATAATGATGATTGTTCAATGTAGCAGTCTGCCAGTTACCAGCAGCTATAGTGTCACCAGTTGAGGGTGTTAGAGTTACTAAGTTAGTAAGTCCTTTGTAAAACTTGTTGACACTAAATGACAAAAGTGTATCAGCACCTACAACATCCTTAAAGTTAGATACGCCAGTAAGGTTTACACCATTGTTTCCATTGGCTGAACCATCCTTTTTTGTACTTAAAGTCTGCCAGCCCTTACGTGAGCCTAGTCGTCCATACTTATCTATAACGCAGTTGTCTGCTTGTAGTGCAAAACCTTCCTGTAACGTAACACCAGACTCTTGAGTGTTTAACCCGTAGAACGCTGGTGCTGAAATAGAGGAAGACATTAGTTGTTTAGCCATCTTTAGCAAGCCTCCCAGATCAGTTCCTCAGGGTGCTTGTTAGCATCTAGTGCAATAGCGTCAGATAGGTAAACAGAAGCAAGAGCCTTAGCTGATACTGCTGACATTCCTCCATCTTCACCACGTTCCTCTAGGGCCATAGCGTAAGCTAAAGCTTGTACTGGTAAAGTAGGTACACGTATTGTATCTGCATTATTTACAAGTTCCTGTGACCTCATAATGACGTTAAAATAGATTGTAAATACTCCACTAGGAATAGGATACAAGTCTACCTGTGTGTCGCCACCTACACTTACACCATTGAATACATAGTAATCAGGATTACCTTTAGCTGGTTCAGAGTTAAGAAATACGTTGTTAAACCAGTGTGGGTCTTTATATTTTAAAAATGAATTACCTGTAAGATTCACTACGTCAATTATAGATACATTGTTACCTGAGCCTGTAAGAACATAGTTGAATACACCATCTTGGGTAACTACTGTTAATGTCTGCCTAAGTACAGACCAATTCCATGCTGACTCAACAAACTCTTTAGCGTCATTAATAAATAAGCTAATTAGCTTTGAGTAGCTATTCTCGTTAACACTGTCAACTTCACGTTCCCGTAGCCTCACAAGTACGTTGTTTACCATTTCTTTATGTGTTTTCATGTGGCTTTACCATTTAGTTTTTCTACTGTTCTAAGCCCTGCTAGGCCAAGCATTGCTAACGTAAGTTCGAGCATTGCATCTAAGGGTAGATCAGGGCTACCTAGCTCTGGTGCAATCCATTGTAGGATAGGGTTAATAACAAATGCAAACAAGAAACCTAAGCCACATACCCACATGAGAAAGGGTCTAGCTCCAGCCACAAAAGTAGACCTGTGATTAGCCTGTACTTTCATAATCTCTGCTTGCATCATAGAGGGACGCATAGCTAACTTCTGCTTAAGTAGTTCGCCTTGTGCCCTTTCTTCATCTGATGTAAACACACTATCTATGATGTTACCAATGGCTTCTATAGGCTGTGCAACAGCACTACCACCTCCAAAGAGACTACTTAATATACCCATTAGAATGTTCCTTCTTGAAAGTAAAGCCAACAAGCAAACAACACTGCACTTGCAATCCACATAATCTTTTTAGTTACTGATTTACCTACGGCTAGGTAAAACCTTTCATAAGCTTTGTCTGCTGCTAATTCAGCTATTTCATTCTTCTCTTCTTTTGTCAAATCACTCACTAATAATATCCTTTCATGTAGACAGCTATTCCAAATAGTAATCCCAGTGCTATTATCATACAGATTCCTATATTAATAGCTAACGCAACATCGTTTTGTAGTTTGTTATTTCTTCTTATACGGGCGTTTACTTTTGCCTTCTCTTCTTCCTTTCGTTTCCTGTGCCACTCAGCCTCAAATTTTACAAAGTCGCTCCACCCACCAAGTCTGCTTTTCTTAAGGTGAAACTCAAGCTGAGAACGCTGAACTCGTTGCTGCTCTTCAAATTGATAGGCTTCTAGGGCTGTGCCACGACTGTTTGCATCTCCAGCCTTCTCTTTTACTTTCTGAGTTGCTGATAGGTAGTCATTCACTTGACCACCTACTTCGTAGAGTTGCTTGCCGTTCTTCAAGGCGGTGGAAAGCGTCTTCCAGATAGCGTTGGCTATGGCGATTTCTGCTAACATGTCCAAACCCTCTTTGTGTATTCTTGGGGGACTCCGTAAGGCTCCCTAGATGGTTGTACTACAAGGTACTCTGCATTTACTCTGTTTACTGATGGTTCAATTAAAAGCTCCTGCCCTAAAGGAGCTAGGGAAGGAGACACGTGTACAGGATATA
>Ga0307994_1002177_pt1 | contig 11142 bp, 8 predicted proteins | sample EllFjometagen261_FD_203171 | JGI IMG/M metagenome (GOLD analysis project Ga0307994, IMG submission 203171) | Marine microbial communities from Ellis Fjord, Antarctic Ocean - #261 | ecosystem: Environmental > Aquatic > Marine > Unclassified | place: Southern Ocean | collected 2014-11-02
GTTGTAAGAAGATGTGCTCTTTACGAATGGTGACCCTTGCTGAAGCCTTAGCCAGGCGTCAGCGACCTTGTTTAAACAGTTGGACTATAAATCTCTACGCTGCTCAATGAGCCGGTAAACATTGCGTTGTCTCTGCCCAATCTGTTTAATGGGTTTTAAACCCTTCCACCACTTTTTTAAGTTCAAGCGCTTCTTTGTCTACGCCACTAGAGTGGGAAGATAAGTTTTCAACTAGGTGTGCGTTATGCTGGGTGGATTGGTCCATCTCGTTAATCGCTAGGTTTACCTGGCTAATGCCTTCGGCTTGTTCGCTACTGGACGTGCTGATTTCCGCCACAATGTCATTGACCTCTTGAATGGCGGTATTAATCGCGTTCAAGGAATCATTTGACTCATTAACCAAGGTAGTACCATGCTTAATTTGATCGGCGGTTGCGCCAATCAGTTGCTTGATTTCACTGGCTGCATCAGCCGAACGTCCTGCTAGGTTTCTCACCTCTCCGGCTACCACGGCAAATCCACGCCCTGCTTCACCGGCACGGGCGGCTTCTACCGCGGCGTTTAAAGCAAGTAAGTTGGTTTGAAACGCTACGCTGTCAATTAACCCAATAATATCGTTTATTTTGGCACTGGCACTTTCAATGTCGTGCATCGCATCAATGGTACTGTCCATAATCTCGACCCCTTTTAAGGTCTTGTTACGGGCATTTTCGGCGAGCTGATGCGCGCGGTGCGCATTGTCTGAGTTGCCTTTGACGGAAGCGGTCATCTCCTCCATGGAGGCGGCGGTTTGCTCTAAAGCCGCCGCTTGTTGCTGAGTGCGCTCGTTTAAGTCCATGCTGCCATTTGAAATTTGATTGGCGCCAGTTGAAACGGTGTTAGACGCTTCTCTAACCGATTGCACCATCTCACTTAAGTGAGAAATCGAGCTGTTGAGGGCTTGTTGAAGCTCATTCAATTCGCCTTCATGTCGACCCAGAATCAATTTGGTTAAGTCACCTTCGGCCATCGCTTTAGCCGAATCGGTAATTTCATCAATGGCACTTTGAATCTCTTCTAACGACTGGTTGACCGAGGTTTTAAGCTTAATCATATCGCCTTTTAAATTGCCGGTTACGCGGTGCGAGAAGACCCCTTTTGCGGCAAATTCCATGGCGTCGCTAATGGTGTGAATTGCAATGTCCATTTGTGACATAGCTTCATCAACTTGGGCTTTAAGGTCACCTTTAATGCTGTCATCCAGTCGCACTGAGAAGTCGCCTTCGGCAATCCCCACCATGACTTTTGACAGCGCATTCATGGTATACGCCACACTGTCTGCAGAGGCGTTAACCGATTGTTTTAGGTGGTCTAAATCGCCGTGCAGTTCGCCGGCAACGCGTTTGTTAAAGTCGCCTTGGCTGATGCTGTCCATGACCGATTGAATCTCGCTAAACGATTGGTCAATATTGCCCATGAGTTGATTAATGGCTTGACCGGCTTGCGCAATTTCATTGTTGCCTTTGACGGGGTGGCGGGTTTTGAAATCACTGGATTTTTGGATATGCCCTAAGGTATTCACCAGTTCATGAATTGGGTTGGAGATACTGCGGGCAATTAAAAACGCCAGAATCATAATGATTAAGGTGGCAATGGCGGCAGTAATCACGGCTAAGTTAACCAAATCTGCCGATGCCGTAAATGCTTCATCTCGGTCGAGTTCGGCCACCAAAGCCCATTGCGTGCCTTGAATATCAATGGGGGTATAGGCAGAGAGTACTTCGGCCTGATTATAAGTTGGAATAATGCTCACGTTACTTTGGCCTTGCAACGCTTGTTGAACCGCCATATGGTTGGCTTGGCCTTGTTCTGGGTTAGCAAACGATTGGATAACGCTGTGGTTGGCACTGCGATTTGAATCGGTTCGCATTAGGTAGTCAGACCCTACAATGTAGGTGTCACCAGACTCTCCCATGCCGGAGCGGTCGGTCATAATGGCATTCAGTTGGTCGGCGTTCATTTGTACCACTAACAGGCCAATGGTTTTGCCTTCAAAGATAACGGGCGCCGACATAAAGCTAACCGGATTGCCTCCGGCGGGTGAGTAGGCAGAGAAATCAACAAAGCTGGTTTCATTGGGCTTGAGTTGTTTACCGGCTTTAAAGGCCTTGGCTAAACCGCTGTTTGCTAGCGCACCCTGTGAGAGATCAACCCCAAAATCAATGCCTTTATTAACCGAGTAAAGCACGCGCGAACTGTTGACATCGATAAGAAACAAATCCATAAAATGGGCGTTGTTAATAAACTTATGAATGACCGGTTGCATTGAGGTATGAATGGCATGGTAAGCCGAGGCACTGCTGCCTTTATTAAGCTTCCAGCGTTCATTAAACGCGTGTGGGTTGCGAGCGAGGTAATCGGTTTGCATCATCAGTGCGGTGCTGTCCAAATCAGAAACCAGTGTGTTGGTATCCAGGCCTGCTAAGTTTTTTTGAGTCTGATAGGTGGTTAATAGCTCGTCTTTTAGGGCTTCTAGATTGGCGGATTTTGCCAATTTATCATAGGTTTTTACTTGAGTGGGTAAATAGAACATGGCCTGTAAGATAACTTGAGTATCGGCCAGTGTAATCACTTGACTGGATACGGTGTCAAAATAGCGATTGATGGCGGTTTTTTTAATGTCTCTAACCGACTCTAACTGCTGTGAAGCCAACTTTTTTAAGCCATGATCCGCGCTGTTTATCGATAAAAATCCAAAGATAAATAACGGAATAAGGCCAATGCTTAAAAAGCTAAGAATGAGTTTAGGAGTGAGTTTCATTAGGAGCCATCTCTTTATTAAGGGTCTGTTAATTCTACAATATTACTCTAAGAAAGTTGTGTGCCAGAGCGACTAGTTTAGTTAAAAAAAAGGCAATAAAACCAAAAAAAGTGTAATCAGTGGTGGTTTTGCATAGAATGGACAGCATTAAAAATAAACACAAGAGAGCAGATATGAAACGTAGAGAGTTTATTGGCGCCATTGCCGGTGCAACGGCAGCCACCGCTTTAACCGCCTGTGGTAAAGATGAAGCCCCCATGCAAACCGGTTCAAGTGTGCCGCAACAAACCTTTGACTGGAAAATGGTTACCACATGGCCTAAAAACTTTCCGGGGTTAGGCACGGGTGCCAATAAAATCGCCGAACTGATTACTGAAATGTCGGGTGGCCGTATTAACGTTAAGGTTTATGGGGCAGGTGAGTTGGTGGGGGCGTTTGAGGTGTTTGATGCGGTCTCTCGTGGCAATGCTCAGTTGGGTCACGCGGGTGCCTATTACTGGAAAGGCAAGATTCCAGCGGCGGCCTTTTTCTCATCGGTGCCTTTTGGCTTAACCGCCAATGAGATGAACGCGTGGTTGTATTACGGCGGAGGCATGGAACTTTGGGAAGAGGCCTACAAGCCGTTTGGTTTGATTCCTAACCCAGGGGGAAATTCAGGCACGCAAATGGGCGGTTGGTTTAATAAAGAGATCAACAGCATGGACGACCTAAAAGGTTTGAAAATGCGCATGCCGGGTTTAGGCGGCGAAGTGTTGAAACGCGCTGGGGGCATTCCGGTGACCTTACCAGGCGGTGAGATTTTTCCGTCTTTGCAGTCGGGTGCCTTAGATGCAACCGAGTGGGTTGGGCCTTATAACGATTTGGCATTTGGCTTGTATAAAGCGGCTAAATATTACTACACTCCAGGTTGGCATGAGCCAGGTACGGTTATGGAGTGCATGATTAACGAAGCCGCCTTTAATGAACTGCCTGCCGATTTACAAAGCATTGTGCGTAATGCGATTAAAGTCGCAAACGGCGATATGTTGGCCGAGTACACCGCCCGTAATCAGCAAGCGTTGCAAACGCTGATTAATAAACATGGCGTGCAACTTAAGCATTTTCCTGATGCGGTTTTAAAAGAACTAAAAACCATCTCCCAGCAGGTGGTGGAAGAGGAAGCGACTCGAGATGAATTATCCGCTAAGGTTTGGGCGTCGCAAAAAGCTTTCCGAGATCAAGTCATACAATGGACCGATGTGTCAGAGTTTGCCTACATTAAGGCGCGTAATTTGTAACCAACTTTGATGTTGTCTGTCTTACTTTAAACCCCATTTTTATGGGGTTTTTTATTGTCTTTTAAATAGTTAACAGGCCTGCTAACGCCTGCACTCTTTTTTAGCTAAGCACTATTGCGTCCTTTAAAATCTGAGTTGGTGTTGGGCTATTTTAAAGTTACAATTAGATGATACTATTGTGAGAAAGCACGTAATGAAAGGTTGGATAAAAGTAATTTTAGGCGAAGGGCTTTTCAATGTGGTTTCTTCGTTAGAAGCGCCCCGTTTGGCCTACAGAGCGATGCTGTTAAGCATGGTTATTACTGTGCTGAGCATGGTGATGTTTGGGTTTGCGGTATTGCATTACTTTTATACGCTAGATATGCCCTTGGCTTTGGCCAGTGTGATTGCATTCTTTATTTTAATTTTGATCTTTTCATATCTTCGATATTCGCAAAACATTCTGCTTACTGGGCACCTTAGTAGTGTCGCGATTGTACTTTTTTTTCCTATTTATGCACACCTCAACCAAAACGATCAATTTGGATTAATTTGGTTGTTTGTGGTGCCGTTTTTGGCGATTGCGTTTAATGGCTATAAAGTTGGCGTTGGGTATGTTGCGGTTTATTTAACGGTGATTATTACGATGGCTTTCCAAAACATAGGCGTTTGGCAGGACGGCCTGTGGACCGAACTGAGTGTGATACGTCTCTTTGTTGGTTTGGCTGTTTTTACGACCTTAGCGTTAATGCTGGATTTAGCGAATGACCATTTAAACAAAAGAATAGAGCGTCAGCGCCGCAAAGAAGATGTGTATCTTTCAAAATTAAAAAGGCTGTCTATGGTGGATAGCTTAACCTCGGTGTATAACCGCCATCACTTCAATCAGGTGTTGGCTCAAAAGGTAACCGAGCTCAAAGACAGCGATCTCTACTTAACGTTTTTTATTTTAGATATCGATCATTTTAAACTCTACAACGACCATTTTGGTCATCAAAAAGGCGATGAAGCATTGCAAGCGGTGGCTGAAGCGGTGAGCCACTTTATGAAACGTCAAAATGATTTGGTGTTTCGTATGGGAGGCGAAGAGTTTTCTGGCGTTGTGGTTTCTGATACCCCCGCTGAAATCAGTGTGTGGTTGGAACATCTGATTAAAAAAATTGAGAACCTCAACATACCCCATGCGCCAGACGCAAGCCACCCTAACCTAACGGCTTCTATGGGTGTTTTTTCCGCTCAGATTGATAATTTAAACTGCATTAATGTCATTTATAGAACCGCGGATCAGGCGCTTTATCAAGCCAAAGCACGCGGTAGAAATCAAACGGTGATTATTAAACCACTTAACAGGCAAAACTGATGCTAGAGAGGATTATATTTAGATTTAACCTAAAGGTCGCGTTTTGTTATTAAAGGTTGTTTTAGCCGATTAATTAAAGCCCATATTCATGGGCTTTTTTATTGCCTATTTGAAAAGGCCTGCTTAAACATAAGTAACGCCTTATTTTTACTATGAATTTTGCTTATAGCGGATAAGTTTCTTTTGGGTTTTGATTTTAAATAATCGTCGTACAATGAATGGGTAAACACACATAAATCAAAGAGGATTACGATGAAGAAACCTATTTTAGCGGTCGCTTTAGCAGGGGTATTCTTGTTAGGAAGTACCCAAGCATCAGCCAACTTTTTCGGTAACAATAATAACTACAACAATAATGGGGGCGGATATAACGATTGGCCAGAGTGGACTCCCATGTATTGGATGGAAGAGATGTTTGGTGACGAGTTCTGGAACAACAATGGTTGGGGTAATAACAACTATAACAACAACTATAATCGTGGTTATCAGCAACCTTATTATGGCCAAGGCTACCCAGCGCAACAACCTTATTATGGTCAGCCCTATCAGGCGCAACCGTATTACGGTCAACCCTACCAAAACTATGCACCGATGCCACAACAGCAATACCAACAAATGGCGCCACAGGCTAATCAAAATGGGCAAGCGGTTCAACCCGTTCCTCAGCAAGCGCCTCCGCAATACAACCCAAATTACGGTCAACCCTACTACCGTTAAGCGGAATGAGTATTTAACTAAGCCCGGTTTTAACCGGGTTTTTTTGTTGATGATTTATCTAAAGTATTAGTGAGACCGCTTGTCGGTTTTTATGTAACGTGTCATGATAAGTTTCATCAATCGTCGTGTGTTTTAGGCTGGATAACAAGCATTAAAAAAGACGTAACAAAACGTTAAAAAATAGAGTTGGAAACCGTTATGAAAATAGTCGCTTACAGCAGTAAACCTTACGATAAACAGTCTCTATGCAGGGTGTTTAAAACCGATTGGCAGCCGCTGTATCTTGAAGTACCCCTTGATTTAAATACCCTTGCCTATGCCAAAGGTGCCGAAGTGGTGAGTGTGTTTGTGAACGATCGCCTCGATGCTAAGGTGCTAACAATCTTAGCCGAAGGCGGCACCAAGCTCATCGCTTTGCGTTGTGCCGGGTTTAATAACGTCGATTTAGAAACCGCGAAACAACTCGGTATTCAAGTGGTGCGGGTGCCGGCTTATTCGCCGTATGCGGTGGCCGAACATACCGTTGCGTTAATGTTAGGGTTAAACCGAAAATTGTACCGAGCTTATAACCGAGTGCGCGAAGGTAATTTCTCATTAAACGGCATGTTGGGCTTTGATATGCACGGCAAAACCGTGGGGATTATTGGGGCAGGACGCATTGGTCGGTTAGTGGGCAAAATGTTAAAGGCGTTTGGGTGTGAGGTGTTTATTTACGACCCGTATGAGTGCACCGCCTGCCAAGAATTAGGCATTGAACAAGTTGCGTTAGAAAAAATCTGGCAGGATTCGGATATCATCAGTTTGCACTGTCCGCTCACCCCTGAAACCAATCACCTTATTGATGCACAAAACATTAAAAAAATGAAAAAAGGGGTCATGATTATTAACACGGGGCGTGGCGCCTTAATGGATACTCAAGCGCTTATTGAAGGGTTGAAGTCGAAACAGATTGGCTATTTAGGCATGGATGTTTACGAGAAAGAGGGGGCGTTGTTTTTTGAAGACCACTCATGTGAAATTATTCACGATGATGAGTTTGAACGGTTGGTGACCTTTCCGAATGTGTTAATTACTGGGCACCAAGCCTACTTTACCGAAGAAGCGTTAAGCCATATTGCCCAAACCACCGCCGAGAATATTCAAGCGTATAGGGATGGCAATCCATTAGTGAACGAGGTCAAAGCGTAATATGAAAGCATGGAAATCGAGAAACATGATAACGACTATAACGAATAAAGCGAACATCAAAACCACCACTAAAAAACCGTGTAATCGTTCTTTTTTAACGTTAGCAGGCCTGTTAGGTTTGGTTTCAAGCATGGTGCTGTTAAGTGGGTGCGCCAATATTAATTTGGCGCCGTCTTATAACAAACCGTTTAAAGAGCAGGTCGTGCTTAAAGTAGACGGGGCGCAGGCTAAAGTCTTAATAATCGATATTTCTGGGAGTATTGATGATGCCCCGAAAGGTGGGTTGTTAAGCCAAGCGCCCAGTTTAATGGATTCGGTGTTAATGCAACTTAAAAAAGCCGAGAAAGACCCGCAGATTAAAACCGTGTTACTTAAAATTAATACCCCAGGCGGGGGCGTGACCACCAGTGATATTGTGTATCACGAACTCATTAAATTTAAAGAACGCACCGATAAAAAACTCTACATTCAAATGATGGATGTGGCCGCTTCGGGTGGCTATTATATTGCCATGGCGGGTGACCATATTCAGGCGCACCCGACCACGGTAACGGGGTCGATTGGTGTGATTTCAATTAGCCCAGACGTGTCGGGCATTATGCAAAAAATTGGCGTTGGTGTGAATGTTTACACCACGGGTAAAAGCAAAGACATGGGGTCACCGTTCAGAGCCGCCAGTGAAACAGACCAACAACTTTTTCAAGCCTTAGTCGAGCAAATGGCCGTGCGTTTTTACGAGGTGGTGCAAAACCAACGTCAGCTAAGTGATGACGCGATGATTGAGGTGAAAACCGCCAGAATCTATACGGGCATTGCCGCAAAACAAGCCGGCCTGGTTGATTCGTTGGGGTATTTGTCTGATGCTACGCAAGCGGCGTGCGAACTTGCCGATGAAACACGTTGTGATGTGGTGACGTATCGCTATCAAGCGAATGAGAACGTGACCGCCTATTCACCGAGTATGGCTAGTCAGGTTTCTAGCCCAGAGATGACGCTGTTTAAACCCGCCGTACTTGGCAGTACCTTAAGCCTGAAACCTGGGTTGTACTATCTGTTGCTTCAATAGACTTAACGGCAGAGCTTAGCATCGGCGTTTTTAAACATCCGTTTAAACGCCAGTTGACGATTACTGGCTTTGAGATACTTTTCGGGTTGCGGTTGCAATAGGGAGAGGTAGTCGCCTTTTTCATAATCTTCAGGTGAAAATTGCATCGGTTGTTCGGCATCAACATGCACCGGGCTAATGATTTTAATTTTTAATTTTGGGTTAAGGCGTTTTAACGCGCCCACCGTGCCTAATCCGTTATTGCTGTGAAACGCACCGTTGGTGTGAATCACTTGCGCGCCCGTGTTGGCGTTTAAGGCATTTAAAATGCTCTCCGCCATGGTGTTATCTCTGCTCAGTTGCGCCAAGTAACTGTTATTGGCTTTGGCTTCATCAAAATGGCTAGAGCCGTTTAAAAAGTCCATAAAAAAATCACGGTAACCTTCTACATCAACCAACGGTTGTTGGGCAATTAAGTTCGCTTCTTCCTCAGTAAGTTTTTCTAAATAGACTTCGCCTTGTCGGCCAATACAACGCACTGTATCGGCCGGGGCATTGGCGGCAATAACGGGCAAAAAATGTTGTTTAGCAAACTCAACCAATGGGCGATAAGAGCCTGCATAGTTCTCCCAAGCCGGCGCTTCATTAATTAAATGCGCCTCGCCCACTTCGTGATCTAAGTATTGATTTAATATGCCTTGTTGATCACGATTAAACTGCTCCATCGACAATATTTGGTTGGGTCTTTGTTGATAAAGCAGGGTTTGCAGTTGCGATTGCAATAAGTGTGATGCATGGTTGCCGTGAAACTCACCGATAAAAATCACATCGGTGTCTTTTAATTCAGTGGCCAATTGGCTAACAGAAAGCGGTTGTTGAGTTTGGCTGTTAAGCAGGATGTAATCGTAAGCGGTGTGGAGTTTTGGATCTTCGTTGGCAACGTGCAAAAGTGGCGGCGAAAGTATGGGCTTAAGCGATTGGCTGACGGAGGTGTTTTCAGCTTTACTAGGCGATACGCTGCAACCTTGTAAATGAACAACACCAACCAGTCCCAAGGCCATTATTAACAACCTGTTGATAACTTGAATAACCGCTGGAATTTTCATATTTGTCCTTGTTTTAAACCAATCTGAGCAGGCCTGCTCAGTTACTTTTCATTACATTTAACATCCTTAACTTTACCATGAAACCCTTCAGGCTTTAACGCCACACCCGATTCAATCGCGGCCAGAGAGACCGCTTGAGGCACCACATGAATTAAACGGGGGTCGGTCGGTTTAGGAATAATATATTCAGGGCCAAACGCCAGTGAGTCTAAACCGTAATCGTTCATCACCTCTGTGGGTACCGTGCACTGCGCCAATTTTTGTAAGGCGTGCACGGCGGCAATTTTCATGGCCATATTAATATCGCTGGCACGCACATCCAAGGCACCTCTAAAAATATACGGAAAGCCAAGCACATTATTCACTTGGTTCGGGAAGTCACTGCGACCGGTGGCCATAATGACATCCGAACGGGTTTGTAGCGCCAGTTTGGGTTGTATTTCTGGGTCTGGGTTGGCCATCGCAAACACAATCGGATTCGGTGCCATGGTTAACAACATCTCAGGGGTGAGGATGTCTTTGCCCGATACGCCAAAAAAGACATCGGCATCGACCATCGCATCGGCCAGTGTGACACGATGCGTTTCTTGCGCGTAGGGTTGTTTATAGATGTTTAGGTCATTGCGCTGCGTTGAGCACACCCCCTTGCTGTCCACCAAAAGAATGTGTTTTGGGTTGGCGCCCATTTCAATTAACAGGTTCATACTTGACAGGCCTGCGGCCCCCGCACCGACACAAACAATTTGGGCTTGTTCTAGGGTTTTGTTTTGCAGTTGCAGCGCATTCAACAGGCCTGCTGCTGCCACAATAGCCGTGCCGTGTTGGTCGTCGTGAAATACCGGAATGTCCACCAACGCTTTGAGTTTTTGCTCTACTTCAAAACACTGAGGTGCAGCAATGTCTTCAAGGTTAATGCCGCCAAAGGTCGGGGCAATATTGGCAATGGTTTGCACCAGCTCATCGGTATCTAGACAATCAATTTCAATATCAAATACGTCAATATTGGCAAAACGTTTAAACAGCATGCCTTTGCCTTCCATGACGGGTTTACTTGCCAAAGCGCCGGTGTTGCCTAAGCCCAAAACGGCGGTACCGTTTGAAATAACGCCGACTAAATTTCCTTTGCCCGTGTAGCGGTAGACATCGTCTGGATTCTTCTCAATTTCACGCACCGGCTCTGCCACACCGGGGCTGTACGCCAGACTTAAATCACGTTGTGTGTCGCACGGTTTGGTGAGACCCGTTTCGAGTTTTCCGGGAATCGGGCGTTCATGATAGTGAAGTGCATCTTGGCGTAAGTCGGACATATAATCTTTATTCTCTTGATTTTTTTAGTTGAATCGAATGTGTTTAAGAAGCACAATTTGTTATCACCTAACCGTGATTAGGTGTTCAAATGTTGCTCTAAATAGGCCTCAAACTCAACTTTATTTAAAGGTTTACTAAATAAATAGCCTTGTCCAAGTGGACAATTAAGTGTGTCTAAGAAGGCCAGTTGTTCAGAGGTTTCAATGCCTTCGGCTACATTTTTAATACCGAGTTTTTCACTTAATAAAATAATGGTTTCAATAATAGCTCTATCATCGGGTTCTTGAGAGATGTCTTTAACAAATGATCGGTCAATTTTGATGGTATTGATTGGGAAGCGTTTTAAATACTCCAGTGATGAA
>Ga0307994_1002183_pt1 | contig 11122 bp, 9 predicted proteins | sample EllFjometagen261_FD_203171 | JGI IMG/M metagenome (GOLD analysis project Ga0307994, IMG submission 203171) | Marine microbial communities from Ellis Fjord, Antarctic Ocean - #261 | ecosystem: Environmental > Aquatic > Marine > Unclassified | place: Southern Ocean | collected 2014-11-02
CATTCTCAGAAATCGTATCGGAAAACAGAAAAGGGTCTTGGGTAATGGTACGCACATAGCTGCGCCAATCCTGACGAGACATCTGCGTAATATCTTTGTTACCCCAAAAAATGTGCCCTGATTCTAGAGATAAGTGATGATTCAAACAATTCACTAAGGTACTTTTACCTGAACCAATACTGCCTAAAACACCCACTCTCTCACCGACTTCAATGGAAAAACTGAGGTCCTTAAGTACTCTCTCACTGGGTTCATTTTTAGCGCTTGGGTAGCGGTAACTGAGGTTTTCTACCAAGAGGGTTGAGCCTAGCAAGGAGGTTTTTTCATCGTCGCTCATTCTCAACATATCAGTGCTTGGTACCTCGTTATTAAGAATGCCCTGCACACTATCAATACTGGTCATACCCATTTGATAAACCGTGGCAATGCGCCCTAAGTGCATCAGCGGTAGAGCCAGGAGTACGGAGTAGGACAAAAAGGCGGTAATCTCGCCAATCGACAGTTTTGCCTGTAAAAGATAGTACCCGCCCAGTCCCAAAATTAGCACTTTCATGAAATGGTTGGCGTAATCCATAATAGGCATGAAGAAGGTTTGGATTTTGGCTATTTTCATAGTGCAATCAAAGAGGCGGCCATTGACCTTATTCACTTCGTTCGTCACCCACTCACTCATTTGCTGATTTTTAATCAAGTCGATGCCCGACAAGTAGTTCATTAACTGCTCGGATAAATTCTGCAAACGTATCAATCGCTGTGCATGTAAGGCTCGCAACTTTCTAAAACCAAGCCAGAAAATAACAGAGGCAATAACGATGGGGATTACAGAGTACATGGTTAGCTGTGGAGAAATTCTCCACATCCAAATCGGCGTAAGAGACAGAGCAAATAAAATATTTAACAGCTGTAAAAAACCAATGCCATAAAACAGGCGAATACCATTGAGGTCATTATTGATAATGGATATAAGTTTGCCGGACGCATATTGCTCGTGAAAGGTTGAAGGCAGACGATTCAAGCGATAAAAAATATCATTTTTCAAGGTTGCTTCCGTAATTCGTCCAGGGTTTAACGAGTACATTCGGGACAGAATACGGACCATCACCATGACCACCGACATTGCAATCACCCACTGTACATTTTCAAGCAAATCCTCTTTTGACTCAATCGTTGATTCGTTGAGTAAATCAACAGCAAGCTGGATGTAGCGCGGGATTTCTACTTGCAGGTAATTCACCACAAAAATACACACCATCGCAAACAAATAAGAATATTTGTTCAACAGTAAATAATGAATTATGAATTTTGATTTAGTCATTGCTGTCCAGGCCCTCGTTACAAATAGATGGATGTCGCGCAAGGCAGGCGTCGATAATCAGCTGTCTTGGGTCTCCTTCTTTACTCAATTGCTCAAGTAACCATGCAGGCAGGCGAATGGGTTGTGTTTTCACACCGGGCTTGCGACCGCAACCGATGCGCTTGCCGCCGTGATCACAGCAAATTTCATTGGACTTATCGGACATTTTTATTCGTTTTAAGGGGATGTATGCAGAATTGCTTGATAAGTGTACGCTTTTCAAGGTGTTTTTGATACCCGCTATTGGTACAAATATCTAATAATGCAGTTCAGTAATTGCGGCGAAGGTTACTTCACAGACGAAACAGTTGCCCGATAAATTGATCAGCTTAACCTATCCACAGTGCGCCGGATAAATCAAAAGCAAAAACGTCTAAACGTCGATTTCCGTTCTTGGGTGGTGAACTCTCTTGATAAAGCGGCTGCGGGTATAGGCGTCATTCGCCAATCTATTATTAAGGTTTGGTTAGTCGAGAGACTACAATCGGAAGTTGCTAACAAGTCAAAGCAAGCGGACATCATAACTGCTGACGGTGTTTGAAGCATTATATGCACTCAGCGAGTTAAGTTGAGTGCTGAATTGTTCAGCAGTCTTGTTGTTTATAGTAGTAAATTCGGAGTATTAATGATATGAAAAAAATGTTGCAATGGTAATCTTAAAGTGAGCTTCTCGTCACTAGTACTTGTAGCAGAAGCAAGCCGGCAATAGCCCCATATTGCTCAGGAAATTTACAGGGTTCACGATGAATAAAATACAGATAGATATTGTTTCAGATATTGCCTGCCCCTGGTGTGCTATTGGTTATGCTCGACTAGAGCAGGCAATGGAGCAACTAGGGCCAGAGTATGAGTTCACAGTTCAGTGGCATGCATTTGAACTGGATCCTGGCCAAAGTGGCGAGGGTGATCCAATCTTGCAAGCTCTGGCTAAAAAGTACGGTGGCAGTGAGGAAGATATGCGGGCTAATCAGCGTCATATGATGACAGTTGCCAAAGATCTAGGTCTCAACTTTGATAAATTACAGGAGCGGCTTACCTGTAATACCTTCGATGCCCATCGTTTGGTGAAATGGGCTGGAGAGCAGGACCAGCAAACCGTCATGAAACAAGCATTATTTGAAGCGTATTTTGGCAAGGCCATGAATGTCTCCGACCAAAATGTTCTATTAGGCTGTGTGGAAGGTCTGGGGCTGGACCCAGCAAAAGCTAAGCATGTACTAGAATCAGATCAGTACACTGCTGCAGTGCGAGAAGACGAAGCGACATACCAGAAAGCGGGCGTCACTTCTGTGCCAGCATACATTATCAACAGTAAGTACCTCATCTCTGGAGCTCAGGAGCCGGCTACGTTAGTACAGGCGTTGCAAGAGATTAGCGCCGAAGTCGCTTAAACACGTCAAAGAATTAGATAAGGAGCATTGAAATGAGTGAAAAACTCAATGAATCTACTTTAAACGCATTAAAAATAGCGTTTACTTATATGCCAAAACCTATTGAAGTTACTAAATATGAGTATGGCGATGGCTACCAAAAAACACTGGATCAGATTCAAACGGTTAGAGAAGTGTTATTGATTAATGACATCGACCCTGAAGAAGTTTATGGTGAAATAAACCCCGAGAACACACCTAATTCATCATATTAATTTGATGAATTAGGGTGTGATTATATTATGGGTATGGAGAGCATTCAGTACCTATGAACACTCATGATACAAAAAATAGTGTCAGGAATCGCTGCAAGGTATTCGGTTAGGGTAACGCCAGTTCGGCAACGCGTTTATTATATTGCTGCACAGAAATTATTCGGCCACTGGCCTCGTCCCATAAAATAAACTTAAAGGATTTAGCCACGTCTTTAAGTTTTATAGTGGGCACTTCGTTGAATAAGTGTTGGTACTCTTCATGGCACGCGCGCAACTTATAATTGGGGATACGTGCCGACAAGTGGTGAACGTGATGATAACCAATATCAGCCGTGAACCAATGAAAAATTAGTGGAAGATCCAAATAACTAGTGCCCTGTAAGGCAGCCGTATTGTAATTCCAACCTTCATCGCCAGTCGCGTATGAGTCTTCAAAGTTATGCTGGATAGTAAATAATATAATTCCTAATGCACCCGCTAAAGACAGCGCAATGATGTAAACCGTGAAAAATGGGATCACTCCAAAATACCAACTTGCGGCAATAATCGCGCTGATTAAGACGATATTGTTGCCTGCCATGTGGCGGTATTCTGTCCAATTTGCCCAGTACTTGGTTTCAAAACTGTTGGCAATGTCTTTAAGTGACGTCTTTGGTGTACTTATCTTGTTCTTAAGTACATGGAAGACCAGTTCAATAGAGCCTTTAGCCCAGGTAAACCTTGGGGTAAATATAAAGTATGAAAACCCACCCAATGGCGCTAATAAAATGTTCCGACTGTTAGCATAAGATTTCTGCTTCTTCTCACTTAACTGAGAATACTCGTCGCTAGATAGCACCGACAGTGGCCCACGGTACTTGTTCCAGTTGCCATTGGTTGCATGGTGATAGGCATGATGTTTTGACCATACGTATTCTGGTACACCACACATCACGCCCATAATAAAACCAGCAATGCTGTTTTGGCGAGACGTTACAAATAGGCAGTTGTGGCCTGCATCATGCATCATCATAAATACCCGCATGGTAATCATGATTAATCCAATGATGGCAGCTGCGGTTAGCCAGTAGGAAATGCTTAAGCTAACAATCGCTACATAAAATAAAGCGAAATATGGGACGATTGTTGAAAGCACTTGATAGGTCGCAAAGGTGTTATTACTCTTCGAATATTTTTGGACCAACGCACTTTTTTCAAGCTTTAAGCGCTCGATAGGTTTCATATATTATCCATGTTTGGTTTCTAGGCACTATTATGTAGTAATCAAGTAAATTTGGCCACGATATATTATAGACTAGGTTGCGTTTGGTTAACCCCACACCGGCAAGGTATATAACCCTAATACCATCAAACTGCCGCCCAAAATACGCTGGCTCATGGATTTTGATAACACCATCCTGAGTTGCTGCGCTAGGAGACCTGTAGCGAGGTTTGCGGGCAATGTGCCTAAACCGAATACAAGCATTAGCATGCTGCTGTTGTACCAGTCACCAGAACTAGAGGCCCAAATAAGACTAGAGTATATTAAACCACAAGGTAGCCAACCCCAAAGCCCACCAAGGGCGAAGGCATGGGCTAGGCTTTTAATAGGTAAAAGGGACTTGGTGAGAGGCTGTAACCAACGCCAAATAAATTTTCCTAGGGCTTCTACCTTACGTACACCTTGCCACCATTGGCCAATGGAAAGCCCCATCAGCACTAGCATTAAACCTGCCAACCATAGGTTTAGGCCAAGGTATTGGTTGAGTTGAAGTGTTTGGCTGGTAACACCGACTAGTGCACCTATGCAGGCATAACTTAAAATTCGACCTAAGTTAAAGCCTAGGCTGTAGAGTATAGCGCGGCGGCCTTGGGGAACACCTAGGCTGAGTGCGGCGCTGATACCGCCACACATGCCAATACAGTGACCACCACCGGCAAGGCCTAAGAGAAGTGCGGCAAGTAAGCTAGGTTCCATTAGGGCTTATCTGTTGTTGCAGTTGCTGATCGAGCTTTTACTTTTGCTTCGTCTGGAATAAGGTGTTCATCGTCGTCAAATAATATGCTGCTAGCAGGAGAGTCCATATCGTCAAACTGCCCAGTTTGTAGTGCCCATCGCATACCCCATGCAGCAAAACAGACTAAAATAATAGCGATGGGAACTAAAATGTACAACATGTCCATACAATTACCTATTATTGGTTTGCTGCTAATTCTTGCATACGGTTCCATAGGGTGGTGCGCACACCGATGCCATTTTTATCACAGCGAGTGCGGTAGGCTTCAATGTCAGAAATGCCTGCAACAGTTTTGCAATCAGCAGGAGCTGGGCCTATGGTAATACGTACCTCGTTCCACGCTACATCACGCTCCCTAGGTTGTAACATTCCACGAAGCTGACCTTCTGAAGTTAGGTCAAAACGACGTATACCGCCGTCTAAGTTATTGAAGTAAATACATACACTTTGGCCATTAGCACCATGTTGTTCTAGGTAAAGGGCAATGGCAGGCACAGCAAAAGCACCACAGGTCGTTTTGTGCATACGGATTTCATTGATACCGTTGTTTACGGCATGTTTAAAGGCTTCTTGAAATTGCACTAAAGCGGGTTGGCCAAGGGCATCGTATATAAGGCTGTCTTTGCTTTCTACTAATAATTTAGGCGCACTAATGCTGGAATCTAAACCAGCCAAAGAGGTTTCTAATAAATCACTGTTGGCTAGGCCGTGTTGCATCGCAAAGGTGGCTCGATGGCCGGCCGTTTTTTGATCTTCTGCGTTAAAGCCGCGGCTGGCAACCACCTTTTCTACTAGCTTAGTGAGCTGTTCTGCGTTTACGAATGTGGTGTCGCTCATTAGAGTTCCTTTGTGTGTTTGTTATTATTTATTTCGTTGATTATTTAGCTGGCTTAAGACGCGTGGCGTTGAGTACAACGATGAGTGAACTCACGGACATGCCAATGGCTGCTCCCCAAGGCGGGATCATGCCTGCTGCTGCCAAGGGTAGTGCGGTCAAATTATACAGCAATGCCCAAGCTAAGTTTTGCTGCATGATAGTATGGGTTTGTTGCGCTTTACGCAATAAGACTTGAATCAAGTTTAAGTCATCTCTGAGTAATAATGCGGGGGCGCTGGATTTGCTTAAGTCCGTGCCAGAAGCCATGGCAACAGCGGCATTAGCTGCTGCCATTACTGGAGCATCATTGATGCCATCACCTACCATCATGACTTTTTTGCCCTGTTGCTGAAGCTGTTTTATGTAATCAAGTTTCTGCTGGGGGTTTTGGCCTCCCTGCCAGTGATCGAAGGCGTAATCATGGGCAAGTTGGGCTACGTTGTTTTTATGGTCACCAGACAATATGTGTAATTCGAAGTGGGTATGTTTGAGTTCATTGATGGTGTCCTGTAAACCTTTACGGGGTGCATCGCTGAGTTTAAACCATGCTAAAGCTTGGGTCTCATCGGCTAAGAGCAGCCAAAGCCCTTGTTCTTTCGGTGGTTTAGGTTGAATAAAAGAGGTTTTTTCACATACAAAGTCCACCTGTCCCAAGCGTAGATTTAAGCCGCTGTATATGCCACTTATACCTAAGCTAGGGTGGTTAACACAGTGGGTAAGTTGCAACTTTTTTGTGTTTTTTACTTGAGAAAAAGCCCGTGCAATAGGGTGTTCGGAGTGGCTCTCTAAAGTGCAGGCTAATTGTAGGCATAAGTCCTTTTCCATATTCCCCAAAGCAATGGTTTTATCTAAGGCCATGGCTCCCGTAGTTAGGGTGCCTGTTTTATCAAAAATAATGGTGTCTACTTTAGCTACGTGATCGAGGGCATCTTCGCGGGTCATTAATACACCTTGTCTCCGCAGACTTGCCGTGGCTACAGCTGTGGCCGTAGGGGCGGCTAAAGATAAGGCACAGGGGCAGGTAATCACCAGTACAGATAAGGTCACCCAAAAGGCTTTGTCGGCATCTATAAAATACCATGCGCCATAAACACTGGCGGAAACGACCAGTACGATGAATACAAAATAGTGAGCCACGCTATCTGCCTTTTGAGACAGTTTTGGACGAAAGCTGTGAGCTTGTTGTACTAAACTTAAAATTTGTTGTAGACGATTATTGCTGTTGAGCTGCGTGACTTCAATATCAATATGGCTGGCAACATTGATGGTGCCAGCAGTGACGCTGTCTCCCAGATGTTTAGCGACCGGCATAAACTCCCCACTTAACGCCGCTTCGTTTATATGGGTGCTGCCCCTAACGATGGTGCCATCGGCAGGTAGGGTAGCACCGGGTAATACTCGCACAAAGTCACCGCAGACAAGTTTAGATACTGCCACCTGTTGCACTTGATCTGTATCTAAGGTGGTCAGGCGGGTGCACATGGGTGGAAGTAACTGATGTAACTCGTTGCCTGAGTGCCCTGCATGATAACGTGCTTGGGCTTCAACAAAGCGGCCAAACAAAAGTAAAAAGGTAAACATACACACAGAATCAAAATAAACTTCACCGCTTTGCGTCACTGTGGCCCACGCACTTGCACTATAAGCACTGCTTATAGCAATAACTACGGGCACGTCCATTACCAAATGGCGGTTTTTTAACGCTCGGTATGCTGCTTTGAAGAAGGGTTGTGCAGCGTAAAGCACCACCGGTGTGGTTAGCCCTAGGGCTAACCAACGAAAGAATAGAACCTGTTGATCGGACATGTCTTGGGATTGTCCAGCATAAAGGCCAAAAGACAGCATCATTACTTGCATTGCAGCTAGGCCAGCTACCCCCATGCGCATAATGGTTTGGCGCTTGCCTTGGGCGTTTTGTGTAGCTGCAATAGAAGCTCGGTATGGGCTGGGCTGATAACCTACGGCCGCGATTGAGGCCATAATTTGACTTAGCTTAAGGCGCTCTGGCTGCCATTGAATATAGGCTCGATGAGTAGTGAGGTTAACGTTGAAATGGACGACGCCATCAAGTTTTCGTACTTGCTGATGTAATAACCAAAGGCATGCCGCGCAGGTTAAACCATCGATAACCAAGTCGGCTTCTTTGTGGTTTTTTGCTCCGTTGGTATGCCCATTCCTTACGAATGTACTTTGCACATCGGCATCGTCAAATGCGTCCCACTGTCCGTGTTGGTTGGTTGTTCGTTCTAGCTGAACAGGCAAGCTATTTTGTAACATGGTAGACGAGGCTTGAGACACCTCTCGGTGTTGGTAGTAATCACCAAAACCTTGATCGATGATAGTCTGGGCAACACTTTGACAACCAATGCAGCACATAGGTCTGGGGATACCCTTGAGTACACAGGCGTATTGTGTTGATGCAGATACCGCCTGGCCACAGTGAAAGCAGTCTTTTTGACTCACGATAATGTCAGTTTTATTGAGCGATAATAATGATGTTATTGGGCCAAGGCGAATTCACTTCGCTACTTAAACGCCATGTATTGTCTGGCCCGGTAATGTGCACGTATCGTTTACCATTGATCGTTTTATTGACAGAGCCGTAGTAGGATCCATCCGGACGCCTTGCCATATTGATTGGCTGGTCTAAGGAAGCCATAGTAGGGTGTACAATGTCCAGTAGCAGGGTGGGGCTATCAACTACAGGCGTAGATGAAAGTACTAAACGGATATCTCCAGTAAGTGTATCTAGGTTGATCTGGGCCGTTAATTCCATGGTAGCAGCCCTATCTAAACGTGATGAAGCTAAATTGAAATGTTTCGCCGTTTTTTCATAATCGTCTTTAACCATGCCGTCAAAAGTGACGACAGATAGGTAGGCATAACTCGTGCCGTAAAAAAACACTGCAATCAAAGGTGCCAAAATAAACCATAACCAAGGCTGCTTATACCAGGGTCCAATATCGTGGGTCTGTGGTGTGTTCTCGGACGGTAAGTGCATGATGAGTCTCAATTAAAAAAGTTGATCTGTAGGCGCAATAAAGCGTGATTCTTGGGTCATCACTAGGTCGCCATAGTCACTGGAGTTTACCGAAAAAGTGATGGGTGTGTTAGGTACGTGAATCTCGTCTATGTGCATGCGAATCCTTATCATGGCTTCACCTGTAGCGTTAGCCCCTATATTCAGTTGCCGTGGGCCTAAGAAGGTGTAGTACTCTACATCCGATAAACGAATAGACACAGTAACGTTTTTTTGGCCTTTGTTAGACACCTTAAGCAAATAAGTGTTTTCAATGACACCAGAACCAAGGTCATTATAAAGGGCTTGGCGATCTCTAATAACATCAACCTCCAAAGGTTGGCGGTTGAATAGCTGCAAAGCTAATAACCCCGCAATTGCACATACGGCTATGGCATAACCAATAAGACGTGAGCTAATTAAGCGATATTCGTCACCTTGGATGACATTTTCGGTGGCATAACGAATAAGGCCTGTGGGTTTATCTATCCGCACCATTACATCATTACACGCATCTATGCAGGCTGCACAAGAAATACATTCGTATTGTAAGCCGTCACGAATGTCTATGCCGACAGGGCATACAGTCACACAGACGCCGCAGTCTATGCAGTCACCTAGAGGCTCGTCAGTTTTATCATCGATCACCAACTCTTTACGAGAGCCTTTGCCCCTAGCTTCGCCACGGCTTTCATCGTAAGTGACGATTAAAGTATTAGAATCAAACATAACGCTTTGGAAGCGAGCATATGGGCACATGTAGGTACACACCTGCTCTCGCATCCACCCCGCGTTAATATAAGTAGCTGCTAAGAAGAAACCCAACCACCACATTTCCCACAGACCCAATTCAAAACTGTAAATCAGAGAAATGAGTTCTCGAATAGGGGTGAAGTAACCCACAAAAGCCAATGCCGTGGTTGCTGAAATGATTAACCACAAGACATGTTTTAGCGCTCTTTTGCGAAACTTTGTGAAGCTCATAGGCTCCGTATCCAACTTTATTCGGGCGTTCCGATTGCCTTCGGCCAGACGTTCTGCGCGCATAAAAACATAGGTGAATACAGTTTGAGGGCAGCTATAACCACACCAAACACGACCCGCAAACACGGTGACAAAAAACAGGAAAAAAGCCGCTAAAATCAGTAAGCCACTGAGTAGGGCAAAGTCTTGGGGCCAAAAAGTAAGGCCGAATACGTGAAATTGACGTTGAGGTAAATCAAACCAGATGGCTTGACGGCCACCCCATGTAATAAAAGGTGTTAAGAAGTATGCAAGCAATAGAGGCCAAGCCGAAAGAATACGCAAATTACGGTAAAAGCCCTTATAAGCCCTTACATGAATTGCTTCTCTTGTTGCATAGAGGTCAACATATTGTTTTTCGACCTCTATGTGTTTTATTGGTATTTGCTTCATTATTTTCTGCGGTAAGACCGTATGACACCAGGGTGTCCAAAATTATCGCGCTAAGCCGTAGACGTAACCCGAAATCAGGTGGATTTTGTCTTGGTTTAGCAAGGTATTGTGTGCTGGCATCATGCCACTACGTCCTTGACGAATGGTATGGGCTATTTTTTCAAAACTACCACCGTATAACCAGATGTTATCCGTTAGATTGGGCGCGCCAAGAGCTGCGTTGCCTCGAGCATCTGTGCCATGGCAGGCCACACAGGTAGACTGAAATGTCACTTTACCCTGGGCAGCATGCTTATGGCTCACTTCTTTCCCGCTCAAGCTCAATACATAGCTTGTGACGTTGCGGATGCCTTCTTCACCTAACACTGCAGCCCAAGGCGGCATAGCACCGTTACGGCCATTAGTGATCGTGGCTTCGATGGTAGTACCTTCGCCTCCATATAACCAATCGGTGTCAGTTAAGTTAGGAAAACCAAAGGCGCCTACACCACCTTGGCCATGGCAAAGTGCGCAGTTGTTGGCAAACATACGCTGGCCAATTTGGCGGGCTTTTTCGTCATTAGAAATTTGCTCAACAGATAATTGCGCATAGCGTGCGAACACAGGTTGGTAGTGTTTTTCAGCATGGACCATTTCTTGTTCCCACTGGCTGTGGCTGGTCCAGTTTAGGTAACCTTTGTAGTTGCCTAAACCCGGGTATAAAAACAGATAGCCAATACCAAACACTATGCTCAAGATAAACATATTGAACCACCAGCGTGGCAGAGGGTTGTCCAGCTCTTCAATACCATCAAAGGAGTGTCCTAGGGTCTGC
>Ga0307994_1002185_pt1 | contig 11116 bp, 2 predicted proteins | sample EllFjometagen261_FD_203171 | JGI IMG/M metagenome (GOLD analysis project Ga0307994, IMG submission 203171) | Marine microbial communities from Ellis Fjord, Antarctic Ocean - #261 | ecosystem: Environmental > Aquatic > Marine > Unclassified | place: Southern Ocean | collected 2014-11-02
ATTTACATGACTAACTCTGATGCTGTTCTATTAGAATGGATTGTTTCAGATCCAACATACAGAGACGAAGACCGTCAAACTGCCTTAGAACTGCTTATAACATCAGCAGAGGCTGCTTGTAAAGAATTAGGTAAGGTTCACATGTTCAGTATTGGTAGACATAAACATTTAATAAATACACATAAAAAACTTGGGTGGTCGGTTGATCCTGATCCTTCACACGAAATAATTAAAAACATTTAAGACATGGCAGCGATAAGCGCAATAGTAGGAGCTGGAGTATCAATAATAGGAGGTGCAGTGGCAGCTAACCAAGCAGATAAAGCTGCTGGTAGAGCTAGTAGAGCTGCTGATAGAGCTCGAGCTGATATAGCTAGAATAAAATCACAAAGGATTAATATAACAAATCCTTATGCTGGTAACACCAACTTATCTGATTTAGCTAAAGACCTAAGTTCTATGATAACTAATCCTTTTGCTAACTTATCCGTAGCTACTCAAGCTGCAGAGATACAAATGGAGCAATCTGATATAGCTTTGTCTAATGCTTTAGATAGTTTAGCTGCGACCGGCGCAAGTGCTGGTGGGGCGACTGCTTTAGCACAAGCCGCTTTAGCTAGTAAGAAAGGAGTTGCTGCTAGTATAGAAGGACAAGAAGTTGCTAATGAGAAATCAAGAGCACAAGGAGAGAGCCAGATGCAGCAAGTTAAAATGTCTGAACAACAAAGAGTACAAGGAGTACAAATAGCAGAAGGACAAAGAATGCAAACACAACAAGGTGCTGGTGCACAGTTTGAAATGCAAATGGAAGAAGCTAGAACAAATTCAGATCTTGGTAGAGCTGCTGGTCAAGAGCAACAAGCAACAGCTAATGCTGCTGCCGCTGAAAGAGCTAAAGGTGCTGCATGGGGAGCTGCTTTCTCTGGAGCTGCTGGATCTATTGGAGGTTTAGCAAGTGCGCCAAAAGGAACTGTTGATTTTGATTTAGGTACATAAAACGTAAAATATATAATATGAGTGCATACGATAATCCAACAATAATACAAGACGGTGAAGGAGTGAGTGGCTGGGCTACTATGGCTCAACAAATATCACAATCCTCGGTAGCTATGGTTAATGCTTTTGCTGATGCAGCTTCTAAGAGGTACGCCATCGCTAAAAAAGAAAAGGAAACCGATAATAGATTACTGTCTGGTATAAATTTTGAGCAATCAAAGTTTAATGCTGGTCAGATTACAAAACTGGAGGATTCCGGTGCTCCAGAAGGACTAATTGATCAAGCTAAAAAGATACTTAACGCTAGACTTGTAGGTGGAGATCATATAATTAATGGTGAAAAACAAAGCTTTGGATTAGGAACTGTAAAAGAGGAGTTTTTATTATCAAATAAGTCTGGAGAACTTGACGATAAAACTAAGAATGAATACATGTCTAGTATATTGAAGGGTGAAAAAGGTATCGACCAATTCCTTAAATGGTCTGCTAAACTTAAAACAGACGAACAAGACTGGAAAGCTATGCAAGCGGGAGGAGATGGTTCTCATTTTGCTGTTGGAACTAACGCAAAAGATAGGCGTGAAAATTTGATGATAGCCGCTTTAAACTATAGCACAACCCCACAACCAATACCGGGGATGATTAGCAAGAAAATACTTAAGACAATAAACAAAGGGCAAGACACTTCTAGTTACGGAGCTGATGTAGATTATACTTTTAAGTTAAAGAAAAGTGATAAAAGATATTTAGATGCTACCGGAGAGGGAGGGTATTGGTCTCATTACAAAGAAGATAAAGACGGTTATATAACGGTTAAAGTTTCTAAAAACCTAGATGACTGGGATGGTAATTCTATAAACAAGCAATCTTTAAAAGAAATTGACTCAAAAGTGGCTATGAAACCATTTTTAAGTGCTGATGGTAGTATTTCTAAAAAATACCAATTAATGTTAACCACAGAGACAGATTTAGCTAAGTATGGCTCTGGTCAGAAAGGTAGAGAGAGAAAAAAGTCCTATGTAGATATACCTGCGATTGAGAAAGGACTTAAAGATACTATAGATTCGCAAACAAACGAGATCGTAACTGGTATATTCCAACCTGGTGCGGATGGGTCTTCTCAAGCCTTCATGAGAAATAAGTATAATCAAGAAGGTAATATAGATTATGTGAAAGAAGTTGCAAACGGTACTACAACTGTAGATGAAGTTAGGGAGGATATTAGAGAGATGGTTAGAAATAACTTAATGAGTCAGTATGGTTTAGGTTTTGAGCAAGTTGAAAACCCTAGTAAACCAGGTGAATATATGACAGTGGCTCAATCAGACCCTATATTAGGAGAATTAAGACAAGGAAAATTAACTACAGAAATAATTGAAGATATAAAAGCAAATGGTGGTGCGACTGCTCAGCTTGGGGAGCTAAAAGATGGTGCTACATATTACTTTTATCAAAAAGATTCAGATGTTAACGCTACAGAAGCAGGTCCAACCACAAAAACACCTAGAAAATTAACAGGACCAGAAAAGAAAGCGCTTGGTTATAATAATACAGTGGATTCTATCTTAAATGACCCAAAAGGTGATATGAACACTTTAGGTCAAATTGGTGATAAAAAACTTGAACAAGTTAAAAATACAAGTATATACCGCTTAATGGGTCCTCCAGATAAGAAAGGGGCTAGAACCAAACTATGGGAAGGTCAATTGATTCCTGGAGTAAACAACTCTCAGTATGTTCGTGGTTTTAAAAATGCATTAGGTTTAGTAGAGGGGACAAATTTTGTTATGCCTCCACCTGACAAGATGCAAAAAGCAGATCCAACAACCAAAATAAATCAAACTTTATTCCAAGGATTATCCAACTTGCAAAACGATGAAAGTATTGCTTCTTTATTAAGTACTGAAGTCGCAGGCATAGACGGAAAATTAACTAAGTTAAGTGATATAGTTTCTAAAGTACCTGGTTTTTCAATAACAGATACTTGGAATAATCAACTACATATAAAATCGCCAATCAAAAACGCAGATGGAGCTTTTAATAAAAAATTCTCATTGCCTTTAACTGATAAAACCAAGAAAGAAGTTCAACGCATGCTTGATTTAACTATAACAAAACTAAACGAATAGCAAATACAATTCAATATGGAAATTTATACAGACGAATATGGTAATGAATTTACTAGATCTTCCTTAGAGAAAAGTTGGGGTAGCGAGTGGCAAGATAAGGTTGCTGAACTTGGTTTAAAACTAAAGGGAGCGAAAGGTGCTGCAACGGAGAGTGCAACTGTAGTGCCGCTTCAAAAGCAAGCACCAGTAGGTACGGTATTAGACTCGGTAGATACTTCTTCGGATGGATTAAAAACTGACCCAGATCCTGAGGGGTTTATGGATGGTATTGGTACCGATAGTAAAAAGATAGTTGTACCAAAAGACAGAAAGTATACTGACATAATAGACATACCTAGTTTTAAGCAACAAAAAAACAAGGATATAGCTAGTGCATATAACAATTTGTACGGTGGTGAAGACGGAGGGTTTGATTTTGAGTTTGATAATAATTCTATAACTATAAAAGCCTTAAACGGTAATACTATAACTGTAAACACTAATGAAACAAAAGGAGATTTTGCTAATCCAGGTGCTATATTTGGTAAACCAGACTATAGTTTTAGTGATGTTAAGACTTCTAATGCTGAAGAGTTAATAAATTCTTTTATCAAAAACAACTTTGATGAAGATCTTAATAAGGAGTTTAATGAAAAACTAGGTGTATTCAAGGGTGACTTTAAAGATAACCTATCTACCTATGTTCAAGAATATGCTAGTCAAGAGGATATCGCTGTAGATCCAACACAGCCGGTTTCTGATCTCTTGCAAGATGATGATTTTAGAGCTTTTGTTACTAAAAAATCTGTGGACTCGTACAACGAGATCAATGGCACAGGTGGATGGTTTCAGGAAGATGGTGTTGTTAGTGGTAAACAATTTGATACATCTATAGGACAGATTATGAATGGGGTTGCTTTACAAGAGATAAACAGCAACGAAGAATATATAAGAAAAACAATAATACAACCTTTAAAAGATAGAGGTGAATGGGCAGCTGAAACTTCTGTAATGAAACAGCAGCATGTTGATAGTATTGTAAACAAAGAAGAAAGATCTCTAGCTCAAATGGGTCAAGAGATAAATAGACTAGCAGTCATACTACAACAAGAAGGTGGTAACCCAGAATCTTATCAAAGAGATGCAAAGAAACTAGAACAATTAATAAACGCTAGAAGATTAGCTTTTAAATCTGTAATGGGTAATGATGCTAAATTTCTATTTGATCCTATAACAGGCTTTAGAATTGACAAAAACATAGTATCAGATTCTAGTATAGATATAGAAGATCTATCAGATCAATTCGATGCTACTAAAGTCGATCTCCGTGAAAAGTTAGACAATAGTGACTTCGAAACAATTAAAAGCGATTACAACTTACATAATGTAGAATATGGTGAGTTCCAAGAAAAGATAAATACTGAGAAATTCGATATTAGTGTTGGAGAAGACAAACCAAGAAGCACTGATCCTTTTCTACCAGAACGTAGTAAGAGGAATAGACCATCTAAAGACACGAGGCGTCATCACCAATCACTAGGAGAATGGATAGGTAACTTGGAGAACGAAGATGGTGGTAAGAAGTATAAAGCAAAAGATGGTGTCTATAAAGATGTTTCATTAAAAGATTTAATGATTGGGTCTATGGGTATAAACCCTAGCGCAATATACGGTGAAGGTCAAAAGATAATGAAAGCTGGTGGTGAAGATGAAATATCTTTAGCTAGATACGTAGAGAACTCTAAGCAAACTCAAAAAAGAATAGCATTAGAGAGATCAGCGTGGAAAACATTATACCTGTTAAACATGGATCCAGGTTCTATAAAGGCTAATGATGTTGTTTCTCAATTCTCTAATTTTGCTACAGCTGTATTTGATAACTTACCGGGAATGGATAAGGATATTAGAAGAGGTCTATGGGAGAATGATAGAGATCTACTAACCGATAGTGAAGCTTTGATAAACAAAGTAAACGATACTAGAGATGAAACTCAACCGTTAATTGAATTAACTGAAGAGCAAAAAGATTCTTTTGAAGTTGGGTTTGGGGAAGAGTTATGGACAGGATTAGGTGGATTTGTTCCAATGATCGCTGAGCTTGCCGCTGTTAGTTACATGACTGGGGGAATGGGTACAGCTGCTGGTATTGGCAATTACTTATCTAAACTAAAAACAGTTACTTATTTATCTAAGGTAAAAGGAACGAAAAATTCCTTAAAAGCAGTAGACGCTTTAACTATGGCAAAAAGAGCTAAAAGAGCTAAGATGTCTGTCGATGCATATGCTAAATCTAAAAAATTCACTAAAGCAAGTGGTAGTACTTTCCAAAAATTTCAAGCATTAGGTATTCAAGCATTACAAGAAGAAGGTAAGATGGCATTATTAAACCCATTATTTGGAGTTGATATGCCTACAGGTGCTGGAGCTGGGTTTATATTTGGTGGTGCTGCAATAAAAAAGTTTATACCAAACGGTATCTTTAAAGGAGGATATGCTGGTCTTAATTTTACTACAGACAAAATAATTGCTGGTGGTATTGGGGGATTCGCAGGCGCTCAAGTAGCAGCTCCTTTAGAAGCTATGATAGCTGATTGGCAGAATAAAAAAGACTTCATGACTTTTGTTGATGAAAAATATCCATCACTAGAAGAATGGGGTAAACATGCTTTACTTGAGGTTATACAGTTTAGTTTAATAGGTGTTCACCACTTAAGTAAGGCTGATCTTACGGTTAGAATGGCTAGTAAAAGAAACTTACTAGTAAAAACAGTTGAAAATCTTAACAAGACAGCTCAAGAAGGAAATAAAGAAAAAGTCTTAAATGATATACAGTTAGTAAATGAATTAAAAAGACAAATAGCTGTATCTGAAAACAGAATGAAGTACTTAGATAAAAGTGTTTTATCTGCAGAAACTTACAGTAGACTTGAAAAATTTAATAGAGAATTTGCTAAAGATAACGGAGGAGAAGCTGCTTTTAATTTTAAACTACAAGTCAACAATAAAGGTATGACTAAGGGTAATATAGCAGATGTTGATTATTCTGGCAAGAAACCTAAAATTACTATTGACATGTCTAAAGTTGATGAAGGTACTCTACCTCATGAGCTATACCATATTATAAAAGAAAATATATTTAAGTCGGATCCATCATCTCAAGTAGCTCTACAAGCCAAACTTGCCAACGCTGTTAAAAGCATGGACTTTAAATTTAGTGAAACAGCAGAAGGTAAGACAGATTTAAAATCTAAAGTAGAAGAAGCGTACGAAAAAACTCAAGACGCAAGCACAATGCCAGAAGAGTTTGTTGCTAATTTAGTAGGCTTACTACAATCTCCCGAGCATCATGACGCTTTAATCGCTAAAAACCTTATAGGACAAGTAAGATACGATATACTTAGTTTCTTTGAGAAAAATCTAGCAGGTACACCTCTAGAAAGACTTTTACCAAAGTTAAATACTCCTGAGAAGATGATCAAGTTCTTGTCTATCTGGGGAAAGAGTACAGGTAAAGGTAATTACAATAAAGGTCTTAATAAGAGATATGAAAATATGGTGTTTGATGCGCAGAGTGATTTACGTAGCATCGAAGGAGGTAAATTAAACAAAAGCAAAGAGGAAATAAAAACCGATAAACTAGCTCAGAGAGAATTAAAAGAATCTAGTATTGAAGCTTCTAAAGTAAATGAAACTGCTGTAAATAAATACGAAGTTGAAAAAAAGAAACTAGAAGATAATAAAGACATGAACCCTGAAATTAGAGGGAAAATATCTGACGGTTTAGAAAGTAAACTTAAAGGTGAACTATTCTACAATAACCAAGGATTGCTACAGGAGTATATAAATAAAATATTTAAACCTGGTTTAGGTATAACTAGAGAAACTTTTGAGCAAGAAGTGATTGTGGAGTTGCTTGATAAAATTATACCCCCATACTTAAGAAGAGGTAAAGAAATGCAAGATGTTCCTTTTGGAGCTTATGCTAGAGGTGTTTTACATGGTGGTGGTGGTTTTGGTGGTGGTAGAGTTGGTAATATACTTAGAAGACTTGGCCAAACTGAAGAAGGAATATTTAAGAAAGATCTAGATAGTAAAGAGGCTCAGTCTAAGATGTCTGAGACTAATGAGTTTGAGTTTGGTGAAGAAGTAGTAGAACAAAAACTTACAGATCCTAAGACATTAGATAAATTTCCTGGCGGGAAAACTGAATCAATGGATAAACTTGTTGAAGCTATTGAAATAGACTTAGAGGGTAGAGATCTTTCTAAAGATACTTTTAAAAGTTTGAGTCCAGGTAAAGCATTAGCTAAAGCGTGGGGAGAAGTATTTGGTTTGAATCCAAAACTAATGTATGATATAGCGGCTAGTGGTGGAAAAAAAGGTAAGGAAGTTAGTTCTGCCCAAACGGTTAATGAAGGAGAGAATGCTGCTTTTCTAGACTTAAGAATGTTTATAAATAACAATTCTCAGAAAATTGTTAATATATTACCAGAAGCTAAAACATTAGAAAATACAGCAACCGGTGTACCTGATACTGTTAAAAAACTTTTCTACAAAAAGAATTCTAAAGGTGATTGGCAGATACGTAATAACATAAGTCATAAAGAAGTACAAGACGCTATGACAGCGCCTAGCGATGCTGTTTTATATAGATCAAAACAAGTACAGATAATTAAAGGTATAAATAAATTAATATTTAAAGGCTTAGTAAATAAAGTAGCTAGAGATAAACTAGTTGAATCAGGAGCTTCCCAAATGGCAATACAGCAACTTGCTAGTGGTAAGAATCCTAGAATGGCTCAAAAAGCTTTAGAATATGTAAACGAAAGTCTACCAGATAATCTTAAAATAAAAAGAGAGTTATTTAGTTTTTACTCTACTGAATACCAAAAAGACCCTGAAGAATTTAGAAAACAAAGACCTGTTATAGCAGAGGGTATTGAAAACTTACTAGTAGAAGTAGGTACTAAATTTGCTCAACTCGGTAAAGAAAAAGGTAGTACTAGTTTTAAGAAGTTAACATCAGGAGATCCTACTTTTATAGATAATCTTCAAAAGGTTTTAATTAAAGCTAATCCAAATATTGATGTTTTAAATATATTCAATGGAACAACTGGTAAAGGTGTTCGTAAGGAAGTGAAAAAAGGTGGTGAAAAAATCCTTGAGATATTTGATTTGATTCAAATGAAAGAAATGCAAGATGTTCTTGAAGAACACTTCTTACCAAAGTTGCCAAGACGGGTGGTTGACGAGGTATTTGGAGGTGAAACTACAATTCTTCTTGCTAGCTCTGGTTTATCCAGTAGAGGTTCAGGCTTGAGCACTTTAACTAGCACTGAAATTAAGGCGCGTGTTGATGCAGTTGTAAAAGAAAATATCGAGTTAGAAAGGTTGGGGAAACCATTGAAAAATATACCCAAACAAGCTAAAACACTAAAAGTTAACGAATTAGACAGGTCCCAAGAGATAGGTGATGTTGATTTCATTAAAAACCAAAAAGAGACTTTCTCTGCAAGTATTGGCACGAGCAAGAGTCCTACAAAACTTTTTGATGGATTATTGGAAAATACTCAAAAATTCAAGAGCATATCACAGCAGAAAGGAGCTGTAAAGAAAGCTCATAAAGTAGAGTCAATTGAGGAGAAAGCTGAGATACTTAATAAAGTTATTAATGAAGCAGATAATAAGTTAAAACGTGATATAACTTTTGCTTGGGAAGGAATGAAACAAGAAATACTTTATGACACATTAAAGTATAAGAAGGGAGAAGTAAAAACTGAAGCATCAGAAAAACAAAAAGCTTTGGAATTTGAAAGAGTAGCTAGATTTATCTATCAGCAAGCAGCTAATAATAGTAGCTTAACAGATGGTTTATCTAGAATGTTTGTTGGAGTCGAAGCTGTTTATAATCCAAAAGGAATAGTTAACCCTGAGAAACTTAAATTAGAACATGTTAAAATATCGCTAAGACAGAGCATGCAAACTGCTGAAGCTGTGGTTGGTGGTAAATGGATAAAAGATGGAAAGAAAATACTTGAAGATTATGAAGGTATTATATCCTTCGAGAGACACTTAGACGTTATAGATGATCTTGGTTTAAAAACTAACGATGCTAAAATGAATAGGATGTTTTTAGATCTTGAAAACCTTAAGAACTACACAACTACTAAGAGTGGTAATAAGCAGACTCTATATGACGAGCTTATGGTTAGAACTATTAAAAGAATAAATGCTAAGGGTAGGATTACTGATATAGTATTTAAAGAGGCTTTAGCAAAAGCTATACTAGAACCAAGCGATGCGAATGATTTAGTATTAAAATCTCAAATAGAAAATAAAGCTCAAACTTTAACAACTTGGGAAGCTAACAATAATTTAGCTAAAAAAGCTAAAGTATCTGAGACTTCAGAGAACCAAGCTAAAGTATTTGAGAAATTAAATAATAGAGATAAAGCTATTAGACTTGCTCAGAGACCTCTTAAAGAAATTAAAAAAGCTAGAGTATTTGATTTCGATGATACTCTTGCTAGATCAAAGTCTAAGATATTATTCACTTTACCTGATGGTAAAAAAGGTAAGTTGAACGCTGCTGAATTTGCTAAGAAATCAGAAGCTATGGAAGCTGAAGGTGTTAAATGGGATTTCTCTGAATTCTCAAAAGTAATTGATGGTAAAAAAGGTCCATTATTTGAGTTAGCTAAGATGATATCTGAATCTCCTGGTAGTAGAGACATGTTCGTATTAACTGCTAGACCAGCTGAGTCAGCTCCTGCTATACATAAATTCTTAAAAGGATTAGGATTAGATATACCAGTGGAAAACATAACTGGACTAGCTAATGGAGCTCCGACAGCTAAGTCTAATTGGATTTTAGAAAAAGCTGCTGAAGGTTATAATGACTTTTATTTTGCTGATGATCACTTAGGTAACGTGAAAGCTGTTAAACAAGTGTTAGATGTTATAGATGTTAAGAGTAAAGTTCAACAAGCTTTTGCTTCTAGAAATCTTAACAAAACTTTCAACGATATAATAGAGGAGAAAACCGGTATTGGTGCTAATAAAGTATATTCTGACGCTAAAGCTACTCAGCTAGGTAAGAAGAAAGGTAGATGGGATTATTTAATATCTCCTGGAGCTGAAGACTTCTTAGGCTTAATGTACAAAACACTACCTAAAGGAGTTAAAGGTGAAAAAGCTTTAGAGTTTTATAATAAAACACTACTGGAGCCTTTTGCTAGAGCAGAGGATAATTTAACTAGGGATCAAGTTACTTTTGGTAATGATATATCTGCTTTGAAAAAAGCGTTGAAAATCAAAAGCAAAGAACTTAAGAAGATAAATGAAACAGGTTTCACAAATGAACACGCTGTTAGAGTTAGAATGTGGAGTAAAATGGGGATTGAAATACCTGGTTTATCTAAAGGAGATCTAGTAGAACTTAATAAAGTTGTAATAGATAATCCACAATTAGAAGCTTTCGCAGATCAACTACTTAAAACAACTAAAGGTGATGGATGGGCTAAACCAATAACTGAGTGGGTTGCGGGTGACTTAACTAGTGATGCTAGGAATTTACTTGCTACAACAAAAAGAGCTAAGTACTTAGAAGAGTGGTCAGCTAATGTGAAAGAGTTATTTACAAACGAAAACCTAAGTAAATTAGAGGTTAGTTTTGGTAAAGACTATAGAAAAGCTCTAGAAAAAACTCTTAATAGAATGACAACTGGTAAAAACAGAACGTCTTCTAGTGGAGTTGAAGGTAGAGTATTAGATTATATAAATAACTCTGTTGGTACAATCATGTTCTTAAATACTAGATCAGCTGTGCTACAGACTATATCGTCAGCTAACTTTATAAACTGGACAGATAATAATCCTTTAGCAGCTGGAAAAGCGTTAGCTAATAGAAAACAATATGCCAGTGACTTCATGGAGATCATGAACTCAGATTATTTAGTTGGTAGACGTAACGGGTTGAAGTTGAATATAAATGAAGCTGAGATATTCGATGC
>Ga0307994_1002187_pt1 | contig 11110 bp, 10 predicted proteins | sample EllFjometagen261_FD_203171 | JGI IMG/M metagenome (GOLD analysis project Ga0307994, IMG submission 203171) | Marine microbial communities from Ellis Fjord, Antarctic Ocean - #261 | ecosystem: Environmental > Aquatic > Marine > Unclassified | place: Southern Ocean | collected 2014-11-02
TAGGTGCTCATGTAAAGTCAGTAAAAGTAAAATGGGGTAGCAGTGAAGTGTTCCAGATAATAAAAAACACTAATTGTCCCGTGATATCATATTGCGGAAATACAGAAGTTACAGGAATAAAGGAGATTCTGCTACCCCTATCAGAATCTTCCAATACTTGCCAAAAAGTACCCTATTGTGCCACGTTGGCTAAAGCATTTGGTTCGACAGTTCACATTTACGGGGTATCCAATAGTGAGAGTAAGGATACTCAGAAAGCCATAGATTCATATATTAGACAGACGGAGAGATACCTCTCAGAACGCGGGATAAAATATTCAGTAGACTCCAATTACGGAGTGAAAGTGCCCCGTACTATTATTGCTTATGGTAAGCAAGTAAAGGCTGATCTTACGATTACAATGACAGATACAGAAAGTGATGGAATATTTACTAAATCATATTCAAAACAACTTTCTCGGCAGTGCAATGGCCCAATAATGTGGGTGCATCCTAAAGATACCAGACTTGCTGTGGCTTCAGGCTACTAAAGACCTTTGTCTCGGATTACTAAGCCTGCTGCTGGTTGAGCTGTAGGCATAATAGTAAGTTCGTTTATATTGACGTGCTTAGGTCTGCTTACTATGTACCATATAGCATCTGCGATATCTTGAGCTACTAAGTTTTCGAATCCATTATACACATTAGCAGCTTTTGCCTTGTCTCCATCTAGTCTAACTACGGAAAACTCGGTTTCTACAGCTCCAGGATTAACACTGGAAACACGTATCCCAGCTTCAGCTAATTCTCTTCGCATAGCCTTATTTAGAGCATCCACCATATGTTTAGTACCGCAGTATACATTGCCACCTGCATACACCTCTTTGCCTGCGATGGAGCCTATGTTTACTATGTGGCCTTTGGTTTTTTTAAGCAATGGGATAAGAGACTTAGTGACATGCAATAAGCCTTTTATATTGGTGTCTATCATTCTATTCCAATGGTCTAAATCTCCATCTTCTAGATTTCCAAGACCTGCTGCTAGTCCAGCGTTGTTTACTAATACACCTATAGCTTGCCACTCCGTAGGTATTTCGTTTACAAAGGATTGTACTTGCTCTGCATCTCTTACATCTACGTGCATTGTATATGTTTTAACACCGTACTTTGTTTCTATCTCTTCAGCTTGCTCAGCAAGTCTATCGGCTCTGCGGCCATTGAGTATTAGATTGTAGCCTTCCTTTGCAAAGGTATGTGCTGCTGCTTCTCCTATGCCTGATGTAGTACCTGTAATTAATGCTATTTTGCTCATTTTTTGACCTTTCCTTTGAGCATATTGAGAATGGCTTCGTCACTCATTTCTAGCATTCCTGAAGATAAGATTTCTGTTACCTCTGGAGCTAACTGGTGATCTGGATATTCTGCTAAAAATTGATTATAGTATTGTTTAGCTACCTCTATATCTTTAGCGTATTCCCAAGCTATAAAACCTGCTCTATACAAGATGTTGGCTCTTTTTTCATAATCAGGGAATTGGATTGCAGCCTGGTCTAAATTACCTATTGCTGCATCAAAACTTCCTACGGCTGTATGTGCAAGTGCCAGTCTTTCGAAGTCTATTGGCTTTACCTCTTTATCTGCTTCTATCTTTTGCTCATAGATTTTTATTACATCTTGCCATTGTGCAGCTGTAGGTAGGTCGTCTTCTAGCACTTCGCTTATTAGGTCATCTGCTTTGCCAAATTCTGTTGCTTTGGTATGCACCAAGGCTAAGTTTATAGCAGCGTTTCTAAATCTGTCGGTACTATCATCTCTGCTAATATATTCTGTAAGCAAGATTTGAGCTTCGCCTAAATTATTCTCATAGAAGTAGTACTGTCCTGCTGCATATAAGTAGTCATTTGCTTGAGCATCGGTATATTGCATTCCATATGCTTTGTGCAATAGGGCTAGCTCTTCTAGTCCTTCTTTAGTGCCAGTTTTTTCTGATTTTTCAAACTCTGCTATTTTAGCAAGTGCAGATTCTTGACTCGGGGAGCACGCAGCCATCAGGCCACAAAGTGCGATTATCACGGTTATCTTTTTCATAAAATTTTTAGTATTGACTAGTTCGCAAAAGTACTAACGTACAGGCTTCTAAGGGTTCTATATTTTGCGAATTTGCTAGCTCCATTAGTTCTGGGTTTTCAGTTCCAGGATTAAAGATAATTCGTTTGGGTTTCAAGGCCAAGATTCTATCGTAAAAATCCTTTTGTATGGTAGGATTGATATACAGTGTGACGGTATCAATATCCTCGTCCTCAGGCCATTCGTTTAAAATGGTTAAATCGCCTATCTGACCTTTCTTTACTCCAAATGGTATTGCCGTATGCCCAAAGTCTACTAACATTTCTGTGGCGATGTAGGCATATCTTTCTGGCTTAGGAGTAGCTCCTAGTACGAGCGTCTTTTTATTCTGCGGCATATCCTAGGTAGTTAAAAGGTGTGATGTTACTTATCTCTATTTTCACTGCGTTGCTTACATCTAGTTTAGTTACAAAAGCAGCAATACTCTCAGCATTTATGCCATCGTTGGTTCTAGTTAGGTCTTTTAATAGTTCGTATGCACCTTCTATTTTTTCTCTACGAAGTATGGTTTGTATAGCTTCTGCTGTTACAGCCCAGTTTCTATCTAAGTCTGCGTGTATTGCTTTCTCATTTAGTATCAGCTTGCCCATTCCTTTGTCTAGGCTTTTTAGAGCTATGAGAATATGCGAAAGTGGTACTCCCACATTTCTCAGTACAGTACTGTCTGTTAAGTCACGTTGTAGTCTGCTAATAGGCAACTTGTTACTCAAGTGGTCCAATAATGCATTGGCTATTCCTAGGTTTCCTTCAGCATTTTCGAAGTCGATAGGGTTTACCTTATGCGGCATGGCACTAGAGCCTACTTCCCCGGCTACTATCTTTTGTTTAAAGAAATCCATACTAACATACTGCCAAATGTCTTTAGCAAAATCCATCAGGATTACATTGATACGTCTCATAGCATCAAACACAGCAGCTAGTTGGTCGTAGTGATCTATCTGAGTAGTTGGGTAGCTTCTTACTAAGCCCAAGTCGGCAACTAGTTTATCTCCGAATTCTGGCCAGTTTATTTGAGGAAATGCTAAACGGTGAGCATTGAAAGCTCCTGTAGCTCCGCCAAACTTAGCACTTATGGGTGTTTCTATGAGTGTGTCTAGCTGTACTCGTATACGCTCTGCAAATACGGCAAACTCCTTGCCTACAGTGGTAGGTGTAGCTGCTTGACCGTGCGTACGACTAAGGAGTGGTATGCTTTTCCATTGCTCAGCAAAGGCATTTATTTTATCTTGAATGTTTTTAATATTTGGAATTATCACTTCGTCTATTCCCAGTTGTAGGCTAAAAGGAATGGCCGTATTATTTACATCTTGACTAGTAAGCCCGAAATGCACAAACTCGCTGTATTCTTCTAAGGTAGTACCTTTAAGTTTTTCTTTAATAAAATACTCTACTGCCTTCACATCGTGGTTGGTAGTCTTTTCTATATCTTTTATTTGCTGAGCATCTGCTTCGCTAAAATTGAGATATAAGCCTTGTAGAAAGTCAGTATCTGTAGATGATATGCTAGGAAACTGTTCTAAATTAAGCTGAGATAAAGCAATGAAATATTCTATCTCTACCCATACGCGGTATTTGAAAAGTCCGTATTCTGAAAAGTAGGGAGCAAGCTCTTGTACCTTACTTCTATATCTCCCGTCTATAGGGCTAATGGCTGATAGTTGCGATAGCATAGTACAAAGGTAATTTTCAGTATATACTGTGCTATACTTGATGCTTATTTGTGAAAAACTTATGAAATCTTATTACTCTATTTTTAATTTTTGTTAGAGTTTCTAACTCTAAACAGTCCAAACTGAGGTTTATTCTATTTGTTTAGTCAAAGAACGCGTTGTAGATTTTAGCTAATATTGTCTGCAATTGAGGCTTTAGGTAGTTTTTCTACAGAAGGACTATTACTGATTCTCCCTACTATAAAAAAAAGTACGCTAAAATTACATCTCACAGTTACGTGAGTAGCCTATCTTCGCAGCAATGAGAAACATTACTTTATTTCTAATTCTTTTAGTAGGATTAGCACAAGCACAGGTTACCCTATCTCTTAACCAGTTAGATTTTGGAGATGTGCTTACCACGGCAGATAGGGAGCTCGCCATTAACGTTACCAATACTACATCCGTTGCACTAGAAATAGACGATGTGAATGTCTTTAATACTGATTTTACGTATAGTATACCCAACGCTACTATAGCTGCTGGAGCTACTGAAAAAATAAGAGTGACTTTTAAGCCGAGACACAATCTTATGTACAATACAGAGTTGATTTTTGTGCTAAGTGATGGCTCAGAGCATAGACTAGATTTAATAGGAAGCGGTAAATACGAGGGCACGTATTACGATGCTACGTTTAATAAAAGCTATCAAGACTTAAAAGACGAACTGAAAACGATATTAGCTGCAGGATACTCCAATCAAGGCTATAGTGGTGCTCGTGATAAAATGTACGGAGATATAGATAATCAGGGAGGTCAAGTAACTTGTGTGTATACAGGCAGAGTAGCTACTTTTAATACTCGCTCAGGTGCTAACTCTAGTAGCTTTAACTGTGAGCACACGTGGCCACAGAGTAAGTTTAGTCAGAGAGAGCCAGAGCGTGCAGATATTCATCACCTTTTTCCTACGGATGTAAATGCCAATAGTAGAAGAGGAAGTTATCCATTTGGTACAGTATCTAGTGCCAGCTGGACAGAAGGTGGGAGTAAGCTAGGAGGTGGTCTTTTCGAGCCTAGAGATGAGCAAAAAGGAGCTACAGCTAGAGCGATGATTTACTTCGCTATCCGTTATCAAGATCACGGTAGCTTCATAGGTAGTCAGGAGACTCTACTAAAGCAATGGCATACAGATAATCCGCCTACAGCCTGGGATATACAGCGAAATGAAAAAATATTTGGCTATCAAAAAAATAGAAATCCATTCGTAGATCACCCAGAGTTCATAGAGCGTATCGATAAGATAGGAGCTACAGATACTAAGCCAACTATAAAAAGTGCTGCAGCATCTCAAAATAGTATTAGCTATGGTACGGTAGGTTCTGCTGAGCAGCGATTTATTTATATAGTGAATACGGGAAATACAGATTGGACAGGTGTATCTGCAGCCACTACGGTAAAAGGAGACTTGAAAATAAAAAACACAAGTAGTTCTGTGGCTCCAGGAGAAGCCCTTATAGTAGAGTTAGGTTTTAGTGGTTTGGCAGATGGTGCATATACAGACGATGTAGTAATCAATGTGCAAAGCCAAGCAGATGAAACGTTTACGATACCTGTAACTTTTAGCGTAGGAAAAGTGAGCATCTTTACTCCTCAAATAGAGTCTATCAAAGTTTCTTACAATCCCATGAACCAGTCTGTTCGTGTCTTAGAAACTCCAACTGATGCTCAGAATATTTCTATTTATGATGGTTCTGGAAAATTGGTCTTATTAAAAACGACCTTCACCGATATTCCGTTCGGGGGTCATGCCGCAGGCATTTACTTTGTTGTTATAAAAACTAAGACAGGGAGCTACAGCTCTAAGTTCTTGGTTTACTAACACATAAAAGTAAATAATAGATATGCGTTTTTTTAAAGTTGTTTTAGCTTCTTGCTTAGGTTACCTATTGGCTGGCATTGTCATTTTTGGGTTACTCTTTTTTGTAATAGCTGGTGTGGCATCTAGTGCCAAGCCCGAAGTAGAAATACCGTCTGATGGTGTGTTGAATCTGAAACTAAATTACCCATTACAAGATAGATCACAAGATAATAATCCTTTTGCAGCTTTAGCCGCTCTAGATCCTACGTATCAAATGCCGATAGGGTTAAACGATATACTACAGGCAATAGACGAGGCTAAAGAAGATGATAAAATAAAAGGAATAGTGTTAGACCTTACTGCTTTTCAATCGGGCTATGCTAAGCTTACAGAAGTAAGAAACAAGTTAGAAGATTTTAAAACATCAGGCAAGTTCATATACGCCTATGCAGATTACTATTATTTCCCTACGTACTACATGGCTAGTGTGGCAGACAGTGTTTTTGTAAATCCAGAAGGCGAAATGTCTTTTACTGGTATGGTAGCACAGATTACTTTCTTTTCTGGAGCATTAGAGAAGTTGGGTATTAATATGCAGGTAGCTAGAGCAGGTAAGTTTAAAGGAGCAGTAGAGGCTTATACTAGAAAAGACCTTAGCCCAGCAAATAGAGAGCAAATAGAAGTATATATCAACTCGCTATTCAATGAGACACTGGCTAAAATATCTGCAAGTAGAAGTATCTCAGTAGATAAGTTGAAATCTGATGCAGACAAACTAGAAATGCGTTCGGTACAAGATTTCATTGCAGGTGGATACATAGATGCCGCGGTATATAGAGATCAGTTTTACAGTGCTATGAAAAAGCGAATGGGAGTAGATGAGGATACTAAAGTGCCGTTAATCTCTGAGCAGAAATATGCTAAATCTCTGGGATCTGTAGGGTCTGGAAGGGATAGACTAGCTGTGGTGTATGCAAGTGGAGATATAGTAGGAGGTAAGGGAGATGGTACACAAATAGCTGCAGATGACATGGCCGCTACTCTTAAAAAAGTTCGTTTAGATGATAACGTAAAAGCAGTCGTTTTCAGAATAGACAGTAGAGGAGGTAGTTCGCTAGCTAGTGATATCATCTGGAGAGAAGCAAAGCTCCTAGCAGAAGCAAAACCGCTTATAGTAAGTATGAGTGATGTAGCAGCCAGTGGAGGGTACTATATAGCTACTCCAGCACGTAAGATTGTAGCAGAAGCTACTACTATTACGGGTTCTATTGGTGTGTTTGGATTAATACCAAATGCAGGTGAATTACTAAATAAAAAACTAGGACTCGATTTTGAATATGTAGGAACTGGTAAGCATTCTGATATGGGACGAATAGATAGAAATATGACCGCAGAAGAGCGAGCGTATATAGAATCTATTATCGATAAAATATACGACACCTTCCTTAGTAGAGTAGCCGAAGGCCGTAAAATGTCTAAAGAAGAGGTGCATAAAGTAGCTCAAGGACGTGTATGGACAGGTACTATGGCCAAGGAAATAGGATTAGTGGATGAGTTAGGCGGTCTAGATAGAGCTATAGAATTAGCTGCTGCAGAAGCAGGAATGGATACCTATAAGCTGAAAGAATATCCTAAAGCCAAAGATCAAATCATGGAAATGGTGAATGCCTTACAGGGGAATATATCTATGCAGGCTAAGGTGCAAGAAATGGTAAAGAATACTGGGTTTGAGTCGTATGCTAAGTACCTATCTGATATAGAAAGATTTGGGACTAAGCACACTGTGCAGGCTATGATGCCGTATGATATTACGGTTCAGAATTACTCTTTAAGGTAAGGTTTTGTAGCTTTGTAAAAAAGGAGGATTATTATTCCCTATTGCAAACTTGATGAAATGTTTCTTTTCTATATCGATTTTTATTTCTTTGTTGTCTTGTCAAAATTCAGCTACCGAAAGCGGCAATAAAGAATTATTTAGAAGTGATTCAATACTCACAACTACTTCAATTGATACTTTGATTAATGAAAATATACTTGAACCAATAAATATCAAGAGTATAAAAACGCTTGATTTTTTAACGACAACATCAGGGGTGCTTCCAATTTCAGAAACTAGAAATCTATGTAAACCCGATACAAATGGTTTTTTTGGATTTTATTCACTTATTAATGGGAAAACGCATAAATATTTTGGGATACTAAAGATATTTACATCTGATTTACCTAAAAATTGGAGGGATGACTCAAATAATGAAACTTTTGCCGCAATTGAATTATTTGGGGATGATATTACCCTTTGTGAAGAGATTAAAGTTGGCATGTCTGAAGATAGATTAAAGCAATTTGTAGGCAAATCCAATTATATAAAAAAAGGACAGCTTGCTTATTCCAACTTTGGAGAATATGAGGGTTTTTTTATCATTGAGGATGAGAAAGTCAAAAGTTTAGAAGTTAGATTTTCCTGCGATGTAAATTAGGAATGTAGTCTAACGCTAGCTTAATAGGAAAGTGTGTTCCCCGTTATGTTTTGTACATTATTCTTTTAATCAAACTATTTTATCGAAAAGTCTGCCACTAAACCAAAAAAATCTGCCATTTTTGCAGTCAATTAATGGATTTACAACAAGTAAAACAACGATTTGGAATAATAGGAAATAGTACCAAGCTAAACTACGCACTGCAAACTGCCATGCGTGTAGCACCTACTGAGCTTACTGTATATATACAAGGAGAGAGTGGAAGTGGTAAGGAGTCATTCTCTAAGATAATACACCATCTTAGTAGTCGTAAACACGGACCTTTTATAGCCATAAACTGTGGAGCATTACCAGAAGGAACTATTAACTCAGAGCTTTTTGGTCACGATAAGGGAGCCTTTACGGGTGCCTTAGATAATAGAAAAGGATATTTTGAAAGTGTAAACGGTGGAACTCTATTTCTAGATGAAGTAGGTGAATTACCGCTTGAGACACAGAGCAGACTGCTACGTGTGCTAGAAAATGGAGAGTATATACGAGTAGGTAGTAGCAAAGTACAGAAAACGGACGTTCGTATAATTACAGCTACCAATAAAGAGTTAATAGGTCTAGTAGAGAAAGGTAAGTTTAGAGAAGATTTGTACTACAGACTTTCTACGCTACCCATAGCAGTGCCGCCACTTAGAGATAGAGGTAGTGATGTGGTCCTATTGTTTCAAAAATTCGCATTTGATGCATCAGAAAAATATAGAAGTGTGCCACTAAACCTGACTTTGGATGGGGAGCAAGTGCTTACTAACTACAGATGGCCGGGTAACATTCGCCAGCTAAAGAATATTGCAGAGCAAATAGCTGTGTTAGAGCAGGACGCTAATATAGATGCGGGTATTATTTTGAAATATTTACCGGCCAAAGCCGGCAGTAATTTACCTGCACTGTATAAAGAAAAAAGCGAACACTCAGACGTGTCGGAGCGAGACATATTTTACAAAGTATTAATAGACCTCAAAAAAGATGTCTCTGATTTACGCAAGGTGGTTTTTGGAATGGCAGAAAACACCAATATAAATGAAGATTATCTGAAGGATAATAAGGCAGCTATCACGCGTGTATTATCTCAAGACCACGAAAATAACAATGAATCTTCTTATGCTTCTGTGCATCACTCAGAAACTGAAGATGACTTACATGAGCACACTGTAGTAGAAGATCAGGACAATGTGGGAGATAATGAAATCTTGTCTTTAGAGGCTAAGGAAGAGGAACTTATACGCAAAGCATTGCTCAAAAATAATGGCAGACGAAAAAAGGCTGCTCAAGAATTAGGGATTTCAGAAAGAACTTTATACCGTAAAATAAAACAATATGAAGTCGATAAGTAAGGTTCTTTTTATAAGTGTATTGGGATTGCTTTCTGTGCTATCTTCTTGTAATCTGTATAAATTTAGTGGTACATCTATTCCGCCAGAGGTAAAGACTTTTTCGGTCGATTTTTTTGATAATGGAGCGTCTATAGTATCACCGCTACTCAGCCAGATAATGACGGAAAAGTTAAAGCAAAAATTCATTTCAGAAACAAATTTGAGTATTGAAGAAACGGATGGAGACTTTAGTTTTAGCGGAGCTATAGTAGAATATGCAGTAACTCCTGTATCTGCTCAAAGTACAGACAATGCACAGCTCAATAGACTGACTATAGTGGTGGAGGTGAAGTTAGATAGCAAGATATCACCTAGCAGCTCATTTGAGCAAAGGGTCCCTAGTTTTGTAGATTTTGATGCGAGCAAAGATTTTTCGGGTGAAGAAGATCAGTTGATAGATGAAATATCTGATATGATTGTGCAGCAAATTTTTAATAAGGCAGCTATAAATTGGTAGAGGGATATACAGACATATCGAAACTAGTAGCTAATAACAATAACTTAGCAGGAGATGATGTAGAAGTATTACAGAATCTAGTAGCACAAATGCCATGGTGTTCTGCATATCGAGTGGTGCTGGCAAAGGCATATCACTCTCAAAATTCTTTTCAAAAGAATAAACATTTGCGATTAGCGGCAACTTACATAGGGCAGAGAGAACAGTTATTCTCATATATCCATGAAGTGCCAACTGTAAGTAATACTGCCTCAGTACAAGTAAAAGAGCCTCTGGAAGAGGTGGATGTAGCACAAGAAGTAGCATTAGAAGAAGAGGTAGTAACACAAGAAGTTGTTCTAGAAGAAGATACACAAAATGTAACTTCTGAAAGCCCAGAGCTAGCAGAGACCGAAGAGGAATCTGTAGTAGATACTCCGAGTAATGAATTAGCTCCGTCTACGGATAAAGAAGAGTCTGTTCTAGAAGTTTTAGCTTCTGAATCGACTAGTAATAAAGTAGATGCCGAAGAAAAGGAGGAAGATCCTGTAAGTGAAACGGAAGAGATAATCACTGAAACGGAGGAGCCTGCGGAGCCAAAAGGAAATAAAATAGACTTTGATAAAGTGGTGAAGTATGATCCACTTACCGAATTGCCTAAAATAGATCCTCCAAAAGAGCGAGATCGTACAGAGTTGAGTTTTGACTATGTAGCTTATAATCCAGAAAAAGAGCTTAATAAGCTAATAGAGGATAAAGAGAACCTAAAGGAAGATAGCGAGAACGATTTTCTGTTTTGGCTTAATACTATAGGAGATGAAGAAAATCCTAAGGATAGTAAGCCTAAAGATAAATCGCCAGACACGGTGCAACGTTTGCTAGATCAATTTTTGGCTACGAAGACCACTAGGCGTATACGCCCAGCAGAGTTTTATAGTGCGAGCAACAGGGCAGAAGAGAGCGAGCACGATAAAATGGATGTGATAAGTGAAACATTAGTAGAGCTTTATGCAAAACAAGGCCATCTAGAAAAGGCAGTTGCAGGATTCGAAAAATTAAGTTTGCAAAATCCTGAAAAATCAGCGTATTTTGCCGCCCGAATTAAGGAATTAGAAAACAAAATTTAAAACAACATAATATGTTTATTACACTTATAATATTAG
>Ga0307994_1002189_pt1 | contig 11104 bp, 7 predicted proteins | sample EllFjometagen261_FD_203171 | JGI IMG/M metagenome (GOLD analysis project Ga0307994, IMG submission 203171) | Marine microbial communities from Ellis Fjord, Antarctic Ocean - #261 | ecosystem: Environmental > Aquatic > Marine > Unclassified | place: Southern Ocean | collected 2014-11-02
GATCTGGGGGTCACGCACGAACGCCTGGGCAATGTTGACTCCGAATGGCCGGTTCGAGCCATCGCGCATCGCCCGGATCTCGTTTTTGACGGCATCGAGTTCGCCCGAGGAGGTCTCGATGATCCCGCATGCGCCGGCGGCACTCACAGCCGATGCGAGCTGGCTACGTGCGATCCAGCCCATCGGGGCCTGCACGATCGGTATCGGCACACCAAGGTCGCGAGTGACTCGATTGTCGAACGCCGCTGGAAGACTGGCTAGGTCAATGGTCACCCATCAACCGTGTTCGGGTCGCGCTGATTCTGAATTTCTTCACATTCAGGGCAGACCGGATACCGCTTCGGGTCACGGCTCGGCACCCAGACCTTGCCGCAAAGGGCAACAACTGGTTCGCCGGTGACGGCGGACTTCATCAGCGCTTCGCCACCACCGATCACGTAATGAGAAAACCGATCGTGGTCGCCCTCGTCAAGCTTGGAGTCGGGTGGGGCTACCTGAGTATCTGTCGACATGAACGCCAAGTCTAGGCGTGCTGCTCGTACGGTGACCCGGTGGCTGAGACAACGATGCACACCGCCCGCGGCGACCTGATGATCAAGCGTCCCCATACGCCGGCGTCCTCGCCATTGCGGGCCTGGTCCGCCGCCGACAGCTTGGTGATAGATGAACTTGTTGGCGAAGGCGTCGACGCCGAGTCATCGGTTCAGTCGTTGGGTCGGCTGCTCATCATCAACGATGAGTTCGGTGCGCTGAGCTGTGCGCTCGCTGATGCTGAGCCCACGGTATGGACCGATTCGCTTCTTAGCCGGCGGGCCATAAACAAGAACCTGGACGCAAACGGCCTGGAGGCGATTCCCGCCGACCGCCATGTGTGTGGTCACGAACAGCCGGTCGGAAGCTTCGACACGATCGTGGTACGCATCCCAAAGACATCGGCCTTGCTGGAACACCAGCTGCGAGTGGTGGCCTCTATTGCTGGGCCGGACGCGTCGGTAGTTGGCACGGGCATGGCTCGCCATATCCGCAGTTCCACTGTCGCCGCGTTCGAGAACCTGGTGGGACCAACCACAACGTCGCGCTCAACTCGAAAGGCCCGACTCCTCTACAGCAAGCCGAATGGCGAGAGCGATTCAGATGTCGCACTCGAAGCTCATGAGTTTGTCACCAGCAACGGTGTGCGGGTTGTCGAGCTGCCTGGCACCTTTAGCGCTGGACATCTCGATGTGGGCTCTGCACTGCTGCTCAAGGTACTGAACGATCTGCCCGTCTTGGGAGAGTCGCCGACGGTGGCCGACCTCGGCTGTGGCAACGGCATCCTTGCGGCCGAGATCGCTACCCGTTGGCACGACGCCCAGTTCTTGCTGCTCGATGTATCTGACCTGGCTGTAGAGGCGGCAACTCGTACATGGAACGCCAATGACCTGGGCGACAGGATGACAGCCCAGGTCGCCGATGGCTTTGCGTCGACGCCCACAGAGTCGGTCGACATCGTGATATCGAACCCGCCGTTTCACCAAGGACATGCTCAGGATCACGAGATGGCCGAGCGGCTTCTGGCCGACATGGCCCGTGTTCTGCGGCCCGGCGGCGCGGCCTATGTCGTTGCCCAGCGACATCTGAACCTGCACACTCGCATGCGGCAATGGTTCACCAGCGTCGAGGTCCCCTCACAACATCCAAGCCATGTTGTGCTGATCGCCACCAACGACGCCTAACGCCCCAAAACACAGCTGACCCCACAACGCAAATAAGGAGCGTCACCCGCGATAGTCGCTGGTGACGCTCCTAATTTGCGATTTGGTTATCCGACGATGACGACTTTGGAGCCGATCGGCATCATGCCGGCGATCTGGCTGATGATCTCGTTGCGAACACGGATGCATCCGTTGGATGCGTACTGACCCATCAGGCTGGGGTTATTGGTTCCGTGGAGAGCGATCTTGGGAATGCTGCCACCGAAGGAGTTCAGAGCATCGGAGAAGATGCCGAGGCTGATCAAGCGAGGACCGTATGCACTACTTGGGCCTGCCATGATTTCTTCGACCCAGCCGTTGGCCAGAGGTGTCCGTGATGAGCTCTTGCCGGTCACTGCTGCGGTGGTCAGCAAGACGTTGCTGCCTTCGAAGACGGTTACTGTGTTGTTCGATACATTGATCTGCAGCATGCGGTTCGATGAACCCCAGTTGAACTGGCTGGTCTGCACCCAGGCAGTGGTGCCGTTCGGGCGGGCCGGCACATAGACCTTGGCCCATGCATCACCAGGCTGCCCTGCAATGACTCGGTAGGCGAGTGCGTTGCCGAACACGGTTGGATTCACAGCGGGAAGCGCTGTGCCGTTAAAGGTCGGCGTGAAGACTGGACCACCGGGGGTGGTGTGCAACGTTGGGCGAGACACGCTGGCGACCAACGTATGGGTGAAGGTGCCGCCAGACGGGGCATCGGCCGGCACATCGGTGACCGGTGCGACAGGTGCTTGTGGGTTCGGTACTGCAGTGGCAGCTGGCTGTGGATTAGGTACTGCGGTGGCTGCCGCTTGTGGGTTAGGTACTGCGGTCGCTGCCGGTTGAGCATCGGCTGAAACAGTGACTGTGGAATCACCCTGGGCCGACGCGGTGTCGCCCGTGCTGGTGCCGTCGCTGACAGGGGCTTCGTCGCCCTCATCGCCGGCCTCTGTCTCGAGGTCTTCAGCAGCGCTGTCGTCGGCCACGCTGTCATCGGCAGCGCTGTCATCGTTGACATCAGCTGCGTCTGCATCAGGGGCTGCGGCAGCGGGTACCACAGCCGGTGCCGGCGTGGATGTAGGAGCAGGTATCGCCAAAGCCTCGGTTTGGGGCACCACCGTGGGTGGAGCCTGGTCGGCGAAAGTGCCGACCGATTGAGCTGATTCCGTTGACTCGTTGTTCAGGTTGGTGACAACCAGAATTGCCAGCAAGCTGGCGAGAACAGCGAAGACTGCGAAACCGAGGCGGTCTGGCCGCGAAGTACCTATGCGCATAACTCGAATACTTTAGGTGGCGTGACCACCCGGGAGGTGTCGCGTCGGCGTCAGGCGCCGATTTCGGGCCACCCTGGGATCAAGAAAGCGGCAATACATAGCGCAAATGCACCGATTAGGACCACAATATCAATTTTTCGGAAATCTGGCCTTTTCGGGTCTGGAGCTGTCGTTGAACCACGACTAACCATCGCTGTCGCCAAATCTCGAGCTCGGCGATGACTGCCAATAACGACGGCGGTAGAAATGTCGCCGATGTAGGAGAACGCTTCTCGCATTGGTTTCTCGGACAGATCAGCTGGTGATGGGCGGTTGCTAACCGACTCGCTGACCACGTCGATCTCGTCGGCGACCAGGGGTAACGATCGCACTGCGAGCGCCACAACAGAGCCGATCTCTTCGACGGGGACTCCGATATGGCGCAACGGTCGAAGCAGACGACGCACCGCAAACCCGACTGCGGTCAGACCCGTGGTCCAACTCAAGATGCCAGCCCACAAGATCATGACTATGCCAACCACGATCAGCCTGGCGTAGTCCAGCAGACCGCCCACGCCTATACCGAGTACGAATGGATCTTCACCGGACGCAGCCGCACCAATGGCGCCACCGAACAGAGCGAAGCGCACGATGAGGGGGATCTTTGGCAGCACCGAACGAGGCAGATTGGCAAGCACAAATGCTGCAACTACCAATGCAGCGGCGAAAAGCACGTGACTCCAGAGAGGATTGAAGACCAACCCAATAGAGATCACGATGCCGGCAACGACCTTGGTCTCGGGCGCCAAACGGTGGATAGGCGAGTCAACGGGGACCGGGCGGAAGAAGGCCTGTGAGCGACTCATGGGCCCACCTCCTCGAGCCGACCGTTCGCAAGCCGTAGACGCTGGTCGACATGAGGCGGTGCCCAATCGATGTCATGGCTCACCACGATGATCGACGTCCCGGCTAGGCGGACGCGGTCAAGCGTGACAGCGAGGTCGGCACGACCGCTAGCGTCGAGCCCAGCGAGCGGTTCGTCGAGTACCAGAACCGACACGCCACGGGCGACCAGTCCAGCAAGCAGCACACGTCGCTGTTCGCCGCCACTTAGTTCGTCGATGCGACGGTCGAGTAGATGCTCAAGGGCAAACAGATCAATGGTGGTGCGAAGGTTCTCAGCCCGAATGGTGTGACGCTCAACTTCGGTTGAGGGTTCCTTGCCATCGGTGCGCACACCAGCGAGAGAGTGCAGCTCGCCAGAGACTGTTGGTCGAAGCAGCTGTAGCCGCACGTGTTGATGGGCGAGCGCTCGTTTCACGCCCTTGGCCTCTTCGATCTTGCCAGCACTGGGTTGGGCAAGCCCGGCAAGAATCCGTGCCAGCGTCGTCTTACCGCTGCCGTTCCGGCCCTCGATCATGAGCATCTCGTAGCGATGAATTGATAGATCAACGCCTGCCAGGACCTCGTGGGCCCACGGCTGAGTTGGGTTGTGTGTGAAGCCGACGTCGCGCAGACGCAAAAGTCGTGACTCGGTAACCGAGGATCTGATGGTGCGCAGTTCGGTTGCTCCATCGGGAGCGACCGCCGGCTTCGGGTTCGCTGAGTTGAGCACGATGCGTCGGTCTGTCGCTGCAGCGTCGTTGCGGTGAGTGGTACGCACCACCGCGGTCTCGCTCAGGGCATCGAGCCGGTTGGTGATGCGCACTTGCTCTTCGGGATCGAGCATGGATGTGACTTCGTCGGCCAGTAGAAGTTTGGGTTCGCGGCGTAACGCCGAGGCCAGGGCGAGTCGCTGTAGCTCGCCGCCAGATAGCTCGCTGGTAGGTCGGTCCGGGGGTAACGCAAGCCCGACGTCGGCCAACGTCGCCGTCACATCGATTGGTGTGTCAAGGCCCCAACGCAGATCTTCCTCGACGGTGGTGCCCACAACTTGGGCTTCGGGACGTTGGCCTACACGGGCGGTCCCTCCGAAGCTCCCCAGGCCGACGGCGCCGGAGCGAATGACTGCGTCGTGGTTGTCCATGCCTGCCAGGGCATCAAGCAGAGTTGACTTGCCTGCGCCGTTGGGGCCCTCGACGACAACGTGTTCGCCAGGATTGATCTCCAGGTGAAGAGGCAAAGTAACAATGGTTCCGTTGCGTTTCAACGCAACACCATCGATCTGGACAGGCAGCGGATCGGCCTGGCCCCCTGGCTGCAGCGAGAGCGGCGCCGGCTCAACTAGTGCCTTGTGGAGCCGCCGAAGAATTGCGCCACCAACTCCTCGGATCGCGAGTGCGTAGATCACGGTGTAAATGAACTCGGTGGCCGGTATGAGCAACAGCCAGTTATCGATCAGGAATGAGGAGGTCGATTCAAGGGCACCGTCCGCCCAGTTCGCAGCTCGTTCGATAAAGCCGAGCCCCAGGCTTGCGAAGATGCCGCCCACGTTCGTGATGATGTTCCCGAAGCCATTCGCCTGGTTCTCGATGTTCTCGAAGACCAGGGTGCGAAGCTTCGCGTTGATAGCCACGGCTGGGTAGAAGAAGAGCACCGAGAACGACATGGCTGGCCATGCAATGAGCAGCGAGAAGGCCACGGTGCGCACGCGACCCCATTCACGTCGAAGCGACACGCCGCCACACCAACCGAACACGCCAGCTAATGCCGCCTGGCTCACGGGGCCAAGGCCGCCCAAGATCAGTGCTATCACCGCTGCTGCGCAGGTTGCGATAACCACCGCACGGGTGCGTCTACGTGCCGCCAAGACGGCGACGACGAACGCTGCGAACACTTGGAAGAGGCTGCCTGAGGCAAGCACGCGTCCCGCAGCCAGTAGAGCGACCACGAGGGCGGCGGTGATCGCTGCATCTGCGACCTCGGCGGCGTCGAGCGGCTCGGAGCGACGCTTCTTTGGGGCTGTTGACGTGCTAGATGAGCGGTCGACCTCGGTGTCGCGAGTGGTGTCTTCGGTTCGACTCATGCGGCGGCGATCTTGTCCAGGCGTTTGCGGATACGAGTCACGCTGACCTTTTCGTGTGCGCCAAGATGCTGAGCGAACGAGCTGATCCGAAGCTCTTCGAGCGACCAGGCAACCGCTTCGATTTCTTTTGACCAACTCATATGTCGCTGAACGGTGTCGTAGAAGTCTTCGACTCCCAGGATTTCGTGCATCGAGGTGCGGTCGGCCATAACCCGGCTGGGCAGTTTTTCGAGGCGGTACCGGATGCCGCGCAGGTAGCGGACCATGTCATGGAACCGGTCGATTCCGATGGCGTTGAGGTGGCCAGGAAATACGAGGCGGTCGAGATGATTGCGGGCGTCGTCGACGCAGTCGGGTGGCAGCTGATCACCGGAAACAATTGCCATACGGATGGCAGCTGTTTCGTCGATCATCTCGGCCGCGACGGGGGCCCACTTCGACGCCAGCCGCGGCAAATCGCTCCGTGCTTGTTTCTGCAGTTGTGCGAAGTCGTCGCCGTCCCAGGGGATACCAGCGTCGTCGATGATCGTGCCCAGACATGCGAGCGTAAGGTCTTCGAACCATTCTTTGCGTTCACCATGGGCAGTCAGCGTCAATGACAGCAGACGCGCGTTGGTCAATACCTGGTTCATTTCGCGAAGTGGTGCCTTGATCGTCAGGCGCAGCAGCTGACGGGCGCCCTGCCACATCGCCGCAGATTGGGCACCACGCGAGGACAGCAGGTCGATGCCGACTAGCTCGGTGCGGTCGACGAGAGCGGGGTAGGCAATAGTCGTTCCTTGCCGGGCACCCACCGAGACGGTCTTTGGGATAACCCCGAACTCCCAAGTGGTGGCGCCGCGATGGGTGACACCCTCGGAGCCTTCGTGGAGCGCCTGCTCGATGTCGGCCTGTAGTGCACTTCGTAGCGTGTCGAGATCGGCGCCTTCGGCAAGTACCTCGCCGGCATCGTTGACGATTCGGTAATGGGGGCGTAGCGGTTGTGGAAGCGAACGTGGGTCGAGAGCGTCGAACGGCAATGACTCGCCGATGCGGCGTTCCAGCGCCTGTCGCAGGCCCAGCGCAAACGCAGCGGTGTCTGCATTGGCACTGGTGGCAGGGTTAGGTAGCTCGGCCAAGATCCGGTCGACCGTCTCGGGAACGGGCACCAGCCGCTTACGCAATGTTTTGGGTAGCGCACGGACCAACGCAATAACGGCGTCTCGGCGGTGGCCGGGCACAACACCAAGGAACGTCATGGCTTCGATGCTGGTTGCCGCCGTTACCGGGATGTCGACAGCGACCGAGGTAGCAGCATCCTGGTAGTCCAACGCCAGGCGCACGCTGCCGTGGCTGATTTCGTCGGGGAACCTGGCCTCGTCGACCGTCGATTCTTCTTCGGTGATGAGATCGTGCACCGACATTTCGAGCAGGTGCGGGTCCTCGATCGAGGCTGGGCCGAACCATGATTCGAAGTGCGGTCCGCTGGTGACATGTGCGGGTAGCGCAGCGTCGTAGAAGGACCACACGCGGTCGTACTCGTCGTCGAAACTTCGTTGGGTAGCCCGAACGGCAAGATTGCGGGCCTCGCGCCGGACCGAGGCATTGGTTGCCTCGAAGCCGTGCCGTTGGTGGTCCCAGTCTGACTCGATGAGTGCATGATGAATGAACATCTCACGGGCGGTGGCTGGGTCGTGGCGGTCAGCCGGCGCCAAGCGGTCGGCAATAATGGGCAGGCCGTGCAGCCGAACGGTCTCGGTGGTCATCGCCCTGCCGCTTTGTGCATCCCATACCGCGTCGCCGACCTCGATCGATGTCAGATGGTCGGCGGGCCCTTCGAGCCATTCGGGATTGATTGGGGCAACGGTTCGAGCCCATAATCTGCTGGTCTCGACCAGAGTGGCCGCCATGATCCAGTCAGGCTTGGTTTCGAAGGTGGTGGAGCCGGGTTGGATTGCGAAGCGGGCGTTGCGGGGACCGAGATACTCGTGTGAGCGCCCAACGCGCATACCGACCTGAGACAACATGCCAGCAAGCACCGCTCGGTGAATGTCGTCGCCCCAGTTTGACGGATCGCCCGAGCCGGGACCGAGCGAGACATCGAAGTCACTGCTGTAGGTGTTGGCAAGTCCCATCTCTTCGGTAGCGGAACGAAGCTGCTCGATGGTGTCGAACCATTCGCTCATCCGTTGGCCATGAAGGAATCGGTCGCGGCACCATTTGGTGAACTGGCGGCGGTTTAGCTCTCGTCGTTTGTTGCTGGCGAGATGCCAGAGGTGTAACAGCGTGAGCACATCGCTGCGGTCGTCGACGAACGGAGCATGGGCATCGTCGGCTGCCTTCTGCTTCTCCCGCGGGCGTTCGCGCGGGTCCTGGACCGCCAGGGATGCGGCGATGATGATCGCTTCGAACAGGCAGCCTTCCTCGTCGCCGGCCAGCACAATGCGTCCGAGCCGAGGATCGATAGGGAGCCGAGCGATTGATCGGCCAGTATCGGTCAGCCAGTCTCGCCCAGCCTTGCCTGCTTCGGGTACGGCGGGCGAGCCAACAGCACGCAGCTCGTGCAGCAATCGCACGCCGTCGGTCACCGCACGAGGGTCTGGCGGATCGATAAACGGAAACTCAAGCGGCGACCCAAGTTGCTGATTCGCCATCGTCAAAATGACCGACGCCAGGTTGGTGCGCTGAATCTCGGGCTCGGTGAACTCGGGTCTGGCGTCGAAATCTTCTTCTTCGAAGAGCCGGATTGCGACACCTGGGCCGAGGCGGCCGCAACGGCCGCTGCGCTGGTTTGCCGATGCTTGCGATATCGGCTCGATTGGCAGACGTTGGACCTTGGTTCGCTGGCTGAATCGAGACATGCGGGCTTCGCCGACATCGATGACATAGCGAACGCCGGGAACCGTCAGCGAAGTTTCGGCCACGTTCGTGGAGACGACGATTCGGCGTCGTTTTGACTCGCCGAAGACCCGCTGTTGTTCTTTCGATGACAATCGGGCGTAGAGCGGCAGGACTTCGAAGTCGGGTTCGTGTCGCCGCACCGCTTCGCAGATCTCATTGATCTCGCGTTCGCCGCTGCTGAATACCAAGATATCGCCAGGGCCCTCGCGGGTGAGTTCGCTAATTGATCGGCGGACGGCTGCGGGAACGTCGAGTGTCTCGCCCTCGGCATCTCGTGGCCGATAGCGAATGTCGACCGGGAAGTTACGGCCCGATACCTCGATGATGGGTGCATCAGTGAAATGGGCAGCGATCTTGGCGGTATCGATGGTGGCCGAGGTGACGACCACATGAAGGTCGGGGCGGCGGGGGAGAAGGCGGTGCAAATAGCCGAGCAAGAAGTCGATATTTAGGCTGCGCTCGTGGGCCTCGTCGACGATGATCACGTCGTAGGCGAGCAGGTCCGGATCGTGCGCGAGCTCGGCGAGCAGGATGCCGTCGGTCATCACCTTGATAGATGTCTTGTCGTTGGTCTTGTTGTCGAACCGCACCGAGTAACCGACTGCGCCGCCGATCTGCTGTTCCAATTCTTCGGCGATTCGGGATCCAACTGAGCGAGCAGCGATGCGGCGCGGCTGGGTATGGCCAATCATTCCCTTGCGGCCCAGGCCTGCGTCTAGGCAGATCTTGGGAAGCTGGGTGCTCTTGCCAGAACCTGTTTCGCCAGCGATGACGACAACCTGGTTGTCTCTGATCGTCTCGAGCAGCTCTTGGCGTCGCTGGGTGATGGGAAGCTCGGGCGGGTAGGTGCAAACGGGGATGGCGGCGATGCGGAGGGCGAGTTGCTTCTCGGCCTTGTCGATCTTGGTCTCTAGCTCGCTGACGACCTTGGCTTGGCGATCTGCTTGGGTGATCTTGCGAGCGCCCTTGACTCGGCGACCCAACCGCTTCTGGTCAATTCTCGATACCGAGTTGAGACGCTTGTGGAGCGCGGTGAATACATCGGCGTCGCCGCCAGCTCGTTTCTTGTCGGGATGACGAGAGCGACCAGCACCCTTCTTCTCGACTGTTTGGTCGCCTTTGTTCACCGCATCAGGATAGAGACTCGACCCGCCCACCAGCGGGCTGTTTCGGGTACTTCGTCTTTGTTCGATAAGCGCCGCACACGTTGTTGGTTCCTGGGAGGGTTTCGACGCGTCGTGAGCGCTAGCTGCGCTTGGGGATGATGGCGGTGACCGTGGACTCGATGCGGTCGGCGTAACTTTCCTTGTATGACATGTGCATGCCCATGTCATAGGTCGCGACGCCTTCGCTTGCCAGGGCCGCGATAGTGCGGAATTGCAAGAGTTTGCCGATGGACAGTTCGGGGAAGTTCTGGTTGAAGCTGTGTTGGAAGCCTCGGTAGCGATCGCCCAAACGAGCCCCGATCACATAACCAACGTCGGTGCTGTCGAGGCAGGCAAATTGCACCCGCAATGCGCCGACGCCAGCGAAACTGTGTGCCATGGCCAGCGTAAAGACACCAAGGTCGGTATCGACAAGCCCCGACTCGACATCGGTTTTCCAGCTGGTCTTCTCGACCGCCAGCAGGCGGTCGAAGATCTGAACAACTTCGTCAGCAGTCGGTTGCAGGTTCTCGATGGTGATCCCCGAAGCTTCGGCGCGATTCGCAGTGGCACGCAACGAACGCCGAAAGCGGGCGGACCGCCGGTCGATCCATGGTCCGAAACCTTGGCCCAGATCGGCAATGCAGCGGTCGGCGGTGTCGGTGAACCCGGCAGGGCCAAGCTGCTGTACCTCGTCGAAGAGCGGGCTCGCCGGGTCCAACCCCGACACGGTCAGTGCATAGAAGTCAATCTCCGTCAACAGATCAGCGACGTCGATGAGCAGCGAGGTTGGGTCCGCGCCCACAAACGGTGTAGCGAAACCCCATACAGCATCAAAACTGGACAGGACCGGGCCGTTTGGCGTCTCGTGCTCGATCAGAGCAACATGGCCGGCCCGACTGGTGAATACACGCTCTGGTGCCTGTTCGGAGAACGCCTGGGCCACAGGAATCATCCAATGTGACGTAGAACAGATTGGATCGACGCCTTGTGCAGTCGCTATGTGCGCGACAGTCCTGTCAAAGGTCGGGGCGATGTCAGAGAACGAGCAGGCTTCCATGAAATATCTCGCAGAATTCCATCTCATCTAGCGCCAGACTGATTGGCACAAGGCGATAACGTCGGGCTCCAAGAGGAGTT
>Ga0307994_1002190_pt1 | contig 11104 bp, 3 predicted proteins | sample EllFjometagen261_FD_203171 | JGI IMG/M metagenome (GOLD analysis project Ga0307994, IMG submission 203171) | Marine microbial communities from Ellis Fjord, Antarctic Ocean - #261 | ecosystem: Environmental > Aquatic > Marine > Unclassified | place: Southern Ocean | collected 2014-11-02
AGGGTAAGGGATCGGATGAATGAAAATTTCTTATTTTTTGGTTCCTGTGACAAGCGTGAAAAAAGCATCCTCTATTATTTTATCACCACCACAATGCACGGCTGCGTACAAACTAGATCTAGATGAGCGACAACCACGACCACAGATCAGATGCTGCTGAAGCCATGCTGAAAAAGATTGAAGACGATCGGGCACAAAAAGACAGAGATCAAAGATTAACAGCAGCCAAAGCAAAGTCCGATGCTGCTGAAGCCATGCTGAAAAAGATTGAAGACGATCGAGCACAAAAAGACAGAGATCAAAGATTAACAGCAGCCAAAGCAAAGTCCGATGCTGCTGAAGCCATGATGAAAAAGATTGAAGACGATCGTGTTCGAAAGGAGGAAGAGGAAGAGGAAGAAAAGAAGCAAATTGAAGAGAATAACCGCCGCATTGAAATCGAGCGGAAAGCAAAAGTTAAGAAGGAGCAAGATGCGAAGGAAGAACAGAGGCGACAATTAATCATCGAGGAGGCAAGGAGTATTAGCAGAAAGTTCTCTGGGTCACTATACAAAACTAGAACCGTACATCTGTCCGAAAGGAGTACGCTCACCGATCCAAGTCAGGCATCATCATCGTCAAAGTACGTAGCATCAGTACCAGGATCAACGATTTCCACAAATGTAGATGCAAAAGAATCTGTTGGGATATCCGCTATCCAAAATCAACATTCATCTTTTAGTACAGCATCAAAAAACAAAGCATCAGAACCAACGGTGCGCATGTCCGATGTGTTTGGGAAGCTAGTGATGATGAAGATAAAAGCAAAGCAAGCAAAAATAAGAACTAAAAACCACAGATCAAAAAAAGTAGCACACAATTTGGGAGTTCGGCTGGATCGAAGGAGTGGTGTCATGTTGAGCGAAACAGCAGCACGTGATCTCATCCACGCGGTAAAGCTACTGGCAGCGTCACCAGTAAATCAAGAATGGCTGTCAACATCCAATGCACACGATGGAATTCTTGTGAACAATTCTAGTACTGCGGAAGCATTAATTTTTACACTCAAAGACTATGATTACAACACAAACACTGCACAGACAATAGTACAGTCAATCAAGAGGGTGCCACAGGAGCTGCGACAGGGAATACAAAAGTTTTTAAATGAGGACGAGTTGTTTCAGTTGCTCATTTGCTTTGCCAACTTTGATTTCAACAAAAATGGGGTGTTGGATTTTGAAGAGTTTCGGGCATTATTCTCGTCGCTCATCTCCGCAACCGGTGTGCAACATTTTTTTGTTACGATGGATTTAGACAACGACGGGACGATTGCATTTGGTGAATTTCTTGCATTAATAGCAACTTTTGTTTCATCGTCACAAAAAGGAGATGAAAATGAAACACCTGAAATTGGAAAGATGAGAAAAAAAGAACAAATTTTAGAAGGCTTGGCAGACATTGGATTGCGAAACGTGCAGTCTCTTGGAAGTAAAAATTTCAAAAATTCGTTTCAAGTACGACGCTGTGGAGTGACCGTTATCATTGATCTTCTTTGGCCACTAGTGTGGCTTGTGTGGCTTAGTATTCATTACTGTTCAAGCAGTGTGGCGCCTCGAATCAATCTTCTTCAATTTATTGTCCGGCAACCACCTCACACATCCTTTTCTGGTTCTTTTGCAATTGTCACATGCATGTGGTCGCTTGTGATAGCATCATTGTTTATAACAGGAAGATTAGAATGGGCAAATCGAGATACCTTATATTTATATTTATACCACAGTGTTGTGTTGGGTGTGTTGAGTGGCTACGGAAGTTTGGCAACGTTAGATTCACCTGATATGAATCCATCTGAAGTGAACGAATATGAAGAAAACGAAAATATAGAACAACAGCGGAGGAGAAAGTCATTCGGAGGAATTTTTCGCCGTGGTTCTTCCAGTAGTACTGCCTCAGCTTGGCCATCCTCATCACCAACATCACCAACATCGTCGATACTACCAGTGAAATCAAAGTCTAAAAGTGGTACCAGCTGGAGGACAGACGCAAGAGTTGGAGCAGTAGCAAAACGAAGACAAGATTTTGATCGAGCTCAATCAATAAAGGCCAGCATTAGGAGGGCAATGAAGCACAACAATAACACGAATGAGCGTCTTCATGAAATTTTAGTTCCTGACGAAAAAAGTGAAAGTAAAGCTGACATCTCCAACAATGACGCGGGAGATATCAGTACCAAACAGCGACTACCTCCGCACAAAAACAAGAGAAACAAGAGCAGCGCTTTGCATTTTACACATGCAGAATTTTTTGCACCCGAGTCCATTCATGCACACGAGGAGCGATTTCGTACAAATTTAATATTTTTTAATGTTGAGACAGCCGGCCGATGTGATAATGCCCGTGAAGTATTTGAAGAGGTACTTGCTGCTGGAGATCGAGCAAATCATGCTCGATCTCACTGGATGCCACTGTTTCTTTCCTGTTTCTTCTCGTTGTTTCGCTTTGCTATTTGTGAACTTTGGTCGTTGACGTGGCCAGGTCCAATGGATAGTTTTTCAACGCTGATCAATCACAAAACTTTATCATCTGCATACACGAATCGTAGCGTGGATCTTTTTTATCGTTCTATCTCTGCCTCAAGGTTGGAACATTCAGCCGTGCCGACTGGTTGGATGTATTTAGGTTGGGCTGCAAGATCATTGGGTTCCATTTTTATATTTGGCCACACGCTGTACATCGTGCTGTGTGTTCGAGAAGAGTTTGTCAATCAAATTGTGCGTGTTCAGTTGCTCGGTTCGTTGACATCCCCGGAAAAATCGCTCCAGGACGGAGTGCCATTTTTAAATCTTCAAGTCTGGAGCAATGTCGTTGCCTTCACAAACATTCGAACGTACATGGTCTCGGTGTACCATCTTGAAGTTCAACGAATTATTCAGGCAGTGCAGACTACTGTTGCTGTTGTAGGATTAACACTTTTTTTTATTCTTGCGTTTGAATACACAATTTATGTACTGCCAGTAGCGACCACGCCAGGTGAATTTATTTCAGCGAGAGAAGCAGTATATTGGGTGGACTTTTCTGTGTACGTGGGGTTGACTGTACTATTCATTCAAGCGGGGTGTGAGTTGACGAGTCTAACAGATGATCTTGTACGGATTCTGGCGTTTGAACGTTGGCGCGTTGAAGTGAAAGCACGAGGTTCTACGACAGACGATGGAGAGACTGTTGGAATTATTGCATCAAGATTTGATCGTGTGAGAGATGCATTGACGCAAGTTATTTCATTTCTTCAACTTATTCAAGAGGAGAACAGCATTCTTGGGATTGAGGCAGGCACTGGCTTGAGAAATGCAGTGGCTGGTTTTTATATGGCTGTGATAGGGTTTGCACTACAAGGAATGTACTCACTGCATGTGATGGGTGAGACTATGGAGTATGTATAGCGTAGCATGTACAGCTATGTGTAATTGTTTGTACGTCTCTATTGAGTTGATCTGATCTGATCGAGTGATTTGAATGCAATCAAAGCATTAATACATGCACCAGGATTAAATATTCATCATACAAATGAGAATGGCATATCTTATCTTCTTCAGGCAGTCGATTCTGGACAGTGGAAATTATTTCGAACAGAAGAATCAAAAGAACAAGAAAGAAAAGATCATGTTGTTATTTGTAAAATGTTGCTGGATCGAGGTATAGATCCTAATCAACATTCTGGAAATGAATTAGCTGTCTTCAGATCACCATTAGCTGCGGCAAGAAGTTTTTACTACAAATCAAATGAACCACTTGTAGAATTATTAATAAAATATGTAGCTATTGATAAAATTGAATTGAAAAATAAAGCAAAAGAATTGTATGATCAGCGTTTGGCGAACGGGGAAGACTCAAAAAAATTACGTGCAGAGCAGTGGGATGCATTACATACGTATGGACACGAGGCTGCTCGTAGTCTTATCACATCCCTTCATGGGTTAGTTAGTGCGGTAGGTAGATCGAGAGATTTCATTACAAGAATGGTCCACTTGAAGCCATCTTCTTTGTTCGATGACTTGAGAAGTTGAGATATTTTTTACCTTCGGTATATATTTATTAATATTAATATTTTAATATTTTAAGTTATTTTAAGATCTTAATATTAATATTAAAAATTATGTCCTACATTACTTCCTACAGCTGTGTACACATTCATGTGTGTACATGATGTACAGAAGCAGAAGGTAGATTTATACCTCTGCTTCTCTGCTTCTATTAAACAACAACAACACCACTTTCCACTTCAAATCTCACTCAATGTTTCGCAGCGTTGACAGCAGCTCTCTTCCCTTCATCTCTAAGCGCTCCAAGTAACTCTGCATATGTCCTACCAATGGATGGTCCGTACCATGCTTTTCCTCGACCAAAATTATTAGACGACGTCCACACGCCAACACGTGCTGCGTATTCTCGTTTGATGACTCCAGTGTCCTCTGCAGCGACACGCGACTCGGCAGCATCTCACCCTCCTTGGTTACCACATTATCCTCCACGTTATCCATAATCACCAGCAGCGAAGAGGCAACATCATACTTCTCTCTCCTCAGTGCACCCTCAAACAGTTGTGTTGGAATTCCTGCCAGCGGAAACAGCAGTGGCCATCGACTTCGCTCCGCTCTTCTCCCTACTCGCATGATGATGTCCTCGTAGCCCTCAAATGAGCGCAGGAGCAACAGGACACGCTGGAGCAGAACGGAGGATGACTCGCGCGATGCCTCCTCCTCGCTTTCCACCACCATCACCACCTCCCTCTCCTCGTCGTCGTTGTTGATGCTTGTTCGCTCTCTCCTCCTCCTTCTCGATTCGTACGTATTCTCCAGTGACTCGCGAACAAGCATCTCCCCGAGCATGACAAAGTCAGGGTAATGAGCGTGGCAGTGTCGCATGGCGCAGAGTGCCTCGGAATGCATGTTTTTTTCCAGCAGGCAGCGGACGACGTCGTGCACACACGGTCGCGACAGGGTCCGCAGCTCGTAGCAGATGGACGAGGAGACTGACGCGCTGCTGTTGCCGCTGGTGGTGGTGGTGGTGGTGGTAGTGCTGCCGCCGCCACCGCCGCCACTACCGCTGGTGGCTTCCCGTTCCTTGCTCCTTGCAGCAGTCGTCTCCTCGATCTCGCTCACAAAAGGATCCGTGCTGATGCTGAGAAAAAGACCACGCGTTGGACATGGACCCAGTGGCATTCTTTCGTAGTCAAAACTATCAATGGGTGCGTTGGCAGTGGCCGAGGCTAAATCTGGTGTCCAAAGCTGCACACCAAAGTTAACACCATGGACCCAGCAAGAGTTCCGAAGATGTTTTGGAATATTATCATCAGAAGAGAATGACCAGAGTTGATCGACATGACGATGTTGGAATTGGATAACATCAGTCGTCCGATCAGCAACGTACAATGTTCTTTTCTTCCTCTCCACTACCATGGGAACGGTGCGTATTCTTCCGTCCGCAGTGTGGTAGACGTACACGTAGTGATATTTTGCTTTTGCTTGCTTCTCCTTCTCCTCCTCCTTCTCTCTTTTCGCACCCATCTCACCCTCCACTGCCTCCGTCTTCTCCTTTTCCTCCTCTTGCAGTCCTGTCTGGCTCCTGCTCCCACTCAGATCGCGATGAAATCTCTCCAGAACAAAACCAGTCTTCAGCGCAGAAGATCGAGGCAGCCGCATCTTGTGCAGGAGATTCACCTCAACAACGGGTGCCATTGTATCCGAAGAGCTAGATGAAGGAGATGATGACAACTCATCCTCATTGTTACGCACAGACACTTGGTACACCAAAAGTTGATGAATCCAAAATCCATGCGATGTGATTGGCGCACCAAGCACCACCACCATTAGATTCAGTGCCTCCTCCTTCTCCGCCCCCTCTACACCACCACCACTACCACCACCACCACCACCACCATCACTCCTCTCCCTCTGGTCGTCACCCGTCGCGTTCCTCACAAAAGTGATGTTGACGACTGTCCATCTTTTCTCGATCTCTACTACGCAGCAGATTGCCTTTTCGTCTAAACTCCTTCGATCGTCAATGTACCAAAACCGAAGGCACTGCTCGACTCCGCCGCCCCCCTCCGGCGTGGGCGTCTGCTTGGCTGTTGTGCTTGCCTCCTTCTTCTCTACCGTTACAAGCATTCTTGGATCGTACCAAGTTAATCCCTCCACACGAATTCTTTGTTCAAAATGTACGTTCCCAGCAATAGTCCACTTCCCACTTCTCATGCTGTGCACTGCAAAGCCACGCTGCCCAGCAACAACAATTTTGGCACCACACATGCGACTTGACCCGTCCTGCTCACCATACCAGTGCGATGCGTGTGGTGCACTCGTTTTAGCAACATGTCGAAGAGGACGATTGCCATCAATGTACGAGGATGGAATGGAAAGACGACGCCAACGATGACGTTCTGGTGCAAGAGCATCAGAGCGAAAGTAATGGACGTGATTGGTAGAGGAGACGAGAATGTCAGTAACACCACCACTGGAGAGAGAGTTGGATGTTTTAAGAAAGTGTACGAGGAGAAGACTGGAAGAGGCAGGTATTGGTGAGGGTGTGGTGGTGGATGTGGTGGTAGATGTGGTGGTAGATGTGGTGGTGGATGTGGTAGGATGGGATGACAAAGAGGGATGATTCACAAACTCATTGAGAACAACAAACTTGTGGACGTATAGTCCGTAGCCGTGACGGACCCACTGGACGTTGGTCACTACGACACTACTCTCCTCTCTTCCTCCTCGCTCCTCTCCTCCTCCTCCCTCCTTCCCATTTCCTGTTCTCTCTGCTTCTCTCTTTTCCTCTTCTTCCTCCTCCTCCTCCTCCTTCATCCTGCTCCTCCTCGTTGATCGCATCAAGCAACGTCCCGAAGCACTCATCACGTGGTACTCCCCGCTGCTGTGTGAGACTGCCAAAACACCGCACTCGGAGAACGATAGAGACTGCACGTGGCCGCAGCAGCCTCGCTCCCTCTCACTACCACCACCACCACCACCACCACTACTACCACCACCACCACGGGGACTCTTGGTCAGATCCATCGTGCAGTACTTGCCGATCTCCATTGTCTCCGGTCTCGATCTCGATCTTCCTCGTCCTCTTCCTCTACTACTCCTCTCCTCTCCACTCTCGCTCCTCACGTCTCCCATTTCGGAGCAAGAAACTTGGTAGACATGAACCAAACCATCCTCGTCCCCAACCGCAATCCGATGATTCGTACTATCCATAGCAATCGTCGTCACGTTGTTCCATGGATGAAATCTCACGTGGACGGCAACATCTCTTCCTGAGCTCATTCTTCCAACACCTCCGTCTCCGCTCCAATCAACACATAACACTCCGACTTCTCTCTCCGTCGTTACATAACCAATTATGGAACCAGCACTCGAGCGCATGCCACTGCCACTGAACGCGCACAGCTGTGTGAACGCCCCACCCGGCATTGTCTCATTGCTCTCTACAATAGTCACGGGATGCAGTGATACCGCACCACTGCGATCATCCCATCTCGTGTACTCAAGACGTGTTTTATTTGTACCACCACCGAACAAAAGACGCTTCGATGTCAGAACCATGGACAATGGACAAAAGGCAGATCCTGAGTTAGAAGCCATGCCCATCCCAGAGATTTCTGTCATGCTCAACACGCGGATGTGCCGTGGGTAAAAGCTGAGTGTGCTGTGTGCTCCGCTCGTACCACCAACGTTCGCCCATGTTGGGAGCACTTGGCTCTCATCGACGCCTCCTTCTGCCTTCGACTCCAGTGTCAGGACAATAAGAATCCCATGCGAGAAAAGAAGAGAGACCGCCGTCTCATCGCCACGCCAGGTAAAACAGAGTGGTCGAGATGGACCGACAATGCTACGACGCTTCGAAAGAATGGGTGAAGTGTCGTACGGCCACTGACCAACGACGAGATTTCTGGAAGGATCTCCGCTCCAAAATGTGACCGACGTGGAGGAGACGACAGCAGTGACACGATACGTCGGCGAGGGAAAGATTGTGGGTGGTCCGACTTGCGTGGAACCGATCACAGTGGTCGGCTGCTCTGGCGAAACACGGAGGCTGTTCGTGTAGCCTATGGCAGCAATCGTTGTCATCCTTGATGTGATGTGTGGGGGTGGATGACACGACGATTTTGAATCTCAATTTGATCATTTGATCAGCATTTGAGCATTAGCATGGTCAAGATCAATGAAATCAAGACGCAAAAATTGCCAGCAACAATTCTACCAACTACAACTTCCAAAGATCTACTTCCATTAAACAAAACAATGAACACGACCTCTGTAAAGTGAAAGTTCACCAAACAACCAATTAGAAACAAATCAAATGTCGACGCTCTCTGACAGAGACAGCGAAGATTGGGAAACTCAGAGCAACGTCTCGGAAACTCCGACTGAGGGAGATATTGGCTACCTCTCAGAGTCTACTTTCGACAAAGGACCCGAAACAGCAACAAAGCAGGGCGGACCCAAAGTTGACAAAGCAAGCAGAGATGTTGTGCTGTCCAATGTTGGTGGCAGTGGCCACTTGGTCATTGGCGAAAGCGACAACTCTGTTGATCTTGCAGCCAAGTACTGCGAAGCCAATGGTCTAGATTACGAGATGGACGGAGGTGAGATCATTCACCAAGTACAAGCGAAGCAGGTTTCTCTTTTGCGATGGAAGCTGAGCCAAAACAGAAGAAAACTAGCCAAAGTTAAAAGTCAAGATCTCCAGCAAAAATTTAAGCATGCTGTCAATCTGTTGCAGCGCACGCAGTCAGACAAAAAGAAGCTGGCGGCCAAAATGACAGAGACACGGAGCAATCTTCATGATAAGACAGAAGAACTAGTCCGTGTTCTCGGCAGCTTTGAAGAGTATAAGAATCAAGCGTCAACCGAGCTGGAGAAAACAAAAAATAATTTTGAGAAATACAAGAAAAAAAAGGAGAACGAAATTTTGGCCATTGAAGAGCATGCCATGGAACTGAACAAAAAAGTGGTCATGGAATCTATAGACATGAACGCAGAGGACCGCGTTCAAGCTATCCAAGATGCCTGCAAACAAAAAATTCAGCTCATGTCGAAAGATTTTGAAGCTCAGCTCGACAGCGTGCACGAAGAGAACACTGCCAGTGTTGGCAAGTTGCAGCGTGAAAGTAAAATGGCGACAACTCAACTGGCACGCACCACACGTGAAATCAAAAGTCTGCAGCTGACGCATCAAACAGAACTGCAGGCACAGTTGCATCGAGCCGATCTGATCGCGACCAAGTTGCAGCAGAGTCAGACCAGAGAGACGGAGAAAGAAGCTCGTTTGCAACAGCTTCAGGCTGCTCTTGAAAAGGCGAACGTGCTTCGCGAAGAAGCCATCGTTGCAACTTCTCAAATTTTATCTGTTGAGGGAACACAAGAGGATACCCATGCAGCACTCGAAAAAGTTGCTTCCATCGCCCGTGAGACAAAAGACTTGGCTGTGGCACAACATCTTGAGAAAACCGCCGCCGAGGAGGAAGTTAAAATGCAAGCGCTGAGGAACGAGCACGAAAAAGTACTGCAGGAGAAGGAACGCGAGTATGCAGCAAAAGTAGAGGAGATATTAAAAAATGCCGACGAACAGATTGCGCAAGAAGTGGAGAATGCAGAGAAAAGAGCTCTCGAAGCAGAGAAAAAAGCAGCAAGTCTCGTGCAGAACGCTCAGTCCAAGTTTGCCAAGCGCCGAAGTTCGGTCGTACAACAAAAAAATGAAATGCGAAGGAATTCAATTCAAGAGAAGAATACAATCGCCAAGCAAGCAGAGGAAAATCTTTTTGCCGTGGCAGCTGCTCACCAGAAAGAGATCAAAGCGCAAGCTGCTGCCTCCAAAGAGCTTGCTGCAGGATTAAAAACTCAGCTCCAGGTAATACAGGAAGACATGGTTGCATCGCAGCGACGCGTGGAGCAATTACAGGCTGAGCTGGCTGTCGTGAACATGAAAGCGACCTCACAAGTGGACAAGGACAAGGACGAGCTTGACAACGCGCTGAAAATTAAAGACCAGCTCGAAGCTCAAGTGACAAAACTGACCAGCCACATCAGCACAATGAAGACAGCGGCAAATGAACATCAAGCAGACACTCAAAAAATGACGGATGGCGTGGCAGCAGCAGAAGCAGAACTCGTTGGTGCTCGGAAACAAGTGAACGTCCTCCAAAACGAATTGACGACAGAAAAGAACAAGAGCGAGGACATCCAAGCTTTGGAGAAAAACTACAAGAGGGCAACGAAGCAGCTCACCATTACAAAAGATATCATTGCTAGTCTTCGCACGGACAATGCAGGCCTCCCCGAGTCGGTAGCAAAGGCGAAAAGAGAAAATGGCCAACTACTTTTTTTGGTTGAAGAGAAAAATTCTAAAATCACCAGCCTGCAGAATGAGCTCAGTGAATCACTCAAAGAAAGTGCAGCCAAGTTTGAGGCGCTGCGAAGGGACTTATCCAAGCGTTCAGCACAGCAGATGATTTCGTTAAAGGAAGCTGCACAGCAGGAGACGAAAGCAGCAGAAGCTAAAGCTGCAAACGCCAACATCCAATACGAAAAACAGCTCGAGACATCACAGCAAGATCTTGTTTCCATGAAAGGAGAGACGAAGAAAGCAACGTCTCGTATTGTGGCTCTCCAAAATGAGCTCAAAGAACAACACGATGCCAGTCAGTTGGAAGTCAAACTTTTGCGGAAAGAATCAGCGCAGCAAATAAACGACATTGTTACTGACATGAACGGTGTTGAAGAGGATCATGCTCAAGAACTGCAGGTCATTGGATCAAGAGTGAAAGAATTTGACGCAAAGTACAAAGAGGCACTTGTGCAGCATCAAAATGAAGTCCAACAACACCAAGAAACAGCAGCAAAGCATGAAAAATTGGTCAAGGAACTTACTAAAGCAACCAAAGGGAAAGAAGTCGCGACCAATCTTTTTAAAGCAGCCAAAGACAAGCATTCGGAAGAGATGTTGCAGTTGCAAGCAGAGCATGAAACCAAACACAGTGGTGTAGTCCAACGCTACGAAGAAGAAGTGAAACTGCACGCAAAAACAAAGGAGGAGCATACTAAACACGTGGAGAAACTCACTAGTG
>Ga0307994_1002197_pt1 | contig 11088 bp, 7 predicted proteins | sample EllFjometagen261_FD_203171 | JGI IMG/M metagenome (GOLD analysis project Ga0307994, IMG submission 203171) | Marine microbial communities from Ellis Fjord, Antarctic Ocean - #261 | ecosystem: Environmental > Aquatic > Marine > Unclassified | place: Southern Ocean | collected 2014-11-02
GCAAGGACTTTGCTGCTGGTGTCATTTGTAATGCCGGTACTTTAGGCATTTTGATCCCGCCCTCCATTGTAATGGTGGTTTATGCAGCAGCTACAGATGTGTCTGTCGGGCGGATGTTCTTAGCGGGCGTCATTCCTGGCCTATTGGCCGGCACCATGCTTATGGTGAGCATCTACTTTTACGCACGCTACAAAGGTATGCCTAAGGGTGAATGGGCCGGTTGGCCCGAAGTATTCGGTGCTGCACGAGGCGCCAGTTGGGGCTTGTTCTTAGTGGTGATCATTTTAGGGGGCATTTATGGTGGTTACTTTACCCCAACAGAGGCTGCAGCGGTGGCCTCTGTGTATGCGTTTATCGTTTCGATGTTTATTTATCGTGACATGGGCCCACTAAAAACAGCTGAAGGTCAGGCGCCTTTATCCCTTAGAAAGAATCCTCAAACACTTATTACTGCATGGTTTCACGCAGATACACGTAAAACCCTATACGATGCCGGCCGCCTGTCCATCACGTTATTATTTATTATTGCCAATGCTTTGATTCTAAAGCATGTGTTAACCGACGAACAAATTCCACAAACCATCGCTACTGCAATGCTTGCAGCAGGTTTAGGGCCTATTATGTTCTTAGTTATGGTGAACTTGATCTTGTTGATTGGCGGCCAATTTATGGAACCGTCTGGCCTCATTGTCATCGTGGCACCATTGGTATTCCCCATTGCCATAGAACTGGGTATAGACCCCATTCATCTAGGTATTATTATGGTGGTGAATATGGAAATTGGCATGATCACCCCACCCGTTGGCTTAAACCTGTTTGTCACTTCAGGGGTGGCGGGGATGTCGGTGATGAGAGTGGTGAAGGCCGCCACTCCATGGTTGGGCATCTTGTTTATATTCTTGATTATGGTAACTTATATCCCTGCCTTGTCGACTTTCTTACCCACCTATTTTATGGGTCCGGAAATTATCACTCGCTAAACCGTTGATACCCTAATAACCATTAAGCTAGGCACCAAGGAATTTACTTCTTGGTGCTCTGCTACTGCGCTGTTTGTCGACTTGTCTGCTTATCTGATTTTGATTAAAAAATAGGACGTATAGTGGCCAATTTTTCTTCAACAGCGCCGGCCCGGCTTGCCACTCGGCTTACGTTTTTTACAGCTGGGTTTGCAATGGCCTGCTTAGCTCCACTTTTTCCATTTATAAAAAATAATGTCGGCGCTGATGAAACCCAATTTGGTCTTCTGTTACTGTGTTTTGGGCTTGGCTCTATTATCGCAATGCCTCTGACTGGGTTTGTAGCTGCACGGCATGGCCCTAAATCTATGGTGTTATTGGGTGGCTTTGGCCTTATCATTTTTCTACCTCCGTTAACTATTGCAGAAACACCCTTCATACTTGGGGCCCTGCTATTCCTTTTTGGTGCATCGCTTGGCACCATTGACGTGGCCATGAATGTCCATGGTGTGGAAGTGGAATCCCAAGAAAAACGCTCGTTAATGTCAAATTTTCACGCTCAATTTAGTATTGGCGGATTGTTTGGAGCTGGGTTGATGACCCTGCTTTTATCAGTGGGTGTCTCACTCATAATGACTGCAGTTATAGGAGCCGCTGTGGCTCTTTTGGCTATGCTGTTAACTATCCCGCGACTCTTACGGGTCATTGTTACAGAACAGAGTTCGTTTGTATTTCCCCATGGCATTGTGCTTTTGCTAGGGTTACTCGCAGCCATTGCATTTTTAGTAGAAGGAGCTGTCCTCGATTGGGGCGCTCTGTTGGTTATCGAGCGTCAGTTAACAACGCCGCAAAGTGCAGGTGTAGGGTATATTCTATTTTCAGCTGCAATGGTCGTTGCGCGTTTAACTGGAGATCGTATTGTTGGTGTTTTGGGGGAATTCTGGGTTCTTATTTTGAGTGGCATTATAACAATTCTAGGAATTGCTACGATCCTCCTTGCAGCTATACCCTTAGTTGCTTTGGGTGGATTTGTGCTAATCGGTTTGGGGTCCGCGAATTTGGTGCCTATATTTTTCAGTGCTGCTGGAAGGCAAAAATTGATGCCCGCTAGCCTAGCCATCGCATCTGTAACAACAACAGCTTACGCTGGTGTTTTGATAGGGCCCGCTATGATAGGTTTTGCGGCTGATTTAACCAGCCTGCCCGTAGCCTTTTGGTTGCTGGCTGTACTCATTGCGTTGGTTCCTTTCACAGCCTACCTGGTGACCAAACATTAGGCCACAGGTCTTTAATACCAATACGCCCATACTTAATCGGTGATTTGATGCTGACTAAACACCCGTTTAAAAGCGTACATGCTAGCCGCCACAGATGGTCCAATTCCTAACGCAAATAGCACCGTTCCAAGCCCAACAGTGCCACCTAAGGCCCACCCAGCAGCAATCACTGTCAGTTCAAGCGCACTTCGCACCCATGCTATGGGTAAGTCTGTCACTTTTTGCAGCCCGGTCATTAGGCCATCTCTTGGCCCAGGGCCCAGATTTGCAATTAAATATAGTCCACCGCCAAATCCAGTTATCAAAACGCCAAGGATTGCCTCTCCAATTTTTAACATAATGTGGTCAAAGGTAGGTAGAAATGGCAGCAAGAACTCAAGAACCAACGAGATAATCACTGCATTTAAAATTGTTCCAATACCTGGTATTTGCCTGAGTGGTATCCAGCAAACTAACACAACAAAACTAGTAATAAAGGTCGCAAAACCAAGGCTCCATCCAGTAATGTGCATAATTCCTTGAGCTAAAACTGTCCACGGGCTCACCCCAACACCTGCTGCGACGAGTAAAGCTTCTCCTAAACCAAAAAGTGTAAGGCCTATTACAAGAAATAAAACAGAAACTAAAGGTGGCGTTATGGTCAGTGCTTTTGGCGAACTCCAGAAAAGTGATGGGACTTCTTTGACAGATAAAAATTTTGGAGTTAATCTCATGTTTTAATCATTTCTCATGCGTATTAATGTTGATACATTATTAACCATTAAGATCAGACACCAAGCGTTTTATTTCTTGGTGCTCTGGCATTGGTTTGGATGGGGCCTCGGTGCGAGTTTCAGAATCGATACTGAAGAATGTCATAAGGTCGTTAAGCTCTGAAGCTTGCTCTGTCAAAGCTCCAGCTGCTGCCGCGGACTCTTCCACCAATGCGGAGTTTTGCTGATTTAGTGAATCCAACTCAGCGATCGCTTGGTTAACCTGACTAATGCTTGATGCCTGTTCACTGCTTGCAGCGGCAATCTCCCCAACAGTGGTGGACACAAGATCTAGCGAACTTTTGATTTTATCCAGCGATTCACCCGTTTGATTCACCAAAAGGCTTCCTTGTTGCACCCTGTTACTGCTTTCTTGGATCAGTACAGTGATGTCTTTCGCTGCATCAGCAGCCCGCTGGGCTAATGAGCGAACCTCTCCTGCAACAACAGCAAAACCACGGCCATGATCACCTGCTCTGGCTGCCTCTACTGAGGCATTGAGCGCCAACAGGTTGGTTTGGAAAGCTATCCCATCGATCAAGCTTATAATGTCGGCGATTTTTTGACTAGCGTGCGCAATCTTACTCATCGCTTCTACTGCTTGAGTGACCACAGCACCGCTGCTTTGGGCTTGCTCCATGGAGTTGTGCATCAACTGATTGGCCTTGTCAGAATTGTCTGCATTGAGACGAACTGAGCTGGCCATTTGTTCCATACTTGCAGCTGTTTCTTCAAGGGAGGATGCTTGGGCTGAGGTCCGACTCGTAAGGTCTTGACCCCCGCGGGCTATTTCATCTGCCCCACGCCCCACGTCTTGGGCCATCGACCTTACATCGCCAACAATGCCCGCCACACTCGCGCTTGTGCCGTTTAGCGCAAGGGCGATATCATTCAGATCTCCTTCGTAGTCATAACTCATGGCTTGGGTTAAATCACCCTCACTCATAGCGGACGCTATCTGTGTTATCTCCTGTACTGCATGCTCTAAGGCATCCATGGAATGGTTGATGTTCGTCTTCAAGTGATTCAAATCACCATGCAGGTCAACTTTAACGCGTTGATTAAAGCGTCCTTGGGCGACAGCCTGCATTACTTGACCAATTTCACCTAATGCCTCTTCCATACTAGCCATGGCGCCATCGACCTGTTTACGGAAGTGACCCTCTACATCACCTTGCATGCGGGCACTAAAGTCTCCAGCAGATAGGCTTACCATCACCTGGCTGAGTGAGCTCATTGTAGCTGAAACGCTGTCAACAGCGTTGTTGGTCGCCTCTTTTAGGGTGTTAAAGTTGCCTGCTAGAGGCATGTCTACACGGCGGCTAAAGTCACCAGCAGCAATAGCACCCATAACGGTATTGAGCTGTGTAATGGCACTTTGTTGGCGCTCTAACAGGCCATTTAAAGCACGGCCTGCTTGGCCTGCTTCATCACTGCTGGGGTTTTGATAACGTATGGAGAGGTCACCCGTTTGTTCAACCTTGCCGATAACATCGGCCAAAATGAGCATGGGCTTGGCAATGATAGTCGAAAACATAACAGCTACAAGGATCAGTAAGGCCAAACCCAAAACGGCAATCATTAGTATAGTAGTTTGCAATGCAACAACTGGAGCGAGGGCTTCTGCCTCATCAATTTCAACGAAAATAGTCCACTCTAGCCCATCATGCAAAGGTAGTTGCACATTTGATGAAAGTACCAGACGGTCGTTGTAACCCATCAAGATTTGGCTAGCTGAATTGCCGAGCAAGTACTGATTTAAGGCTTCTGAATCTACTTTTCCAAGCACTGGGCTTACAAATGAAGCGGACCGCATCAATGAGTCGGCACCCACCAAATAGGCTTTCCCGGTGTCGCCAGCCCCAGATGGGTCGGCCATGATATAGTCAATACTGGCAGTGGAGAGCTGTATGGCCAAGATAACCACTACTTCGCCTTGCACCGTAACTGGCACCGCAATAAAAGCTGCTGGACTTCCGCCTTTCGGGGCATAAGGCGCTAAGTCGGAGATGTGATACTGGCTATCGTTGATGGTTTTATGCACTAACTCACCAAGACCAGAGTCCTTATATACTCCAGAAAGTAGGTTAGTTTGGTAATCAGCTAGCTGAGTAACACTGTAGAAACAGTATCCCTCCATGTCGAGTAAGAATAAGTCGTCGTAGTCGTTACGGTCTATATAACGACTAAATAAGGACTCTCCATTTTGGTCTACTTCTCTGATGGCGGCTTCTAAACCTTGTTTTTCGATCAGCAGGGCAAGGTTGTCAGCCAAAGTTTCAATGCCATTCCGGGCGTCAGTAAAATACTGTGTGATTTGATTGGCTTTGACCATCCGCAACGCTTCTAACCGCTCAAAGGCTTGTTTCTCTGCCGCAGCTTGGCTGTTCTGGACACTAATCACACCAATGACGAGAGCTGGTAGTATGCCTACCAAAAGTATCAGTGCGATTAGCTTTTGTTTTAACCTCATGGGTGTCCTTAGCTTGCCAACGTATCCAGTGTATTAAACAAATACTAACACTTGCATTATGACGCTGCAAAAACAACTCATTAGAACTGATAGGGGAATTCTGCTTGCTGTTCAACGGCTTGTAACAGCTTGGCTTCTACCGACTGGCCCCACTGATTAGTATAGATCAAATCTGCCATAGGCAGGCGTTGACGCCAACCTTTATTAGCTAGCTCTGGTGTTGCCAAGAAGTGATCTACATAACCCACACAAAGATAGGCAATGGGCACAATAGCCTCGGGAATACCTAATGCTCGCTTTAGCTCATTGGGGTCCATAATACTCACCCAACCCACACCTAAGCCCTCTGCACGGGCCTTGATTTTGGGCCCTAAAGGCTAACCCTCTACTTGGGTTAGCGTCTGATCGAGAGACTTCTTCGTCTTCTCAATTAATTCATCAATTTCTAGTTTGCTAATAATCAAAGGTGGACACATGATCATACTATCTCCCACAGCTCGCATAACCAAGCCATTTTCTAAGGAATAATCACGGCAAATTCCACCGATACCTACCTCTTTAGGATAGTTAGTATGGCTTTCTTTATCTTTTACTAACTCTATCGCCGCCATTAAACCAATACCACGAACTTGGCCTACCAGTGGGTGATCCAATAATTCCGCTAATCGTTGCTGTAAGTATGGTCCAGTTACATCTCGGACCTGCTCTATCATGCCTTCATTTTCAATAATGCTGACGTTAGCCGAAGCTACAGCAGCTGCAACTGGGTGACCAGAGTAGGTATAACCGTGGGCAAACTCACCACCTTCAATCACTACCTTAGCGACGCGTTCGCTAATAAGTACGCCTCCAATAGGCATATAGCCAGAAGATAGGCCCTTGGCAATGGTCATAAGGTCGGCTTCAATACCCAGGGTTTCACATGCAAACCAGTTGCCAGTACGGCCAAACCCAGTAATTACTTCATCGGCAATAAGCAATATATCGTACTGTTTGCATATGCGCTGAATTTCTGGCCAATAGGTCGATGGCGGCACGATAACAGCACCTGCACCTTGTACTGGCTCACCTATAAAGGCAGCTACGTTTTCTGCACCACACTCTACAATTTTGGTTTCTAGGGCTTGTGCTGCACGTAAACCTAACTCGGCTTCAGTTTCACCAGCGAAGGCTTCGTGATACCAGTGAGGCTGCATAATGTGCTCAATACCATCGATAATGCCGCCCTGGGCATGCATGCCTTTCATTCCACCTAAGCTCATGGAGGCCATAGTACTGCCGTGGTATGCATTGTCACGAGAAATGATAATGCGCTTACTTGGCTGACCTTTGGCTTGCCAGTAGTGACGAACCATACGCACGTTAGTGTCGTTAGACTCAGACCCAGAACCTGTGAAAAATACGTGGCTGATATGATCGGGCGCTAGTTTTTTAAGCTGTGCGGCTAACTTAATAACTGGCGGGTGAGCTGTACCAAAAAAACTATTGTAATAGGGCAATTCGCGCATTTGCTGGGCAGCAACATCAGCCAATTCATCGCGTCCATAACCAATATTGACACACCAAAGGCCTGCCATACCGTCTAGCACTTTACCGCCCTCAGAGTCGTATATATAACAGCCGTCGGCTCCAGTGATGATACGTGTGCCTTTTTCGTGCATGGCTTTCGAATCAGTGAACGGGTGCATGTAATGCTGCTTATCAAGTTCTTGTAGGGCTTTAGTGTCGTATTGTTTTGCGTTCATTTTATTAATTTCCTATACGTGACTTTTGCATAATACAGCGACAAAAAGAAAATGAGATAAGTTTTGCTTGATTAAGGCGAGAAACACAGCTAATAGCTAGCTATTAGCAAGTTTTTCAACGTAAATCGGGCAGATTTTAACCATTTTACCTTAGCGTTCGTATTGTGCAAAAGTCGGGTTATACACTTAATAGCAGGTATTCACGTTCCCAAGAACTGATGACCTGCATAAAATTATCGTTTTCTTTTTCTTTCACTGCCAAATACGCTTTCACGAACCGGTCGCCAAATATTTCTCTTAAAGGCTCACATCGATCTAACTGAATGAGGGCCTCGGTTAGGCTACGAGGTAATTCTCTTGTGCCTTTATCATAGGCACTACCCTCTACAGGAGCGCTGGGCTCCAACTGTTCTTTCATGCCTAAATAACCACAGGCTAGGGTTGCTGCCATAGCTAAATACGGGTTTGCGTCGGCACCCCCTACTCGGTTCTCAACTCGAATATTAGGGCCGCTTGTTTCTGGCACTCGTAAGCCTACAGTGCGGTTATCAAAGCCCCAATGCATGTTCACTGGGGCCGATTCATCTTTCAAAAAACGCCGGTACGAATTCACATTAGGAGCAAATAAAGCGGTGACGGCTTTGGTGTATTTTTGTAAACCGCCAATGTAATGCTTGAGGGCTTCACTAATGCCGCCGTCTTCACCTACAAAAATATTATTACCCTGTGCATCCAACATGCTTTGATGAATGTGCATGGAGCTACCTGGCTGATTTTGTAATGGTTTAGCCATAAAAGTAGCCGACAAATTATGCTTGAACGCGGCTTCGCGCAAAGTGCGCTTAAACAAGAACACCTGATCAGCAAGAGATAAGGCTTCGCCATGACGAAAGTTAATTTCCATCTGCCCTAACCCCTCTTCATGAATCAGGGTCTCTACATCAAGGTTTTGCGCTTCGCAATAGTCGTAAACGTCTTCAAATAGCGGATCAAATTCATTGACGGCATCAATACTATACGACTGGCGACCAGTTTCGGCACGACCTGTTCGCCCTACAGGTGGCTGTAGAGGGGAATCTGGGTTCAAACTTTTTTGAGTAAGGTAAAATTCAGCTTCTGGAGCCACAATGGGAGTCAGGCCCATATCAGCATATAACTTAAGCACCTTACGCAGTATCGTTCGTGGTGCCAGATCAACCAATTCGCCATGAATATCATAACAATCATGAATAATTTGCGCTGTGGGCTCAGTTGCCCACGGCAATAGGTGCGCTGCATTAGGATCTGGCTTTAGATAGACATCAATTTCCGCAGGGTCAATCATGCTGTAATCATCTAAATAGTCCCCCGTAACAGTGGCTACCAATACGCCTTCTGGTAAACGAATACCGGCGTCATCACAAAACTTAGACGCAGGCATAATTTTACCCCGTGCAATGCCTGTGAGGTCGCTAACAATGCATTCAACTTCCGTAATTTTATTTTCTTTTAGCCATGTTTTTAGGCCATTAAAATTAGTCATAGATCACCGGCTACCTTGGCTTTGTAAACGTCTATTACAGGCGCGAGCAAAGGCAGAAAAAATAGATTGATAGAAGTCATCCTTAGTCACTTGGTACTCTGGATGCCATTGCACTGCTAAATTAAAGCTTTGGCTATTGGGGTCGGTGATGGCTTCAACTAAGCCATCCTCAGACGTCGCTTCAACCCTTAAGCCTTTGCCAACCTTATGGACACCTTGGCCATGTAATGAGTTTACTCGGGCTTCTGACTTGCCATACAACTGCTGTAGTACACCATCACTAGCTAAGGTGATGCTATGGCTGTGGCCATATTGAATTTCAATCGCATCGGCTTTATTTTCCCGATGGTCGTTAAAGTCACCCAGTTCTTCCACATGCTGGTGCAAACTCCCGCCGTAGGCCACGTTCATTTCTTGAAACCCTCGGCAAATGGCAAGCAAGGGCACTCCCCGCTTTATGGCCACTGGTATTAACGCTAATGCTAGGCTATCTCTAGCCTTATCGTGCTGGGTTCCTGCACGACTAGTTTCCCCATAGTGATGTGGCTCTACATTGCTGTACCCACCAGGTAGCAGCACGCCATGAAGATGACTTAACAACGCATCTAGGTCCAGATCGAGTTGGTTGTCAGCATCAGTTAAGGCTGGAATTAAAACCGGCACAGCTCCCATTGCATCAACCACAGCACGCGCATACTTTTCACTCACACGGTGATAAGGATGAAGGCCATCTTGGTTCACTTCGCACACAAGACCGATAAGAGGTTTAGACATAATTAGGCATACGTAACTAGCGTTAAATAACGATTGACCGAAGTGTCCGACAATAGCATAAAGCGGTTTTAACCTTCAAGTGAAGCGTCTATTATTATGAACACCCGGTTTAAACCGTCGGAACATCTAATATATTGGTAAGATGCTGTTTTATATCGTAAAAAGTGAGTGCTATATCGTTCATTTTATGATTTTTTTGTAAAAAATAATTGTATTATTCCAAACATATCGTTTTCGAAGCTTGTCTATCGCTGCCTTTCTGCTACCATCTCAGATAGACCCCTTAAAGAGATTTTAGCCCATGTCCCATGCCATCGCCTCAAGCAGCGAAGCTGAAGCATTTCTTGCAGCTCACCCAAACCTTGTGAGCGTAGATTTATTACTGCCCGATCAGCATGGTGTTTTGCGTGGTAAGCGTATCCCTGCGCATGAATTACTTAAGGTTTATGAGCAAGGCATTTATTTACCTGGCTCGGTGTTCGCCCTTGATATCAATGGCAACACAGTAGAAAGTACCGGCATTGGGTTTGATACAGGTGATTGTGACCAGCCCTGTAGAGTGATTCCCCACACGTTAACGATGGTGCCGTGGCAAACCAAACCTATGGCCCAATGCTTAATCACTATGGAACAAAGCCCTGGTGAAGCCTACTTTGCCAACCCACGCCACGTTTTGGATCAAATCTGCGATCAATATCAAACCCAAGGTTTAACCCCAATGGTTGCGGTTGAACTGGAATTTTACCTCACTGATACCAAGCGTCTTGAATCAGGCCTGTTACAGCCCCCTATAGCGCCACTGACAGGCCTTCGCGAGTCCGACACTCAAGTATATGCGGTAGACAATTTAGACGACTACAGCGCGCTTCTAGATGACATCATGCTTGCTGCCCAAGCACAAAACATACCTGCATCTACAGCTGTAGCAGAATATGCACCTGGGCAGTTTGAAATAAACCTACACCACGTTGCAGACCCAGTACTGGCATGCGACCAAGCCATACTACTAAAACGCATTATCAAAAGTGTGAGCCGCAAACATGGTTTTGGCGCCACTTTTATGGCCAAGCCCTATGCAGATCAAGCAGGCAGTGGCATGCATATACACATGAGTTTGCTAGATGACTCCGCAACTAATGTATTTGCTTGTGATCTGCAGCAGCAACCCAATGCGGTATTGAGCCAAGCCTTAGCGGGCTTACAAACCACCATGGCCGAGACCATGGCTTTGCTCTGCCCCAAGGTTAATTCATACCGCCGCTTTCAACCCGACTTCTTTGTGGCCATGGCACCAACATGGGGGGTGGATAACCGCACCGTTGCTTTGCGTATTCCTAACGGCTCAGGTTCTGCAACACGGATAGAACACCGCGTGGCTGGGGCTGATGCCAACCCTTATTTGGCAATGGCCGCACTGCTTTCAGGTGCTCTTCATGGCATTAATAATGGGTTAATATTGGGCCCGCAAACCACAGGTAATGGCGCAGAAAAAGTTGCCCCTAGCCTGCCATTGAATTGGGTGGATGCCTACGGTATTTTAGGTAATAGTGAATTTGCTGCAAACGCCTTTGGAGCCGATTTCCTGC
>Ga0307994_1002198_pt1 | contig 11087 bp, 2 predicted proteins | sample EllFjometagen261_FD_203171 | JGI IMG/M metagenome (GOLD analysis project Ga0307994, IMG submission 203171) | Marine microbial communities from Ellis Fjord, Antarctic Ocean - #261 | ecosystem: Environmental > Aquatic > Marine > Unclassified | place: Southern Ocean | collected 2014-11-02
GTTGTATCCTCAACTTCCAGCTCCGCGAGGAAACGTCCTGCCACAGAGTACAGTGCCTCTTGTGGCCACGCATGGAATTGATCAATGACCGTGCAGTTCACGAGCGCTGGAAAGCGGCGCGCACGAATGCGGAACACGCTTCCCACAGGACTGAAGCACAGTGACACGTGGAGATTTGTCTTGACACGCTGGATAAAAAAGTTCAGACGCGAAGTGGGATCGTCTGGAATACCATTCTGCTTGGCAGCCTGTTGGATGCTTCCTAAAATGTTATCAATCTCCTCCTTTGGAAACAAACCCGGGATCCAACCCGTTGACAAAATATTAGACAAGAACACGAGAAATTTCTCGTTGACAACTTGTGAGTCTGTCATTAAATACAAAACTTTGGAGCCCTTGACACCAGCGAGCTTGAACATTCCTTGGAGTGCTTCTTGGAAATCAGCAATAGAAAATTTCGAACTCACTTGGAGCTGAATAATTTCCATGCCACACACGAAACCAGCCAGCCGTGACAAACTCTGCTTACCACTTCCACCAACTCCCACGAGCATCATGTTACCACCTGCCGCATCAATGACGCGTGCAATGCGTGTGACGTGCTGCATGGCCTGCTTGAACAGCACCAGTTCCATAATTGAAAAGAGCTCGTTGTACTCCTCCAATTTTCCCTCCATGACACCACTGAGCGCTTCAATGCTGTCAATTTCTTGGTAGACGCCTGTGGCACCACCAGCCTTGGGACAAAACGTGGTCATCATGAGCAGGTCCTCACTGATGAGGGGATCCACACCATCTTTAAAGCTGGGTCCCAGCACGCGCTGGACCTCACCCAAGAACAGATCATTAAACTCTGCCTCTCCTTTGAGACTGACCATCCGATCACGATAGACGCGATGAATCTCGTGGACAAAAAGACGGGAGAAAGCAAGCTCCGTGGACGTTTCTTTGGGGGTGGCACGGCACATACCCTTGACAGTATTATTAAGCTCGCGCAAATTCCAGTTGTACATGAACTTGACTGAGCTAGGAAGAAATTTATCAGCAACCATGGCGTGCGTGTCAAACAAACACTGCATGACAGACACGCCAATTTTTCGCACATCGCCGTTAAAATCACCCAGATGTCCGTCCATGATTTGACTAAAAATAACCGAGCACTGTGCAGCCGTGGGAACGGCCACTGCGACGCAACTGAAGTGGCGTTGGATACGCTCAGAAACGGTGAACGATCCGTTAGTTGGATTCATCGCGCACATGTACTGCAAATCTTCAAACTCTTTGCGGAAGGAGAGATCATCACGATCAAACAAATTTTTAAAGTTCACAATCATGCGCAGCAACTCGTGGGCACTTTGAGTTCCGTAGTCCTCAATGAATGGAAGATTGAAGTCATCTACAAAGTACGCGAGTCGCTTGCCTGGAGGAGGTCCAAAGATGCGCCCTGAGCGTTTATCAATTGCACCCTCGATCTCGCGTTGGATCTCTAAATGTTCCATGTAGTAGTTGGCCGTAATTTCCGCCGACATAACTTTCGAACGATCCAACTTGTTGAGAGTCTGCTTGATGACTTCTGTCTTACCAGAACCGGCCAAGCCGACAAACATCAGCGGTGTCTGCTGACGAATGTGCGCGTTGATAATCCACTCTAGACGCTTCGAAGCCGGCGTCTCGACAAAAATCGTATCAAATGGCGTCTCTCCTGGCATCTCACCGATCTGATTGTGCTCGTACTTGTTGGCAAAATCAGACCATGGTCGCCACTTGTTCTCCTCCGGCATGAAGACGTAATCAAACACCGTCATCATTTCACCGTCCTCGTCCTCGTCCACCGGAATGAACTCGCCGAACTGCGACTGGAACGCCTCATCAAACATTGACGCGTTCTCCTGCGTTTTGTCATCAATGAACAGGGCACCAAACGCCCATACAATAGCGTAGATGAAGATGTTTTCAATAAACTCAGGTGTCTTGATCTTGTCCTCCTCGATGTTATCCAGCATGTCACCAATGATAGAAATAACCATCTTCACTTTGGACAGGACAAACACTGGAACGATGGGCGTTAAACTTCGCGTCATGTCCTGCATGACATCGATGTACTTTTCAAACAGACCTGGAATCACGGCTTTCTCTGCCTTCGAGCGATCCTTGCACCACACTTCCATGATCGGACGCCAGCCAATGTCCGTCTCGTTGATAAACAGAATACCAGCACGCGTGACGGTTGCTGGACTGGCGTTCTTCAGCGAATCGATTTCAAAGACCATTCTCATCGCCACCGACAATGGAATGCGCTCGTTGGAGACCAGCGTGAGCATCTTGTTGTCGTCCATCACCGTGTTCATCGACTCGATCCACAGCGTGTCAATATCGCCGTCGCACACGACCCACTTGGTCGTCTGATGCTCACCATATCCCAAATCACGATCCTCTTTAGACATTCCTCGCATGATGATCGACAGGGCACCATCCTTCCAATCTTTGGTAAACGTCATGTAACCGTACAACTCGTCAACCGTGATGGCCTTGGGATTGACGACCTCCGCCACCGCCACTCGCTTCGTGGCGCCAACGTTGTGGCAGGCAAGAAGTGTCTCCCACACGACTGTCTTTCCACTTCCCGCAGGACCCAGCAGCATGACACTGTGACGGACATCCAGGAGTTCTTGGAACTGAATGACTTTGGCCACGAGCTGAGGATGTGGCGACAGTCCGCATGCGACAGAGCACTCCTGTGCCTTCTTCTTTAAGTCCTCATCGACTTGGATCGGCGTGCAGTCAATGTACGCGGGGAATAAATCAGCCATCAAGCGCATAAAAATAGGAATGTCCCACGCTGGAATCTTGGGCGTGTTAAAATCACGGAGAGCACGCATGAGCACCTGCTCCTCCTCCTGATCGGGAGAGGCACGCTTCAAAACACCGGCAACGACCAGCACCGAGCGAACGGCGCGAAGTGCCCAATCGTAGTGAGGCTGTGGGCTGAGCAAAGCACCCGAGAGCGTGTACAGGGTGATGAACTTGATGGAGAGAGTACGTGCGTCGAAAAAGCCCTCAGCCATGAGCATGATCTCACAAATGATAGTGAGATCGGGACGAATCATTGCACACGAGCGGAACAACGTCTTGAGATTCTCAGGAAGCTCCGTACGTCCAGCGTAACCTGGGTTCATCGTAATATAAATGCCCATGGTGGGAATCAGACCAATGAGATCACCCATCAGAGTGACATCGCCAACCTTCTCAGGCGGCTGGCCCGCTGGTGCCGATCTGAACTTCTCCTGGCGATTTGCAACGATAGCAAACAGCTTGATACCCTCTTGAAGAATTTGTACTTGGGTTGCGACGATGGACAAAACTTCAATGGAGATTCGATTGAATTCGTCAAAGCATCCCCACGTACCAGACTGCGAGAGACCTTTAAAAATGTCCGCAATCGTCTGGTAGTTCATCTGCGGCGAGCCATTGAAAACGTAAATGGCAATTTGAAAGCAACGCGACAGGTCCTTGATAGTCTCCGTCTTGCCTGTTCCTGCTGGACCTGCGGGTGCACCAGAAAGCATGAGCTTCAGCGCAGTGCATAGCGTGATGTAACATCGGTCAGTGAGAGGTGTGATAACTAGACGTCCCGTGTTTCCCAGGTACTCGTACGACAGGGCAGTTCGGTAGTCAATAATACGCGCCATTGTCACAGTGGTCTCGGGCTCCCAATACAGTCGCATTTGCATCTGCCATGTGAACGCCAGCGTGTTCGCCGCCTTCTCCGTCACAAGTTTCTGAACCATGTCACGTGCATGGACGTCCATGGTAATCAGCGAGATGACCTTCTTTCGGTCTGGCTTGGACAGCGAACCCAGCACCAGCTTAATGAGCTCGTGCATGTCGCTTGTGCAGCGTGTAAGATATTTTTTCACTGCGTCCTCCGTCCCACCCTCGTACTCATCGAGCGCCGACTCGGTCTCTTCCGTCCAAAAGATCTGCGTTGTCGTAATGGCGACTTGCGCGGGGTAGTCGAATAACCACTTCTGGCGAGGCTTTCCCTCGGGATCACGCCACTCGGTCGCCGTGGCCACGGCCGCTCGTAGCGTGTCGCGCACCGTGTACTTCATGCACTCAGTGAACGCGTTCAACCAGACTTGGACCTCGCCCTTGATTTCGAAATCCTCAGGCATCTCCACGCGCTCACCGTCCACTGCGATCATCGCAACAGCAACGTTCTTAATGATTTCACCCTCCTTCTCAGGATCTGGTTTGAATACGAGTGTCTTAATGCCACCGTAGCAGTCGGTCAAATTTCTCATGATTCGTGGCGGATTGTTTCCGTTGGACAGAATATCGAGAAGACCACGCGTCGACACAAAGTAAAAACGTGGGTACTCCTTTTTCTTCCGATCCAAGTAGTCATTCAGTGCCTTTTGGCAAATTTCTAGATCGTCCTTCATTTCGTTCAGCGAGTTCGAGCGACCGTCTGCCGAGCACGCCTTGATGACGTTCGGCTCGGCGGTGCATGCTCCCTGCAAGTCTTTGAAAGTCTCATCAATGCCCTCGAAACGCTTCGTATCGTCTGGGAGCTGGTTCCGAATGTCCGCGCTCTCTAAAAAGATCGACTCGAGCGAGGCCCATGCCTTCATCACGATGTTCCATACTTTGAGCGTTTCCTCGACATTGCCGAGCTTGTGCTGCCAGCCCTCGACCTCCTTCTTGAAGTACTCGACAAACTTTCCCATTCCCACCATGGACTGGAGCTCCATCTGATGGGATTCTAACGCCTCTGCGACCTCTTCGCTGACTGCAATCATCATGATGTCCGTCTCTTTGTACTGCGTGTAGTCCAGACAAAGTCCCGCCCACACTTCGGAGATCATCTTGAGCTTCTTCTCAATCTTTGCCTCCTTGGTCGCTGTCTCGACGACCTCGAGCACGTCCTCGCCGTACTGTGGGAGATCGAGATCCCACAAGTGACCCAGGCTGAAGCCGGGACTCTCCACATTAATCTTATCGACGTTGCACACTTTGGCTGCCGACTTCCAGTGACGATCTTTCATCGCTGGATTGTTGAGTTCTGCAATGATCGGGAGGACCGTGTCCATGTCCTTAGTCATTTGCTCGACGTCACGATACGAACCCCACTGCTTGGCAATGGGAAACTCTGTGCCAAACTTACGAATCTGCTTCGAGAGCTTCTTGTTTTGCTTCAGCAGGTCATCCACGTCAATGTCTGAATACGGAATCTCCTTCCACTGGCTGTAAATGGAATTAATCAAATCGTGAAAGTCCCACACTTGCTTCAGGACAACCAAATCGCTCTGTGTGTCCTCAATCTCTGTGTACTTCTTGGCCGGCAGCTCAAACAACTCTTCCAGCTCGCTGAAGTCGCTGATTCTCCCTGCAACCACCCGCACCATCTCATCGTACTGATCGATTGACTCGAAGGCGCGAACCGGAAGACCCTGGAACACAAACGGCGCATTCTTACGAAAGTCATTACGAAACGCACGGACGTCAAGAAAGAACTGATCCAGCTTCTCTTTGATGTTGCTGACCTCCTTCTGTTGAAGAGGGAGAATGGCCGCTTTCTTCTCAAACGAGATGTCAACGAGCTTCTGCCACTGAGCAGGAAGAGCGTCGAGGTACTCCAAGACTTCGATGGGACCAGAGAGATCGACACCCTTCAGGACGGAAACGGAAGAAAAAAAAGAAAAAAAAGGAGAAAAAAAGTGAGAATTTCATTTCTGACAAAATTTGACAAGAAAATTGATGGGAATTTTCGGGAATTTTCGGGAATTTGTTTGATGAATGTTTTTTTTTGAATCAAAAATTTCTTACCTTTGACTCGTCATCGCTGTCGTCTCCGTCCGACTTCTTTGCCACCGGTATGATCAGCTCCCCCGTCTCTGGATCCTTCGGACCTACTTTCATCGCATCAATGTCAATGCCATGTTTTTTCAGGCACGCGCACTGATTTCTCAGTGGATCCACCATGGTGCCCACGCGCGCCATGTTCTTACGAATGTCTCGGATCACACCCATGACGTTCATTAAAACCTCCTGATCAATGTTATCAGGATCAATTTCGCTCGCCAATCCATCTTTGGCCATGGCGATAAAGTCGAACATTTGTTGGAGCGAACCCTGGACGCTCTGGAGCAGAAAGCCAGTAAATTTAGTAATCCACTGATTGGCGTACGTGAGCAGTGCCTGCTTCATTGGGAGTGGATCTGCCATCAGCCAACCTAGATTAACCAGAACAGGAAGCTTCTGAATTTCTGCCAAAATTCCCTTGTACTTGACGATTTGCTTGTCAAACAGCTCCAGTTTGTACTCGGGGGCGCCCTTGTTTTCTTTCTTCTTTTTCTTGGCGAGAGCGCTCTTTCTTTTGACTGCCTCTTTGACCGTGGCCTTGTCTAAAAATTCTTCAAAGTATTTTTCAATGCTCGTCAAAAACAAGTGAGAGAAGCCCTCGTAGATCTGGTAGAACTCGATGCAGCTCGTGTGGCTGATGCTTAAGCTCTCGTCCACATTAGCAATCAGAGATCGCACCTCCATGTTGTTTTGGAGCTCCTTGACGTAAGAACCACCGCTGCCATCAACTCGCTTGGCTAACGCGGCAATTCCGACAAATGTCGACACCCAGCTGTTGACCAGATCTGTAATGCCCTTCTTTCTTGATGTCTCACCAAGATCGGGTAAGAAGACAATCTTGTCGGCCTGGAGCTGGAGTCGAATCATGATCAGCGGCTTCGCCTGTGGCTTCTCGATCACTTTCTTGCGACGCTTGAGACCGTCGTCCTCCTCCTCGCCTTCATCGGGAGGAGCGACAACGGCGGCAGCGGGCTCCTCGCCGGTTGCAGCACCAAGCGGCTTCAGCTCGAGATTCTCCATGACAAAGCGGAGCGAGCAAATGGTTGCCTGGGCCAAGCCGTCCACGAAAACGTCGTTGACAAAGTCAACATACGCCTTCCAATCGGGTGATGCTTGTGAAACTTTGACGGCCTTGTTGCTTGATTTCACCAGTTTGTGAATTTGTTTTGCGCCGTCCTTAATGTTGTCGTACTTGCCCTTGTTCAGATCCTGATTCAGTTTCACCAGCTCTTCGTACTCTACAGTTGCTCCCTCCGTTCTCTCCAAGAGTGGCACGACCCATCCCGCCATGATGGACTCGATCTCTGCCAAATTCGACTTGAGCGCGTCCACAACTTTGTCGCACATGAGAATCTCCTTGTCAAGCTGCACAATGTAATCGTCGACGCCCTCGCTCTTCCACGTTAATTCTTTAATGCCGCGCAGTGCGCTCGTGTTAAACTTTTCCACGTGAATCTTAACCAGCGGTCGCTCGACAGGAAGAAGAACTTCCTGAATCTTGTTGTAGATGTTGCAGATCATGTCCAAGCTGAGGCGCTGTCGTCGGTACGTCTCACTGCTCTCGTAAATTTGGAGTGCCGAGTCTGGTACTGGAAGCTCCAGCACCAAAAAATATTTCACCTCACGCAGAAGACGGATTAAGTCTCGATCAAAATTGACAACCAGTGCACCCGTGTCACGATTCTTCTTCAGGAGAGGAAGTTTGAGCTTAGCGTGCGACGTGGTCTCCACGTCGCGACCCCACTCCTCGATCTTCTGCATCACGTACTCGTCGATCGAGTCTCGAATGTTCTGCTCCATGCGAATCACCTCCTGTGCCTCCTCTCGCTGCATGATGATGCCCGGCATGGCGGAAAGCCGTCGGACGGAATCTTTAATTCTGCGACTGACACCAACACTCCACGTGATGGCGCCAGCGATAGGTGGCAAATTTGCTGGAATGGGTGGGTAGTCGCGCTGCGACACAAACAGGGTGCGCGACGCGCGGAGATCTTCAATGCACTGCTCCAAAAGAACGACATGCCGTCTCTCAAAGCAGTCAGCAATGTTTGGTCGCTCCAGAAGATTGTCAAAACCTTGGAGAAGTTGGAAACGACTGTACAAGCAAGGACTCAAATCAAAGGCCTCAATCAGAAGAGATCCCAAGCGTATTTCAATGTTGTTCACAGTTCCTTTGAACGTGCTGTAGTCTTTAGAAAAGTTCGGGGCATCAATGTCACAAATGTCATACTTCAAATCTTCAACCAGTTTCAATGCGACGGTAAAATCCGTGTACAGTGCCTGCAACGTTTCAGTCTGCTCACCTCCTTTGGAACCACCAATTTCAATTTTTTCTAAACGCTCGAGCTGGATGACAGTCTGCGTCAAATCATGGACGTCATGGAGACGCTCCAAGTAGGCATCCAAGCGTCCAAAAATGGCCTCGTTAGGAATACGCCAGGCATTCGATGGGCATTCGGCGTCTGCCGTCGTTTTGTACTCAAAGTATGTGAGCTTGAATTGATTGCACACCGAGACGGCAAGTTTAATTTTTTCCACCGCTTCTCCTGATTCCTCCTCGGCCATTAAATTAAAAATTTTCGAACCACTAATAAACTGTGCAGCCTTACGAATTAACGAGTTGCAAATTTGCCACATGAGAACAACCAGACGAGGCGCTGTGTTGTAGCATCTAGAGTTCTTCCACACCAACAAAATGATGTGGAGCATGGGAACAAACAACTGTGGAAGCTCCTCCCATTTAGATTGGTCGAGCTTGCGAAACCATGGATCCAGAGTGTGAAGAAATTTCGCGTTGTCGTTCGCTTCAACACGAGCAGCAAACACCTCCTTGCACAAGCGTGCAAACGGCGCACAGTACGTCGACTTGGAAAGATCTAAAAATCGTAAAATTTTACGCACTCGATCACGCTGCAGCTGCTCAAAAATGGAGTTTAACTTCTTTGCTTTTGTTTCCCAAAATCGAATTTCAGCCTCGGGCGGAGAATCGGGACCACGCTCGTTCATCGCTGCTTCCGCATCAAGTTCCAATACTTTTTTAATTTGTTTTGTCCATGTCACAACGGCACTCTCAAACAAATGGACGCGCTCATTGCTAGTGGAGGCAGATCCAAATTTCTCTCCAATTTCTGCTGCCTTCCCCTTTACCATGGGTCCACCTTTCTGCTGAGAACGAAACGAGGCGACAGCAATGCCGGTATCATCCGTCTTGGAACCGCCGACGGGCGGTAAAGGAAGACGCGTCTCACCTTGACTTTCACCAAAGGCAATGGTGACCTTCGACAGGACACTTCGCATGATCTCTGACATTTCTTTCTGCGCAAGATCACCACCCCAACTCTGCTTGTTTTTGGCATTGGCAGCTAGAGGGACAAAAATTTCTTGCAGAGCAACTTCAAAATGATGCAAGATATGTTCGGACAGTTCACCGTAAATGAACGCTTTTCCCATGTCCTCTTTCTCGACTTTGCCAGCTTTTCTCTTGACAAAATAAATTCCGCGAGCCTTTTGTGGGTACACATCCGGCAGCACAGTGGACACGGTCAAATTGTCACCAATGATAAATAGGGCACGACCAGGAGCACCATCAATGGCTTCCTCTTCCTCGCCATCTAAATACTCAATAATGGCATTCCTGGAGAAAGAGCACAAAGAGGCAACAAGGAGAGAGAAAGAGAGAAAAGAGAAAGGCGGACAGTTTGAACGACGCAAATAAAAAAAAAGAGAGAAAAAACACAAAGAAAAATGTCAGCGAAAAAAAGCAAGAGAGCAGCGCAGCAAAACGATGGTGGTAGACTTTTTGGTTGCAAGCTGGGTCGTAGCCTGGAACAGTGGAGAGGATTCATCTCCAACGGAGTGACCTCTCAAGTTGCTAGCAAAACGAGAGCCGGCTAGGCCAAGAGTCGTAACGATGAACAAGAACAGTGTGGAAACGTACGTGCTGAGTCCAAATTGTTTTCCAAAGTTGGTATTCTTCACATGGGGAAATGTTTGACGAACGCGCGCTTTGACCCATCCCATACGGTTGTCGGCTTCCACTTCCTCTTTCTTGCCCGCATCTTTTTTCTTTGACATGGTGGGTCTGTGTATTTGCTTTTTTCTCTCGTTCTCGCAAGTTACGGTAGTGAGTGGAGAAAAGTAAACAAACAATCAATGTAACTCAGCAATGTCACGACGGCCTGAGAAATAAAAGAAACGACTTGAGGGAGTATGACTGAAACTTTAAGAAATCAGAGTCTGTACGATGAAGAACACTGGCGTAAGGTTCAAATATCACCTTCTATCTTGCAAAATGATCACAAAAGGTTTTTTCCAACAGATTATCACTTTTAAACTTTTCGAATTTCACTACCGGTTGTTGTTCATACTTGCTGACTCATATCTAACGGATGGCTTTTCGATCACATAGAAGAACCAACGACTAAACCTTGTTATTTTTTCACGTATATTTTTAGCTAGCAACAAAAATTCCAACACAACGGAAGAACTGAAAAATTATAACCCGAGAGGAACCAAGAAAAAATCAAGTCTTCTCGTAAAACAAGTGAACTACAGTTACAGCTTTAAAAAAAAGCACAACTTGCTGATACACAGTAGCTGCTGCTGCTGAAGACGTGCTCCGCTGCTTGTGCACTGCAAAAATAACACGCATCCAAGCACGCAATGTCAGGTTCTTACGGAATATGGACGTCACCGCTGCGTACTGGCAGCAAAAAGAAGGTGATGCGTGACACGAAGGAAATTTCTGTGGGAGATGCAAACAGCTCCACCCTCTCCATATCAGTCAAGACTTCAAGACATATGGGACGCAAGAGTAAGAGCAAGAGAAGGCGGCATCACATTTCGCGAACAACAAAAGCACAACATGTCGGTGCAAGGCAACTTTTGAAAACGCTAACGCAGCGAGGTGCCGACATGAACTCCAGCGTTACTTTGGATTTAGATCCACGAACGACTGATGGATCTCCCTTTGTTCCTCGAGCTTTTACGCAGACGCTCAATACTCGACCCTACAATAAAGATCAACGAACACAGCAGCTGCGAGCAATGCTTGTCAAACAAAATCCTCTAGCACTGTCTCAACCGGATTCTTTTCATATTCACAGTTTTTTTGAGAGCGCTGCTCCCGGATTTAGTGTTGGCTCTGCAAGCACGGCGCAGCTTGCACCACCTCACTCAAAGACTCACTCGAAGAAACGACCATCCTCTGCAAACGTACTCCC
>Ga0307994_1002200_pt1 | contig 11082 bp, 7 predicted proteins | sample EllFjometagen261_FD_203171 | JGI IMG/M metagenome (GOLD analysis project Ga0307994, IMG submission 203171) | Marine microbial communities from Ellis Fjord, Antarctic Ocean - #261 | ecosystem: Environmental > Aquatic > Marine > Unclassified | place: Southern Ocean | collected 2014-11-02
AACGCAGTTGGCAAAGCACTTCATTGAGGACTAAAAAGTGGGGATTGCCACGTCGCTTCGCTTCTCGCAAGACAGGACGCTAACGTCTTCGCGAGCGCAGCATCACTCCCCGAAGGTTATACGCCATGTTACAATATGCCCTACTCAACTCAGACTAAAAAGTGGGGATTGCCACGTCGCTTCGCTTCTCGCAAAGACGGAGCGCTAATGTCTTCGCGAGCGTAGCATCACTCCCCGAAGGTTATACGCCATGTTACAATATGCCCTACTCAACTCAGACTAAAAAGTGGGGATTGCCACGTCGCTTCGCTTCTCGCAAAGACAGGACGCTAACGTCTTCGCGAGCGCAGAGCGGCGATCCAATGCCGCAGTCTAGTAACTAACGCAGTTGGCAAAGCACTTCATTGAGGACTAAAAAGTGGGGATTGCCACGTCGCTTTGCTTCTCGCAAAGACGGAACCTGAAGGTCAATGAACCCGTTCCTACCTCTGCGACACGCTGTCGACGATTACTTGGGCATGGCCATCCAATAGAGTGATCTTTAATGCTTGTTTAGCTTCAATCTGTTCTATTTTAGTAATCACCTGTGCCTGCATGTTTTGCGTGACGCTGTAACCGCGGGACAATGTGTGCAGTGGGCTTAATTGATTAAGCTGGGCTGCGAGTCCGATGAATTTTTGTGAACGCCTTTGAAGATCAGAGTGCTGGCTGGTTTGAAGGCGTTGTTTCAGTTGTGTCACATGTTTGGTGTAGGCTTCAATAGCTGAACCTGGGTTGAGGTTAATAAACTTACTGTATTGTTGGCCATAGGTAGACTTCTTAGCTTGAAGTTGCTTCAGGGAAGCTTGCTCCAGTCTCACTTGTAGGTGGTCTAGGCGCTGGCTTTGATCGTTAAGTTTTTGTCCTGGGTGTTGCAATAGCGCACGAAGGCGAGATAAGTTAAGTTTCTGGCTCTGTAAATGTTTTTGCCACTGTTGCCTTAATTGACGCTCAAGTTGCTGCACTCGGTACACCAGCTCAGACTGATCTTGGCTAACCAGTTCGGCGGCCGCAGAGGGGGTAGGCATGCGGCAATCTGCGACAAAGTCTGCGATGGTGAAATCGGTCTCATGACCTACTGCGCTTACCGTCGGTATACGGCTGGAATAGATAGTGCGGGCAAGGTGTTCATCGTTATAGCTCCAGAGGTCCTCAATAGAGCCGCCACCCCGCGTAAGAACAATGACGTCATGCTGTCCCATAAGGTTGCATAGTTCTATGGCTTTGGCGCTCTCTTCGGCTGCGTTCTGCCCTTGCACAGTTACTGGTAGCAAGTCTACTGCTAAACTCGGCATGCGTTGTCGTAATACCTTCAAGAAGTCATGTATCGCAGCACCATTTGCAGAGCTAATCACTGCTATCCGTTGGCAGTGTGCTGGGATGGGGCGCTTGTGCTGTTCGTTAAAAAGCCCCTCATCGAGTAGTTTTTGTTTGAGTGCTAAAAATGCCTGCTGCAGATTTCCGCTACCAGCAAGCTGCATTTGTTCGCCAATAAGTTGGTAATCCCCCCTGTCTGGATAGAGACTGACCTTGGCCTTAAAATGAACCAAGTCACCTTCTTTGGGTTCAAATGAGCAATACAAATTTTTATTGCGAAACATTGCACAGCTTACCTGCCCATCCATGTCCTTTAGACGAAAATACCAGTGGCCGGAACGGGCTCGTGTAAAACCCGAAATTTCACCGCTCACAGTAACAATTCCAAAGCGTGTTTCTAACAAATTTCTAGCAGCATGGTTAAGCTCGCTGACTTGCCAAATGCGTGGTGTGTCTGTCATAAGTAGCTGCTCAGGTATATAAAAAACAAACTAAATCATACACTAAAATAATGTATAAAAGAGTGTCTAAAAGAAGCACTATTGGTGGTCAAAAGGACTTGTGTTCCGGTATAATATGGCGTTTCCTTTCACCATCCAAAAAAGGACGCGCCCATGTTACGACTTGCCGAAGAAGCACTCACATTTGATGACGTACTCTTAGTGCCTGGTTATTCGGAGGTGCTGCCAAAAGACGTTCAGCTGCAAACCCGCATTGCACGCGATTTACCCCTAAATATACCTCTTGCTTCTGCCGCAATGGACACTGTGACCGAGTCACGCCTTGCTATTGCTATCGCTCAAGAAGGTGGTATTGGTATCGTTCACAAAAACCTGACTGTTGCAGAGCAAGCCGAACAAGTTCGTCGTGTTAAAAAGCACGAAAGTGGTGTGGTTCAAGACCCTGTTACTTGCTCATCTAATATGACTGTCGGTGACTTACAGAGTCTAGCTGCACAAACCGGATTTTCTGGATTCCCTGTGGTTGATAACGGCCAATTGGTAGGTATTGTGACTAGCCGCGACATGCGTTTTGAAAACCATGTTGATGCTCGCGTAGATACCATAATGACCACTAAAGAGAATTTGGTAACCGTTGAACCTGGAGTAGATCAGGATACGGTTCGCAATTTACTACGCAAACACCGCATTGAGCGTGTATTGGTAGTAGGCGACGACTTCACGCTACAAGGCATGATGACCGTTAAAGACATGTATCGTGCGAAAGCCTATCCCAATGCCTGTAAAGACGCGCAAGGCAGTTTACGGGTGGGTGCAGCAGTGGGTACGGGCGCTGAGACTGAAGATCGTGTCAAAGCTTTGGTTGAAGCGGGTGTAGATTTAATTATTGTTGATACTGCCCATGGTCATTCAGCCGGGGTGATCGAACGGGTTCGTTGGATTAAGACTAACTACCCACAAGTACAAGTTGTTGGCGGCAATATTGCCACTGCTGCTGCCGCTGAAGCCTTAGCAGACGCAGGCGCAGATGGTGTTAAAGTAGGTATTGGCCCTGGCTCCATCTGTACTACACGAATTGTTGCCGGCATTGGTGTTCCTCAAATCACTGCAGTCGCTAACGTGGCTGCAGTGATGACTCCTCGAGGCATCCCAGTCATAGCCGATGGTGGCGTACGTTATTCTGGCGATTTAGCAAAAGCCATAGCAGCGGGTGCGAGTGTGGTTATGGCGGGCAGTTTGCTGGCCGGTACTGATGAAGCACCTGGTGAAGTAGAACTATATCAAGGCCGTGCTTATAAAGCTTATCGTGGCATGGGTTCTATTGGTGCTATGGGCCAAAGCCAAGGCTCCAGCGATCGTTATTTCCAAAGCACAGATGCTGGCGTAGAGAAGCTAGTGCCTGAAGGCATTGAAGGGCGTGTGGCTTGTAAGGGGCCAATGGCCGCTATCGTTCATCAAATGATGGGTGGCTTGCGCGCTAGTATGGGCTACACAGGCTGTGCTGATATGGAACAAATGCGTACCATCCCAATCTTTACCCGCATTACCAGTGCAGGTATGAGCGAAAGCCATGTGCATGACGTTACCATTACCAAAGAAGCGCCCAATTATCGATCCAAGTAAGTTGAACTAAGCAAGTCTTGCTACGTCATTGGCTTAAGACTTTAATTAATTCGGTTGTAGATACTTAACGGGAACTACAACCCACTCACGGAGTTACACATGATGCAGGATATCCACGCACAACGGATTCTCATCTTGGATTTTGGTTCACAATACACGCAACTTATCGCGCGTCGTGTTCGGGAAATTGGCGTTTATTGCGAAATCCGCGCTTATGATATGAAAGAGCAAGCCATTCGTGACTTCGCACCTAAAGGAATTATTCTTGCGGGCGGTCCCGAGTCTGTCACCGAAGTTGGCAGCCCTCGTGCGCCAGAAATCGTATTTCAGATGGATGTTCCTGTACTAGGTATTTGTTACGGCATGCAAACCATGGCCGAGCAGTTGGGTGGTAAAGTAAGTGCATCTGACGAACGTGAATTTGGTTATGCTGGTGTTCAAGTTGAAACAGCAGGCGCTTTACTTAAAGGTATCCATGACGAAGTTGAAGCTGACACATGCAGCCTTAATGTATGGATGAGCCATGGTGACAAAGTCACCCAGATGCCTGAAGACTTTACCTGCATGGCTTCTACAGAAAGTGCGCCAATTGCTGGCATGAGCAACGAAGCTAAACGCTTGTACGGATTGCAGTTCCACCCAGAAGTCACACACACGAAACAAGGTGGTGCTATTCTGGAGCGCTTTGTTAGCGAAATATGTCAATGCGAAGGCCTATGGACTGCGAGTAATATTATCGATGATGCTATTGCCACAGTACGTCAAAAGGTAGGGTCAGACACCGTATTGCTTGGTCTGTCTGGTGGTGTTGATTCCTCTGTTGTCGCTGCTTTATTACATAAGGCCATAGGTGATCAGCTGGTCTGTGTGTTTGTAGATAATGGCTTGTTACGTCTTAATGAAGGCGATCAAGTGATGAAGATGTTCGCCGATAACATGGGCGTACGTGTGATTCGTTCTGATGCACAAGAATTGTTCCTAGGTAATCTTAAAGGTGTATCAGACCCAGAAGCCAAGCGTAAAGTGATTGGTAATACCTTCATCGATGTATTTGATAAAGAAGCCACTAAAATCACCAATGTTAAGTGGCTTGCTCAAGGTACCATTTATCCAGATGTCATAGAATCTGCTGCTGCCGAAACAGGCAAAGCCCATGTGATTAAATCCCATCACAATGTAGGTGGTTTGCCGGATGACATGGCCTTTGAATTGGTTGAGCCATTACGCGAACTATTTAAAGACGAAGTACGTAAAATTGGCCTAGAGTTAGGTTTACCTTACGACATGGTTTATCGTCACCCGTTCCCAGGGCCAGGCCTTGGTGTTCGTATCTTAGGTGAAGTGAAAGAAGAGTACGCTGACATCCTGCGTTTGGCTGATGCCATCTTCATGGAAGAGTTGCATGCGTCGGGTTGGTACCATAAAACCAGCCAAGCATTTGTGGTATTCCTACCCGTTAAGTCTGTAGGTGTGGTGGGTGATGCCCGTCGTTATGAATGGGTGGTTAGCTTAAGAGCTGTAGAGACCATCGACTTTATGACTGCGCGTTGGGCTCACTTGCCTTATGACCTATTAGAAAAAGTCTCTGGCAGAATCATCAATGAAATCTCTGGTATTTCCCGCGTTGCCTATGACGTTTCTAGTAAGCCACCAGCCACAATTGAGTGGGAATAAGGCGCTACTGTAACCTATAGAGACTTGATCATGCAGGCCAATACCCATAACGCTGCCTTTACAGACCAAGACTTCATGGCCCAGGCCATGGAGCTGGCAGCTCAAGCGGCGCAAATTGGTGAAGTTCCTGTTGGTGCGTTAGTGGTGCATGAAGGTCAAATCATTGGTCAGGGCTACAATCAAACGATTAGTGCACATGATCCCTGTGCTCATGCCGAGATCATGGCCTTGCGACAAGCAGCTCAAGTTATTGGCAATTATCGTCTTAGTGGCTGCGATCTCTACGTCACACTAGAACCATGTACTATGTGTGTTGGTGCTATTATTCATGCGCGTATTCAACGCCTTGTTTATGCCGCTACCGAACCTAAGGCTGGCGCTGTCGCTAGTCAATTACAGTTGTTATCTCTCCCCCATTACAATCACATAGTGCAGGTTGAGTCAGGCCTTATGGCTGATGAATCCAGTGCTATGCTGAGCAATTTTTTTAAACAGCGACGCTTGGCTCATAAAGCTAACCCAGCCAAAAAAGGCGCTGTAGCTAGTCCTAATTCCGTTATAGATCAACCCAAAGATGCAGTTCTTTAGAGGCCTACCATGTTAACTCTTCGCGGCGCACCAGCCTTGTCCGACTTCCGTAACCAACGCCTGCTTTCTCGTTTACAAAGCGAACTGCCAAGCATTAAGGCGGTATATGCAGAGTTTATGCACTTTGTATTGGTAGGCGGTGAGTTGACCCAGGAAGATGCAGATAAGCTCAATAAAGTGCTGCGTTATGGCCCTAATGTGGCTGTACAAAATGTGAGTGATAATCTGATATTGGTGATTCCCCGCTTAGGGACTATTTCACCTTGGTCTAGCAAGGCAACAGACATTGCCCATAACTGCGGCTTACAGCACGTAAAGCGCATTGAACGTGGCACGGCTTTTTATCTAACATCTGCTGATCCTTTGTCGGCTAAAGAATACGCACTGGCCGCAGCGATATTACATGATCGCATGGTAGAGCAAACCTTAACTTCGCTAGATCAAGCGCAAGGTTTGTTTGTACAAACTGAACCAGTCCCTCTGGAACGAGTTGATGTTTTGCAAGGGGGTCGCGAAGCTCTGGCTATCGCTAATATCAATTTGGGTATGGCACTGGCTGACGATGAAATTGACTACCTTGTTGAAGCCTTTGTTGAGATAGGCCGCAACCCCACCGATGTGGAGCTGATGATGTTTGCTCAGGCAAACTCAGAGCATTGTCGCCATAAAATATTCAATGCCAGCTGGTCTATCGATGGTGAAGATCAAAGCTTGTCATTATTCAAGATGATTAAGAACACCAACGAACTTAACGGCGAAGGTGTACTATCTGCCTACATAGACAATGCGTCAGTCATTAAAGGCCACCAAGCAGGTCGTTTCTTCCCACAACCAGAAGACCAGCAATACGCCTACCACCAAGAAGACATTCATTTATTGATGAAGGTAGAAACTCACAATCATCCTACTGCCATCGCTCCATTTGCTGGCGCGGCTACAGGCTCTGGTGGAGAAATCCGTGACGAAGGCGCAACAGGAAAAGGTTCTAAGCCTAAAGCTGGCCTTACGGGATATAGCGTATCTAACCTACGCATTCCAGGTTTTGAACAGGCGTGGGAAGTGGATTACGGCAAGCCAGCCCGTATTGTTTCTGCCTTAGATATTATGTTGGAAGGGCCTATCGGTGGTGCTTCTTTTAACAATGAATTTGGTCGCCCTGCTCTCAACGGTTACTTCCGTACCTACGAAGCTCAAGTTGCCGGTGTATACGGGCAAGAAGTTCGTGGCTACCATAAGCCTATTATGATCGCCGGCGGCATGGGTAATATTCGTGCCGACCATGTAGAAAAAGGTGAAGTAGGCGTAGGCGATAAGTTGATCTGTTTAGGCGGCCCTGCCATGCAAATTGGCTTGGGTGGTGGTGCTGCATCTTCTATGGATTCTGGTGCCAGTGCTGAAAGCTTAGACTTTGCTTCAGTACAAAGAGATAACCCTGAGCTAGAGCGCCGCTGTCAGGAAGTGATCGACCGCTGTTGGCAAATGGGTGACCATAACCCCATTAGCTTTATTCACGATGTGGGGGCTGGGGGTTTATCCAATGCCTTTCCTGAGTTAGTTAAAGATGGTGGCCGTGGTGGTGCGTTTCATATTCGTGATATCAATAATGATGAGCCAGGTATGTCTCCTCTTGCTATTTGGTGTAACGAAGCGCAAGAGCGTTATGTGTTGGCCGTGGCGCCAGAGAATATGGATACCTTCATTGCACTTTGTACTCGCGAACGTTGCCCTTATGCAGTTGTTGGTGAAGCCACGGAAGAGCATCACTTATCTTTAGGCGATACACAGTTTGATGACCAGCCTGTAGATCTACCGATGTCGGTGTTGTTTGGCAAACCACCTAAAATGCACCGTGACGTTAAGCGTCAAGAAATTGAATTGCCAGCGTTAGACCTATTTAACGTAGATTTGACTGAAGCAGCAGGACGCATATTGAACTTGCCTACAGTGGCCAGTAAAGGCTTTTTGATAACCATAGGAGACCGCTCTATCACTGGCATGGTAGCCCGTGAGCAGATGGTCGGCCCGTGGCAGGTACCAGTGGCCAACTGTGCCGTAACCACCACAGCGTTGAACTCCACAACAGGTGAAGCGATGGCGATGGGTGAGCGCACACCCTTGGCCTTAATTGATGGGCCAGCATCAGGTCGTATGGCGATTGGCGAAACCATTACCAATATGGCGTGTGCTCAAATTGATCAGATCAGCGACATTCGCCTCTCTGCCAACTGGATGTCTCCAGCCGGTTACGCAGGGGAAGATGCAATTTTATATGACACGGTAAAAGCGGTGGGAATGGAGTTGTGTCCAGCCCTTGGAATTTCCATTCCAGTAGGCAAAGATTCCATGTCCATGCGCACAGTATGGCGGGATGGCGATACTGATAAGAGCGTAACCTCACCGGTTTCCTTGGTCATTACTGGTTTTGCACCTGTGGCTGATGTACGAAAGACCCTCACACCACAATTAGTCACTAATGCAGGTGAAACCTCACTCATTCTGGTGGATTTAGGCAACGGACAAAATCGCTTAGGGGGCTCATGCTTAGCTCAGGTATATAGTCAGTTAGGTGATACCACCCCAGATGTAGATGATGCTGAAGATTTATTAGGCTTATTTAGCGCCGTGCAAGGCTTAAACGAAGACGGCTTATTATTAGCCTACCACGACCGCTCCGATGGGGGTTTGTACACCACCTTAGTGGAAATGTCCTTAGCTGGCCACGTAGGTATTGATGTTGAATGTGCAGAAATGATCAGCGACGCCGATGATTTGTTGGCCTGGTTGTTTAACGAAGAACTTGGTGTTGTGTTGCAAGTGAAGCACAAAGACAGTGCCGAGGTCTTACGTCAGCTGAGTTCATGCGGATTAGCAGAGCAGAGTCGTGTGATAGGTAGTCTCAACGATGACGACCAAATTCGCTTCACCGTAGAAGGCGAAGAAGTGTTGGTGGATTCAAGAACGCAAGTCCATCGTGCATGGGCGCAGACCAGCTATCGTCTGCAATCTATGCGTGATAACGGCCACTGTGCTCAACAAGAATACGATGCACTGCTAGATGCTAATAATCCTGGTCTTAACTCATTACTCACGTTTAATAGTGATGAAGATATTGCCGCTGACTTGATTGCTGGTGGCCAGCGTCCGCGTGTTGCCATACTTCGAGATCAAGGTGTGAACGGGCAGCTAGAAATGGCTGCAGCTTTTGTTAAGGCTGGTTTTGATTGTGTTGATGTCCACATGAGTGACATCCTAGAAGGGCGTCGTGCACTGAGTGAATTTAAAGGTTTGATTGCTTGTGGCGGTTTCTCTTACGGAGACGTTTTAGGCGCGGGGGAGGGCTGGGCTAAGTCCATTTTATTTAACCCTCTAGCAAGGCAGGAATTTAGTCAGTTCTTTCAGCGAGAAGACAGCTTTGCCCTAGGCGTATGTAATGGCTGTCAGATGTTATCTAACTTACATGAATTGATCCCTGGCAGTGATCATTGGCCGCACTTTGTACGCAATCAATCAGAGCAGTTTGAAGGCAGAACGGCTCTGGTTCAAGTGCAAGAGAACGACTCCATTTTCCTACAGGGCATGGCAGGTTCTCATATGCCTATTGCCATCGCCCATGGCGAAGGCCACGCAGAATTCGCCAATAATGAGCAGCGTCTAACCTGTGAGAGCAAGGTGGCACTTAGGTTTGTAGATGGTTATGGCCAAGTGACCGAAAACTACCCAGCCAACCCTAATGGCTCAGTTAATGGTATTACCGGTCTAACTGCAGCTAACGGCCGAGTCACCATTATGATGCCTCATCCGGAACGAGTGTACCGTAGCTGTACCAACTCGTGGGTAGATGGCGCTTGGGGTGAAGATGGACCGTGGATGAGAATGTTCCGCAACGCCCGTGTATGGGTAGGTTAGAGCGGTTACAGCCACGTGGCATTTGAAAGTTAATATTGAGTAATAACGATGGCCTTACAATATGAAATCATTCCAGTTACACCGTTTCAGCAGAACTGCAGCTTAGTTTGGTGTGATGAGACCATGGAAGCTGCGTTGGTTGATCCAGGTGGCGAGTTACCGCGTTTGTTAGGTCGAGTGTCAGTCCATGGCGTAGAGCTTAAGCAAATTTTATTGACCCATGCTCACATAGATCATGCGGGTGCAGCAGGACAATTGTCTGAAGATAAGAGCCTGCCGATAATCGGCCCCCATGAAGGGGATCAGTTTTGGATAGATGGACTAGCCGATCAAAGCCGTATGTTCCAGTTCCCAGAAGCTAAATCTTTCGTGCCAACACGTTGGCTGAATCAAGGTGATCAAGTGACTGTGGGTAATGAAACCTTAGACGTATTGCATTGTCCTGGTCACACGCCTGGCCATGTTGTATTTCATCACCAAGGTCAGGGTTTGTTATTTGTGGGGGATGTGTTGTTTCAAGGCTCTATAGGGCGCACAGACTTCCCTCAAGGCGACCATGAGACGTTAATTAATGCGATCAAAACGAAATTACTGGTGCTCCAAGACGCTGTGAAATTTGTGCCGGGCCACGGCCCAATGTCTACTATAGGATCAGAGCGTCGAAACAACCCTTACCTGCAGGGTTAGTTAAAAATCAATGTGGTGAAGTTGTTCAACACCTTGTTTTCGATCTTCAAAAAAGTGTTTTAATGTTTGGGTCACAGTGCCAAAAGCAATGTCATCCCAAGGGATGTCGGCTTCATCATAAAGCTCTACTTCTAAACTCTCTGGGCCAGACCCATATTCAGCTACGGTCATGTCCGCCAAGTAAAAAATGTGCACTTGATTACCTTTAGATAGGTTGCACACGCTAAATAAGCGTCCCAATTGAGGGGATGCATAGGCCTCTTCGTAAGTTTCTCTCAGGGCTGCCTGCTCCGTAGTTTCGCCATTTTCCATAAACCCTGCAGGCAATGTCCAGTAGCCTAAGCGGGGTTCTATGGCGCGTTTACACAGTAATACCTTTTCACCAAATACAGGAATGCAGCCGGCTATAATGCGCGGATTTTCGTAAAAAATGAATTCGCACTCACCACATACATAGCGATGGCGGTTGTCGCCCTGAGGAATGATAAAGCTCACTAGAGCACTACAATGGCTGCAATATTTCATGGTATGTTGTAGATCTCTGACTTAAATAGTTTGTTTATTGTAAGATAAACAAACCCCACTAGAAACAAGGAATTGTAGATCCAATCCAATGCATCGGTTTATTGCCCAAAAATTAGCTCAACATCAGCCTAGACAACTTACCGCAGAGTTACAAACGCCTGCTGCTGTGTTGTTGGCGATCACTGACGATATAGATAATCCAGAGGTAATATTAACCCGGCGAGCAGAGCACATGCCTACTCATAAGGGCCAGATTGCCTTT
>Ga0307994_1002201_pt1 | contig 11082 bp, 11 predicted proteins | sample EllFjometagen261_FD_203171 | JGI IMG/M metagenome (GOLD analysis project Ga0307994, IMG submission 203171) | Marine microbial communities from Ellis Fjord, Antarctic Ocean - #261 | ecosystem: Environmental > Aquatic > Marine > Unclassified | place: Southern Ocean | collected 2014-11-02
GCATTTTTCTTCAATTTGAATCTTAATTAATTTTTCAATTAAAGTACTTTCAAATTCCACATCATTATTAATAATTAAAACCTGATTACAGCCATCCAAAATTGCTTGCCTGATTCCTTGATTATTTCCCTTGGCAACTCCGAAATTTTTAACATTTTTAACAACTTTTAACCTGGCATCCTTTTCATTATCTAACATTGAAAGTGTCGCATCAGCTGAAGCGTTATCAATAACATATAAAATTAAATTTGAATGTGTCTGTTTCCATACGCAATCCAAAAACGGCCGTAGAACATCAGCCGAATTATAAGTTATAGTGACTAAGCCTATTTTATCCAACCTGTTTAATATTTACTGCAGAAAACCCAACCATAACAGCTCCTGGTGGGACATCTTTTGTTATAACTACATTAGCCCCAATTATAGCCCCCTTTCCAATAGTAACTGGCTTGGCAATCACGCAGTTCATACCAATAAAAACATCATTCTCAATAATAACTTTACCTACGTAGAATCTAAAATGATAATCAGGATGATCTGACAGATTTTCAGTATCAATAAAATGAGTGATTATTTTAGTGCCTATTGTTATAATACATCTATCTCCAATAAAAACATTAGATGGACATATACCATCAATAAAAACATCTTCACCAATAAAAACTGTACTAACATCATGAAAACGGACACCTCTCAACTTGTGTATTCTTGCCCTTACATAGCATGATAACAAACTACTTCTTGCTATTACATGCAAAATTTTATTAACGAATCTTCTCAACCCATACGCTTTTTCTGACTCTATTTTTTTACTCATTGTATATATCTTTTATTAAACTTTGAATAATCCTCATTTATATATTGCTCTAATAAAAATCTATCTGCTTTTTCAAGTTGCACTTTCTCAGCTTTCTTATAAAATATAAACTCAAAATAACTAACTAATTTTCTTGGAATAAATCTTTTAAGTTTTGAAGTTAAGTTTCTATTATGCTGCAATGTTCTTGAAATAATGTTTCTTGGTATTTTGTTAGCATTTATTCTCTCATGATCTTTAAAAGATTCTAATTTATCAATATCTAAAAAGCTACACAATTTATCAAGATCATCATTTATATTTTCTAGTTGCAATATACAAATCTGATTCTCCCCAAAATATTCTAAATAATTATTCACCTGTTTATAATACAAACTGTTCTCGATATATTGATGAATAAATTTCTCATGCTTATTTTTTTTATTTACTAAATACTCATTCAGTGATTCTGTTACATATCCCATTCTTTTATCCATATTATAATGAGAAAAAGCTCTAGAAATTGGATCTCTAACGATTATAACTATTTTTGCATCAGAATTAAATTCATATAATTTCTTTGGGATAGAAGGATAGGCAAAATATGATACGCTGCCATCAACTAAATATTTAAATGATTGCCCCTTTTTAAATTCTTTTAAATAATCATTCTCATTTCTAATTTTATAATCTTTATAGTATGAGTTATATTTTAATTCATCATATGAGAAATGATTAACCTCTTTAAGTTCTTTAGTCGTAAAAACATCCTTATGTTTTTTTAAAATTGACCAAAGAAGAGTCGATCCTGCTTTTGGTGCGCCAACTAAAAATAAATTTGGTTTTCTCATAACTGCTTTGATATTTAATGATTTATTACTTCAAATAAGGTAATACTGTAAGGCTTTAGTATTACCTCAGAATTAACATAAGTTTTCAAATTATATTGAAGTTTTTTATTCGCTAAATTCTTATCAAATAGATTATCCCCAAAGTATTCAGATTTCTTACCTGTAAGGATTAAATCTGAATTAATAGGTTTTTCAGTCCAATTTATCCAATAGTACAGCTTCTTGTTTCCATCTTCTAACATAAAACAATATTCAAAACAATCTTTTTTAATTTCTGATTTATGTACCAAAAATAATGAATCTCTAAATAATTCCTTAACAATTCGCATTGAATTAAATGATGCATTTTTATTAGTTTCCTTGTTTCTTCTCATTAACATAGATCCCGATATAGTTCTACCAGCTAAATTATGGAATGTTGCAATATCAATATTTGATTCTTGTAAGGATGCTAATTCTATTAATTGATGCGATACAAAAAGTGCTTGCAATAAAGAATTTCCAGTCACTGGAGACATCTGTAAATTCCACTCTGTCATCCATATTTTTTTATTACTAAAGGTTTTATTATATTTACTTATCTCAAGATTAAAATCACTTGAAATATACTTTACTGCCCTATCTTTATAAATCGAATAAGCATCAGCATCCCCAGTTCCTTCTGGGATCACTGTAAGCATCTTTCCTGCAACATCTTTCCCTTTTAGTACTTTAGCGTAGGGATGAATAATAATAGCATCATAGTAATCTTCTTTAGCTAATTTATTATTCCAATCAGTTAGTTTTTGTAAACCTCTATTGTTTGGTGCCGAAACAACTGCAACAGGTAAATCTTTATAAACTTTTTTAATACTTTTAGAATATAGTTTAGAAAGAGAAATGTATCTTTCAATATTCATAAAATGAGCATAGCTTCTATTTGACAACTCACCACCTAATTCCACTCCTAATAATGTAACATTACTATCTGCAAATAATTTAATAACTTGTAAAACCTCCTCAGGACTTGAAGATGTAATATTAGCATTATAAAGAACACTAGAGCCAGTCACTTTTACCATTTCAATAAAATCATAAATATAATTGTCAGTATCATTCTTAGTAGCAATAAATTTATTTAATTTTGAAACTGTTTTTCTCTTAGATTTTTTGTGATGTTTCTCTATTTCATCTAATTTAAGGCCATAACCAGCTCCTTCCAAATGATAAAAATTACCGAAACCCCCAGGGAAACTCAATACATTTGGGGAAACACTCTTTACATTATTGATAAAAACACTATCTTGAATGTCAAAAAAAATGAATGCCAAACTAGTCCTAAAACCAAAAAGATTTGGATTTACATTATTTTGCCCAATTAAATTAATTGAAATTAAAAATAAGGATGATATAAAAACTATTCTTTTCATATTACTTTATTAAACCTTTTAATTTTAATTCTTCTACAGATTTATCGTATTTATCTTCTTTGATTTCTTGAGTTTTAACCCACTCTACAAACTCAGAAATCCCTTTCTGAAAATCATATTTTGGACTAAATCCTAACGTATTTCTTATTTTTGATAAATCAGCATAGTTATGTCGAATATCCCCCAAACGATACTTACCACTAACTGAAATTTTTACATCAGAACCGTATAAGGATTTCAATAAATTGGCTACTTCACTCACTGAAGTCGCAACACCTGAACCAACATTAAATACCTGATGATTTGCCTCTTTTTTTTCTAAAGCAAGAATAGTTGCATTAACCACATCATCAATAAAAACAAAGTCCCTGCTTTCCTGTCCATCTTCATAAATATCAATATCATTCCCATTTAATAATCTTGTAGAGAAAATAGATAAAATTCCTGTATAAGGATTGCTTAAAGATTGTCCTGGACCATAAACATTCTGATACCTTAATGCAACAGCAGGAATATTTAACGTTTTACCCATAAGGAGAATCATCTGTTCTTGCTGTTGTTTAGTAATACCATAAATAGAAGATGGATGAATATTTGAATTTTCATCTGTAGATAATAACTGTAAAGGTTCACTGCATTTATCACAAATTAAATTAAATTCCCCTTTAGCTAGATCAATATCCTGTCTCTGATTAGGATACACTACACCATCATTCTTACACAAATACTTACCTTCTCCATAAATAGAACGTGAAGAAGCAATAATTATCTTTTTTACGCTATGATTTTCATTAGCTAAAATATCTAACAAATGTGTAGTGCCTAGAATATTAACCTCATTGTATCTAGAAATTTCATACATAGATTGCCCAGTACCCGTTTCTGCTGCTAAATGAATCACTGCATCTTGATTTCTCAAAGCTTTTTGCCAATCAGATTTATCACAAACATCTCCCTTGATAAAGGTTGCAATATCTTTAATTGATGAATATAAAGTTGAATTCTGATTCATTCCATGAATTTGTTTAGACAGATTATCTAAAACTGTAACTTTAAAGCCTTTCTCTACTAATTTTTGAGTGAGATTAGAACCTATAAAGCCTGCTCCACCTGTTATTAAAATATTTTTCATGATAATTGTTGCTTACGAGATGTAATTCGATTAAATATATGCACAAAGCCTGAAACAATGAATATAAAGAAAAACGGTCTAAACAGTAACGGTTCTGATAATACAAAAACAAATGTAAGAATAAACCACATTAGTCTATCATTTGTTATTATTTGTTGTTTAGTAAACATATAAATAAGTAGGAACGTAATTGGAAATCCCATTCCTGCCAACATATACATTACAGAATTAGTACTGCCTTTTGATGTTGTCTCAACTTTTTGCTCAACACCTATTTTATTTAATGAACTATTTAAATCTGAGCTAATATAAAAGTCTTCTCTCATCACTTGAAACTGATCTAGGTCTAACCCTACTCCTGTTAACGGATTTGCTATTGCTATAAAAAAAGGCTGAGTCAAATCAAAAAGTCTTTTCTGAAAGGAAGATTCCCCTTCTCCATAAATCTTATCATTTAAATTTGCGCTAAAAACGAAATACAAAGGAATTATTAAAATTATTAATAATATAATCTTAACATTACTTTTTAGTGCCTTATGAGAAAAATATCCTATTTGAAGTATTAGTAATAATAAACCAGTAGTAGAGTATGTTGTTAATATTGTTAAAATAATAAGTACCAAGAGCTTCCTATTTCTTTTATATATACTTATTTCTAAAAAAAATAAAAGATTTAGATAACCCTGTAAAATTCCTGCTTCCCAAAACATTCCTGCATTTCTAGGGATATCCACCCCAAATAAGTTAAAAACAGTCCCCTCCTTTGGAGAATAATGAAACAAATAATTAAAAGTAAGAGTTTCATGATATTCTGAAGTTATTAAAAATAGATTATCTTTTACAAAGAAATATGCTATAAAGCTAAATACTGCATGAAAAAGAACTAACTTGAGAATAAAATATAAACTATGAATAAAGACTGTCTTACTTTCTTGATTAATATAATAAAATAAGACAAGAACACTTGTGAAGATTGTTACTCCAAAGAATAAATACTTAGTTAAAGATTGAAGGTTAGTTGCAAATGTATAATTAAAAGCAAAAAGTAAAAACAAAGCAATCAGCACTAATAATGAAGAATAAAAAGTTGTATTCTTAATTCTATGCTGTAAGAAAAATAAACTAAAAATAACAACAGAAACTAATACTAAAAAAGCAGGATTTCTATTAAAAACAAACAGAAGTCCTCCAGCACTTGAAACAATCATAAACATGATTATATTATTTAAAAACCGTGTTTTCATTTAGTTAATCCAGTGTTTTAATTCTTTATTCAAAAGTTTAGACAAACTATCTATATCTTTACGATAATATTCGGTGAGCTTTTTATGCATCTCTTCTGAAATACAGGGAGTCTCAACAGTACTTATATTCATCATTTTTTGTTTTAAAGCTTGTCTTATCTTTTTATTAGGCAGAACACTCTTAAGAAATGATTTAAGATTATTTTGAGGAATGAATAAATTTCTTAAAAATTTACTCTTAAAAACCCACCCTCCGACCATATGTCTTCTTGAAGTATCTACAGAAATTTTATCAATAGCTAGAAAATCAAATATATCAGATAAACATAAGTCAATATCGTTAACATAATCATCATACATAATCACAAGTACATTATCGTTAAATATATTCATAAATGATTCCACTTGAGCGTGATAATTACCAACATGCAAATATCTTGTGTCAGGCGTCATATCTCCTACTTGATGATAACGCTCCTCAGACTTATCAAATGCTTCCTCAAAACTTAAGTTCTCAGAAGGATTGTAACGTAAGTTATGTAGATATCCTGCAAAAGCTCTTTCAATCGGATTTCTAAGCATTATAATAATTTTTACATCAGGATCTAAATATTTTTTAATATTATTTATTGAGAACTCAGGAAAAGCTAGATACATCACGCTAGACTCTCCTTTATATTTGTATTCACCCTCAGTTTTAAACATTTTTCCATACTCATCTAAAGTAGTGACAGCTTTATGAATTCTGTCTTCACCAATCTCAGAATTAATTAGAAAATGAGGCTCTTTATGTTCAGTCATAAAAATATCTGAATGTTGTTTAAGATAATTATGAAGTGAAGTTGTTCCGCACTTTGCAGCCCCTACAATTAGAAGGTTTGGTAAATTTATATTTTTATCCATTTGCTTAAATCTTTATTAATTAATTTTTCTAGCAAATGAATATCCTTCTGATAATAGTCTAACAATTCTTTTTTTATTGATTTATTAATTGCATCAGCTTTACTAGTAAAGCTACTTGTTAACCTATTTTTAATACTTACTCTTACTTTTTTTGGAAGTAGCATTTTTAAAATTTTTTTTATGCTTCCTTCTCGCATAAGTAATTTTTTCATAAATTTTGAGTCCCATTGCTTTCCTCCAGAATTTATAATTTTATTGGTATTAATATCATTAGTATTAATAATATTTAAAAAATCAAAAACTCTGGTCACCTCTAAATCAGTGTCTAAAATAAAATCATCATAAAGAACAACATGAACATCTTTAAAGTTCTCAATATAATCTTTTACCATTTTATAATATAGTCCTAACTCTTTATACAGAATCATAGGACTTAAAGTTTCATCCTTATCAAATCTTTCTCGAGCATTTATTAAAGCCTCTTTAAAAGTCTGATTTTCTTGAGGAGTTCTAGAAGCAAATGAATAAGCAGAATAAGCTCTATCAATTGGATTTCTAAGCATAATTATAATTTTAACATCTTCCCCAAGATACTTTTTAATATTTTTAATTGCTTCATTATGATAATATAAATATAAGACAGTAGATTCACCAATAGCTTTTTCATTGGTGACATTATCAAATAATAATTTATAATCTTCATAATTCCATATACCTTTTGGGAGTCTTTTTTGAAGCTTTTCTTTAATTAAAAATCTAGGCTCTTTTACTTTTAACCCCTCAGGTGTAAAAGTAGGCATAAAAACATCAGGATGCTGATTTAAATAATTATGCAAAGAAGATGTACCACATTTTGCAGCCCCAACAATTAAGAAATTTGGTAATTTATTATTCATCATTATTTAAAAAAGGAATATATATTGTTGAAAACCCAAACTTTCGTTTTACCATATATACCATTGTTAAATTCCAAAAAGATAAACTAACCACACTAGAAATTGCCGCCCCTTTTATACCGTAAATTGGTATCAAATAATAATTCAATACAACATTAATCACTGAGCCAATAACTAAAATATTCATATATATCTTTTGCTGGCCAGACATTTGCATTAAATTACCTACTGAACCTGATAATGCATTTACAATTCTACCAATTATTAACCATCTTAACACCTCAAATCCTATTAAGAACTCAGACCCATACAGACCCATAAAAAATTTAGGGAAAATCAATAAAATAGTGGCTAATGGAAGAGTCGTCCAAAAAATTATTTTTGCCGATTGCATTGCAATTTTACCCATTCCTTTAATATCATCACTTGCAAATTTTTCAGCAAATTTAGGAGAGGAAATACTATTTATCGCCATCAAGGTAATGCTGACTCCCATTGAAAATCTAAAAGCAACCCCGTAAACTGCCACACTCTCAGCAGACATCAGGTTTCCAATCATCAATTTATCAGTCCATGCCATAATAAACTGAACCGATTGCGCGAGCATTAAAGGAATTGATATTTTCAATATATTTCTTATCGTCAAATCTTCAATATTCTCTTGAGTACTAAAAGCAGCCTTTTTTGAGAAACAATATTTATATGTTATAAATGATAAAACTGAAACTATACTCACACTAGTTAGATAAGCATAAATAGGAACATTACTACTATTTATAAATGCCGAAATAATAAATATTGATACTATTGAGAAAGTTGATTGAGCCATTCTATAAAAAAATGAAAATTCCGCAATCCTTTTTAAGCCTCTTAAACTTTGATAATGCAACATAAAAAAAACCATTGGCAATACAAAAAATGAAGCTAACTTTACATATTCAACTTTAACATCTATATAGTTGATTATAATATCCGCAAGAAAATACATTGCAACTGAAGATACGAGTGAAGTAATACTAATCAGAATTAATATTTTCTTCCTGAATAATTGAATACTTTTCCATTTTTCTTGCTTTGCAAAAGAAGCTATAAATCGAATTGAAAAAGTGTCTAAACCTAATTTAGATACTAATGTAAATATTCTCAATATTACAATTGCTAGTACATAATTTCCTAAACCTTGCGCTCCATAGTAATGGGCGATTACAAAGGTCAGCAAAAAACCCATTATCTGTCCTCCAATTCTTATCAAAAAAGATAATCCCCCTTTTTTGAAAAGCTCAGAAAAATCCTTATCCTGCAGAGCGTTTAGAAATTTTTCTTTCATAAATTACTTTACTAAAAACCAAGGGTTGAGTAAATTCTCTTTATTGTAAACTACATCCTCAGTTGAATTATATTGTTTAACCGAAAAACCTGCATATTTAGCAATTGCGTGCCCTGCTCCTGTATCCCATTCCATTGTTGGTGCATACCTAGGATAAGCATCTGCCTTCCCCTCTGCAACCATACAAAGTTTTAATGATGAGCCTACTGCTAAGACCTTTACATCCCCATACTTTTTTTTCATTTCATCAAAAAATATTTCTGTTTCAGCTGACATATGAGACCGAGAACCCACAATCACATAATCTTCTCTTTTATAATCAATTGGTAATGAATAAGATAATAGAATTAATGTTTCTAGATTTTCAATTACTGAATTAACACTTACTTTATAAGACCCTAACCCTTCCATAGCAAAATACAACTCTTCTTTTACAGGAACATAAATTACACCCATAATCGGATTTCCATTATGAATCAATGCAATATTTACTGTAAACTCACCATTTCTTTTTACAAATTCTTTTGTACCATCTAAAGGGTCAACCAACCAAGAATACTCCCAATCCTTTCTTTCTGAATAAGTAATTTCCGCACCTTCTTCACTTAAAAAAGGAATGTCTGTCCCTAACAAATGATTTTCTATCACTTCATTGCAATTTTTATCTGCCAATGTTAAAGGAGATTTATCATCCTTATGCTCTACAGCAAAATCGGAAGCATATACATCCATAATAGCGTGTCCCCCTTTGATAGAAGCGTTAATCGCTTTTACCAATAATTTATTAAAATTCATTTTCTTGCTTTTCATTATTAATAAATACCGCTTTAGATGTTCCAATTCTTGTTGCTCCTGCTTTTATTATTTCCAAGCAATCCTTAATACTTGACATTCCTCCAGAAGCTTTTATTTGTAAATTTCCAGCAACTGATTTAATTGCTTTAACATCTTTAACTGTAGCTCCATAACCACCATAATAGCCTGTAGAAGTTTTAATAAAAACCTTATTTGCATTTTGTGGAAAGTTAGATTGTACAAGTTTTGAAATTCTTTTAGCAATTGCTTTTATCTCATCTGCTGACAAAGCACCTGTTTCAATTATCCACTTTACTATTTTTTTATTTTCAAGTACTATCTTAGTCCCCTCAAGAATATCACTGTCAAACTTACTAAAAGCACCTCTTTTAAATGCATTGTAATCACAAACATAATCAATGTCATACGCCCCACTTTTAATAGCTAACTTAGCCTCAGCTATTTTTTGTTCAGTTGTAGAATTTCCAAAAGGAAAATCAACAACCGTACCTACTTTTAATTTTGATTTAGATGTCTCAATTAATTCCTTAGCTATTGGTATAAATTCAGACCGAATCATAATACATGCAAAATTTGAATCAATTGCTTCCTTTATTGAATTTACAACAATTTCTTTTGTTTCAGTCTGTGAAATCCCTGCTTCAGCAGCTGTTTTTAGATAAGTTGAATCTATATAGCTCGCTATATTTACTTGTTTTTCCATTGTCATATTTTCAAAGCCAAATCTAAATAAAATATCAGATAATTTCGCATTTTATATTTGATAAATTTTACTAAATTTGCAAGCTTATATTATGAAAGAATCCAAAGGTAATTTATTTCCAATTTTTGACGATATTCTACAAAAAGAGGATAAAGAAATATTATTACAACAAAATGCAAAAGTAATCTGGATGACTGGACTTTCTGGTTCTGGAAAAACTACTGTTGCTAAAGGAGTAGAAAGATATCTGCATTCTCAAGGAATATTAAACCAACTTTTGGATGGGGATAATATTCGTGTAGGAATAAGTAATAACCTTACTTTTTCTTCAGAAGACAGAGCTGAAAACATAAGAAGAATTTCAGAAGTAAGTAAGCTTTTTCTAAATTGCGGAGTAGTAACTTTAAATTGTTTTGTAAGTCCGACAATTAAGATTAGAAATATTGCAAAAAAAATAATTGGAGCAGAGAATTTTATTGAAGTATATATAAATGCCTCTGTTGAAACTTGTGAAGAAAGAGATGTAAAAGGTCTCTACCAAAAAGCACGAAAAGGAGAGATAAAAGATTTCACTGGAATTAGCGCTCCATTTGAAGCTCCTGAATCTCCAGAAATAGAAATAAACACAGCCCAGCTTTCGATTGATGAATCGGTACAGAAAGTTTTGGATTATATATTACCGATTATAAAAACAAGTAAAAAATGAGTTCATACAACTTAACACACTTAAAAGAATTAGAATCGGAAGCAATTTTTATTCTAAGAGAAGTGGCTGCACAGTTTGAGAAACCTGTGATGTTATTTTCTGGTGGAAAAGATTCTATTATTATGTTTCACCTTGCCAGAAAAGCATTTCATCCTGGGAAAGTTCCTTTTCCATTAATGCATGTAGACACTGGGCATAACTTTCCAGAAACTATCGAGTTTAGAGACCGATTAATGGAAGAAACAGGCGAAACATTAATTGTAAAATATGTTCAAGATTCAATTGATAACGGAACAGCT
>Ga0307994_1002207_pt1 | contig 11067 bp, 13 predicted proteins | sample EllFjometagen261_FD_203171 | JGI IMG/M metagenome (GOLD analysis project Ga0307994, IMG submission 203171) | Marine microbial communities from Ellis Fjord, Antarctic Ocean - #261 | ecosystem: Environmental > Aquatic > Marine > Unclassified | place: Southern Ocean | collected 2014-11-02
GCTATTTACAATGTGAATAAAGATAAAAATAGATAATATGAGAAATGTAGCACAAGAACCAACAGGAGAAATGCCTATACAGGATGTTTACCAAGGAGCATTAGATATTAACGAAGCTTTTACTGGTAGACCTGGTAGCGCTGTTCCCTTACCGGATCCTTCTAATATTGGAGGAAATGCTAAGTCCTTATTCCCATCATCAACCACTAAGATAGCAAACGATATATTCGGACCGCTTGGTGGGAGACAGAAAACAGTTGGTGCTACACCACCTCTACCTATTACACCTCAAATATACTAACATTTAAAAATAACAATTATGAAATCAGGAAACAAATCAGGAGCAAGCGCAATCTGGGATGGACCTCTTAGCGAAGCTGGAAGACCAAAAGGACAAGGCTCTAGTAGTGGGATTAAAGGAATGAAAATTAGTCAGGCTCCTGTCGCTTACTCTGCTGGACCTATCACAGGTAAAGCGCAGAAATAATGAACTATGCTAACGATATGAAATTATACATGGTAAACTTACTAACCATAGGATTCACAATGACAAAGATATCCGATGCGTTAAGCATAATACTATTACTAATCACTATCGGTTTTACCGCTAATAGATGGTACGTATTAAACGAAACTAAAAAGAAAAACAATAAATAATGGCAATACCAGATCCTACCAAACCAGGTAAAAGACCTATAACATTAGCTGAAGCTATAGTTAAATTCCCTAGACAGAATGTAGCAGTAGGTTTAACAGCTGGTAGTTTTACTTTAACTAATAAAAAAACAGGAGCGACCGCTAAAGTTAACTCGTGGGTTGATCCTAGCATTAAAGTTAAATCTTCCAAGGAAGCTTTAAGGGATCAGTTAAACTCTTAATATGAAAAAGATACTGACATGGCTTACTGGTGGTGTTATCAAAGAAGTTGGTAATGTCATTGACAAGCTTACAACAACAGAAGAAGAAAAGCTAGAGGCCCAGAGATTAGTTTTAGAGATTTTAGAAAAAGCAGACAGAGAGGCTCAGGAACAAGTTACTGCTCGTTGGGAAGCTGATATGAAGTCTGATAGTTGGTTATCTAAAAATATTAGACCAGCAGTTTTGATCTTCTTAACAGTAGTTTTTACAGCATTAGCATTCTTTGATGGGAACATTGGAGAATTTAAAGTAGCAGAAGAATACGTACCAATATTTCAGGTACTACTAATGACCGTCTATGGAGCGTATTTTGTAGGTAGAACTTGGGAAAAAGCAAAACATATAGGTAATAATAAAAATAATTAAATTTAATTAAATTATAGTAAAGATGGAAAAAGTAATGAAAACAGTAGAAGTGGAAAGTAAAGAAGTAAAAGCTATTACAGCAGAACAGTTAAAAGCGATCCAAGATCACCAGCAAAAAGTTAGTGCAATACTAGTAGACGTTGGATTCTTAGAATCTAAAAAAATGGAAGTATTAGGCTTATATGCTGAAGCAAGTAAAGAAATGAACGAGACTAAAGCTGAACTTGAAAAAGAGTATGGAGCTGTGAATATCGATCTTACAGACGGAAGTTACACTGCTGTAGAGACAGAAGAGACTAAGTAATGAGTAATGTAATTAGAAAGATAAGTATAGGTTCTGATTACAAAACAGATGCAATGCATTATGCAGTAGGGCAAACAGTTTACGGTGGAAATGAGATTTCTCATATCTTACGTAACGAAGGGGATAGCTCTTACAGTATATACATCAAAAAAGACAACGAGGTAATGCCATGGAAGAATTTTAACTCTAACATGGCGATCTCTGTTGAATATGATTTAACTTATTAATGAAAAGTCTATTTGATTTTATTGTCAAACCTATAAACGGTAGATACGATAACGAGGTTAAAATAGGTAAGGATAAGAGTCTAATAACTAATACAAAGATAGAGGATTTTAAATCAGTTAGTAATCAAGCTGTTGTAGTGGAATTACCAATTGCATTTAATTCAGATATAAAAGTAGGTGATATAGTAATTATACACCACAATGTATTTAGAGTTTTCTACGATATGAAAGGTAGAAAAAAAGACAGCAGATCTAAATTTATAGATGGTATGTATTTCGTTTCACCAGATCAAGTTTATTTATATAAACAGAATGATAAGTGGAACGCATTTGGAGACAGGTGCTTTATAAATCCGATTGTAGATAATAACAATCTTACAGTCGATAAAGAGAGAAAGCTTATAGGAATATTAAAATACGGTAATAGCTCATTAAAAGCTATCGGAATCAATCCAGGGGATCTAGTTGGTTATACACCATTTGGAGAATTTGAATTTGTCATTGATAACGAAAGATTGTACTGTATGAAATCAAATGATATTGTAATCGAATATGAACATCAAGGAAACGAAAGAAAATATAATCCTAGCTGGGCAAGCGGCAGTCTTAGAGCTAATTAAAGTAGCTAAAGAACCGATTGTTGGCAATGATAACGGTGAAGATCTTAGTGCAGACAAATTAAAAAATGCTGCAGCAACTAAGAAACTTGCAATTTTCGATGCATTTGAAATTCTTAAAAGAATCGAAGACGAAGAGAACTTATTAAATGATAAGCCTCTGGATAAAAAAGAGAAGAAAGCTTTTGGTGGTTTTGCTGAAGGTAGATCTAAATCTAAATAATGTATCAACAAACACTATACAGCGTATTAGTTGACCATATTAGACCTAAGGTCTTAGACAAGAAGAACAAGTTTAAGAAATGGGAGTATGGATACAATGAGGAATACGATATGGTTGTTATCAGTAAGACTGGTGAAATTGGTGAAGTTTATCAAATTCAGGATCTTAAGATAGCATTACCTGCTGAGAAGAACGTTGTAAAACATAAAAGTAAACAATGGGTTCCTGCGGAATATCCTAAAGAATTAAAGAATATTAAAACTATTTTTGATTGGGAAAAGTATCCGAACTCATTTAAAGAAGATTGGTATGGGTATATTGACGATGAATTCCAAAGACGTGAAAAAGGTTATTGGTTCTATAATAAGGACAAGCCTACTTATATTACTGGCACTCAGTATATGTACTTGCAGTGGAGTAAGATTGACGTTGGGCAACCAGACTTTCGAGAGGCAAACCGTTTATTCTTCCTATTCTGGGAAGCTTGTAAAGCAGACACGAGGTGTTACGGAATGTGTTACCTTAAGAACAGGCGTTCAGGGTTTTCATTTATGGCATCAGGGGAGACCGTTAACATGGCGACAATATCAACAGATGCAAGATTCGGTATTTTATCCAAATCGGGTCCAGATGCTAAGAAGATGTTCACAGACAAGGTTGTACCAATATCGGTTAACTACCCCTTCTTTTTCAAACCCATCCAGGACGGTATGGACAGGCCAAAAACGGAGCTTGCGTACAGGGTCCCGGCGTCGAAATTAACAAGAAGAAGCATTCAAGCAGATGATCACCCTGAAGAACTAGCTGGTTTAGATACCACTGTCGATTGGAAAAACACAGGTGATAACAGTTATGATGGTGAAAAATTAAAGCTATTAGTACACGATGAAAGTGGAAAGTGGGAAAGACCTAATAATATATTAAACAACTGGAGTGTTACAAAAACATGTCTAAGATTAGGTTCAAGAATTATAGGTAAGTGCATGATGGGTTCAACATCAAACGCTCTAGATAAGGGAGGTAGTAACTACAAGAAATTATACTATGAGTCAAATGTTGAAAGAAGGAACCGCAACGGTCAGACTAGCTCAGGATTATATTCTTTGTTCATACCTATGGAATGGAACTACGAAGGATACATTGATTCTTATGGATTTCCTGTATTCGATACACCCGAAGAAAAAGTAGTAGATAGCTTTGGCGATCGTATTAAAATAGGGGTTATTGAATTTTGGCAGAATGAAGTTGAAGGATTAAAGAATGACCAAGATGGTTTAAATGAATTTTATAGACAGTTCCCGAGAACAGAGGAACACGCTTTCAGAGATGAAGCTAAAGAGTCTTTATTTAATTTAACAAAAATATACGAACAAATAGATTATAACGGTGACTTAAGAAATACTTCTGTTGTTACTACTGGTAGTTTTCAGTGGGAGAATGGAGTTTTAGATTCACGTGTTTTATTTATACCTAATAAAGATGGTAGATTCAGGATCTCCTGGGTACCACCTTTTGATCTTCAAAATAGAGTACTAGTAAAGAACGGAATTAAGTTTCCCGGCATGGAGCACACTGGTGCTTTTGGTTGTGATAGTTACGATATCTCTGGAACAGTTGACGGTAGAGGTTCTAATGGAGCTTTACACGGATTAACTAAGTTCAGTATGGAAGATGTACCACCAAACCATTTCTTTTTAGAATATATATCTAGACCTCAGACAGCTGAGATATTCTTTGAAGATGTATTAATGGCTTGTGTATTTTACGGTATGCCTATATTATGTGAGAATAACAAACCTAGATTGTTATACCATTTTAAGCGAAGAGGTTATAGGGGTTACTCTATGAATAGACCTGATAAAGTTTGGAATAAACTGTCTGTAACAGAAAAAGATATTGGTGGAATACCCAATTCAAGTGAAGATATCAAGCAAGCACACGCTGCCGCGATAGAAACATATATTAATTCGCATGTCGGAATGACTGAACAAGGTTATGGTGATATGTATTTCCAGAGAACATTAGAAGACTGGGCAAGATTTAATATTAACAATAGAACAAAACACGATGCATCCATTAGTTCTGGTTTAGCTTTAATGGCTTGTAACAAGAACAGGTATACACCAGTTGCAATCAAAGAATATAAGAGTATAAACCTCGGTATAAAGAAGTACAATAATACTGGGACATCATCAAAAATGATATAATAAATGAAAGTACAGACTAACAATAATAGTTCGTTCCCTAGCCAAGTCGTTAGTGATGAGGAGAAGGCGTCATGGGAGTACGGTACTCAAGTAGCTAGAGCTATTGAAAGCGAATGGTTCCAAGAAGGTAGGTCTGGTAACAGGTATGCTCAAAGTTACAGCAACTTTCATCAGCTAAGGTTATATGCTCGTGGAGAGCAGAGTATACAGAAATATAAGAATGAATTATCTATTAACGGTGATTTGTCTTATCTTAATTTAGATTGGACACCTGTACCGGTTATATCTAAGTTTGTTGATATTGTCGCAAATGGAATGACTAATAAGTCTTACGATATAGAAGCACAAGCTCAAGATCCTCATTCAAGAAAAGAAAAAAGTGATTATGCTTCAGGTATATTAAGAGATATAAATGCAGCAGGCTTTTTAGAAGGTTTTAAACAAGACCTAGGTGTGGATCTCTATAACTCAGCTAACCCGGACGAAATGCCCGCTAGTCAAGAGGAATTGGAGTTGTACATGCAAATGAGTTATAAGCAAACAGTTGAGATAGCAGAAGAGGAAGTTATCAATAATGTATTAGCCGCAAACAAGTACGAACAAATAAAGAAGAGATTAGCACACGATTTAACAGTAATAGGTATTACAGCTACTAAGACTAGGTTTGACAAAACTGAAGGTCTTAAAATAGATTATGTTGATCCTGCTTATATGGTTTATTCATATACAGAAGATCCAAACTTCGAAGATATATATTATGTCGGTGAAGTTAAATCAATACCAATTTCAGAATTAAAGAAACAATTCCCAGATATATCAGAAGAAGAATTGCAGAAGATCCAGAATATGCCTGGTAATTCTCAATACATAACTGGTTGGGGTAATTATGATGAAAATACAGTTCAGGTGATGTACTTTGAGTACAAAACTTATATGAACCAGGTATTCAAAATAAAAAGAACAGAACAAGGTTTAGAAAAAACATTACAAAAGACGGATGCATTTAATCCTCCAGAGAATGATAACTTTGATAGAGTTTCAAGAACAATAGAGGTTTTATATACTGGAGCGAAGGTTTTAGGTAATAACCATATGTTGGAGTGGAAACTAGCAGAGAACATGACTAGACCAATGGCTGATACTACAAAAGTTGAAATGAACTATTGTATCGCAGCTCCTAAGATGTATAAAGGACGTATCGAATCTATTGTTAGTAGAATAACAGGTTTTGCTGATATGATCCAGATTACACACCTTAAGCTACAGCAAGTACTATCTAGAATAGTTCCGGATGGGGTGTTCTTAGATATGGACGGTTTATCTGAAGTTGATTTAGGTAATGGTACAAACTACAATCCAGCGGAAGCATTGAATATGTATTTCCAAACTGGATCCATTGTAGGTAGATCATTAACGCAAGACGGTGGAATGAATGCAGGTAAAGTTCCTATTCAGGAATTATCTTCTTCTTCAGGCCAAGCAAAAATACAGAGTCTTATTGGTACTTACCAGTACTACTTACAAATGATTAGAGATGTAACCGGATTGAACGAAGCAAGAGATGGTAGCCAACCAGACAAAGATGCTTTAGTTGGTTTACAGAAAATGGCAGCTAACGCTTCAAATACAGCTACAAGACACTTGATGGATTCTTTATTATATGTATCATTAAGAGTATGTGAAAACATTAGTTTAAAAGTAGCGGATTTAGTATCTAATCCAATGACAAGGAATGCATTGTTGAATTCAATAGGAACCTTTAATAGTAATGTATTAGAAGAATTAGCTGGTTTACAGCTTCACGACTTTGGGATTCACTTACAATTGGAACCAGAAGATGAAGACAAAGCTACTTTAGAACAGAACGTTCAGATAGCCTTACAGACTGGAGCAATTGCTTTATCCGATGCTATTGACATTAGAGAGATCAAAAATATCAAGTTAGCTAATCAGTTTATAAAACTGAGACAGAAACAAAAACAACAAATAGAACAAGAGCAACAGCAACAACAAATGCAGGCTCAAATCCAAGCACAAACTGAAGCGGCAGAAAAAGCAGCAATGTTTGAAGTTCAAAAACAACAAGCTCTTACGGCTGAAAAAGTAAGTATAGAGCAGGCTAAATCTCAATTCGAGATACAAAGAATGGAGCAAGAAGCTCAGATCAAAAAAGAACTAATGGCTGAGGAATTTAACTACCAGATGCAACTTGCTCAAATGCAAGCTGATGCATTAAGGTCTAAAGATACTCAAGCTGAAGACAGAAAAGATAAACGTGTTAAAATGCAAGGAACTCAACAGTCAGAGTTAATTGATCAAAGAACACGTGATTCTTTACCTAAGAACTTTGAATCCGCTGGTAACGACAATCTAGACGGATTTGGATTAGAACAGTTCGGTCCAAGTTAAAAACTATTTAATTATCTAATTTTATTATATCATGTCAAAAGAAAAACAAGAAGGGGACTTCAAAATAAAGTCCAAACCAAAAATGAAGAGCCTTAATAAGCTTAGCGAGGTAGCTAAGGTTGATTTATCAAAGAAACCTAAAGCAGAAGAACCTGCTAAAGTTGTTATACAAGAAGAGGTTATCGAAGAGGTTATTAATACTATAGAAGAAGTTATCGAAGAAGAAGTTATCGAAGAAGAGGTAATAGCTATAGGCGAAATAACACCAGAAACAGTAATAACACCTGAAAACATTGAGGTTGTTAAGGATAAGTATCCAGAGAATATTGAAAAGTTAGTTGCTTTCATGGAAGAGACTAATGGTACTATCGAGGATTACGCAAGATTAAACGCTGACTACTCTACAGCGGATGATAATACTTTATTAAGAGAGTATTATAAGAGTACCAAGTCGCATTTAGATGCTGAAGAGATTGGATTTTTAATGGAGGACAAGTTCTCTTTTGATGAAGACATCGATGATGATAGAGATATCAGACTTAAAAAACTAGCAATTAAAGAAGAGGTTGCAAAAGCAAAGAACTTTTTAGAACAGACTAAGAGTAAATACTACGACGAAATCAGGTTGAGACCCGGCGTAACTCAAGATCAACAAAAAGCGACAGACTTTTTTAACCGTTATAATCAGGACCAAGAGAATGCTGTGAAGCAACACGAGGACTTTAAACAACAAACCAACAAATATTTCGCTGAAGACTTCAAAGGTTTTGATTTCAAATTAGGTGAGAAGAAATTTAGGTATGGTGTTCAAGATCCCGGCAGACTAGCAGAAGACCAATCTAACATTAACAATTTTGTAGGGAAGTTCCTAGACAAGAAAGGTAATGTAACAGATGCACAAGGTTATCACAAAGCTCTTTATATGGCTTCTAATGCAGACACTATTATTAACCATTTCTACGAACAGGGAAAATCAGATGCTACCAAAGAAATTATTAGCAATTCTAAGAACCCTAGTTCAACAACACGCGAAGCATCTAAGACTGGTGAATTCGTTAATGGAATAAAAGTTAAAGTTTTAGGGCAGGAAGGTAATGATCCTTCTAAATTGAAAATAAGGAAAATTAAAATTTAAAACAAAACAATTATGGCTTTATCACCAGCATTCGGTTCAATAAAACCGAGTCAAAAACAACAAGCTCTTTCTGACAACTATTTAAGTTTCACAGACGGAGACAATGACTTTGCACAACAGTATTTACCTGAGATCTACGAACAAGAAGTAGAACGTTATGGAAACAGAACTTTATCTGGATTCTTACGCATGGTTGGAGCTGAAATGCCAATGACATCTGACCAAGTAGTTTGGTCTGAACAAAATAGATTACACATTGCATATGATGGAGTAAGTAACGCTACTGCTACAACTTTAACTTTCGTTTTAGTTGCTGCTGCTGGACCTGCTCACGTTTCAAATGTAATATCTGTAAATGACACAATCGTTGTCTTAAATCCTGCAAATGGAGATGAGGTAACTGCTTTAGTAACTGGAAGTGTTGACAATGGAGCTGGAACATTAGCTACTTTAACTGTTGCTACTTACACAGGAGCTACATTAGCGACTACTTTTGGAGCTGGAGTAATTCCAACACTTAAGATATTCGTATATGGTTCTGAATACCAAAAAGGAACTGGAGACGCTGGACGTAAGTCTGTAACTCCTTCTTTCACTCAATTCAGTAACTCACCTATTATCATCAAATCTAAGTATGCGATCTCTGGATCTGATGCTGCACAGATTGGATGGGTAGAAGTTGCTACTGAAGATGGAACTGGTGGTTTCTTATGGTATTTAAAAGCTGAATCAGAAACTCGTTTACGTTTCGAAGACTACTTAGAAATGAGTGTTGTTGAAGGAACTAAAGCAGCTGCTGGGTCAGGAGTTGTAGGAATAGCTGGAGACGTGAAGTACAAAGGTACTGAAGGTTTGTTCGCTGCTGTAAAATCAAGAGGTAACACTTTCTCTGCTTTTGCACCTGCTGCTGGAACAATGACTGACTTCGATGCAATTCTTAAGAATTTAGATTCTCAAGGTGCTATTGAAGAAAATATGATCTTTGTTAACAGAGACCTTTCTTTAACTATCGACAACATGTTAGCTAGTATGTCTCTTGGGAGTCAAGGTGGTGTTGGATACGGTTTATTCGAAAACTCTGAAGACATGGCATTGAACTTAGGTTTCTCTGGTTTCAGACGTGGATCTTATGACTTCTACAAAACTGACTGGAAATACTTAAATGACGCATCTACTCGTGGAGCAGTTGCTGATGCAGGTATCGAAGGAGTATTAATTCCAGCTGGAACTTCTACTGTTTATGATGAAATGTTAGGAACTAATATTAGACGTCCTTTCTTACACGTAAGATATAGAGCTTCTCAATCTGATGACAGACGTATGAAATCATGGTTAACTGGTTCAGTTGGCGGTGCTTATACTTCTGATTTAGATGCTATGGAAGTTCACTTCTTATCTGAAAGATGTTTATGTGTACAAGCTGCTAATAACTTCGTGTTATTTACAGACTAGTACTAAGTAAATTAATGTAATCTTTACCCTCGTCTTTATGTCGGGGGTAACTATTACCTTTTAAAAACTATTTAATTATATCATATTATGGCTAAACAAGCTGTCGCAAAAAAAGTTGAGGTTGCTCCTCAAGCAGTATATGTAGAGACAAAAGTCCCTGCAAGACCATCTAAACCAACTTGGGAGATCAAGGATAGGGTTTACATTTTAAAAGGAGCTAATACCCCTTTAACACATACATTGTCTTCTAGACATTCCCAGAGGTATCCTCTGTTATGGTTTGACGAAGAAGAAGGTGCACAAAGAGAATTAAGATATGCAACTAACCATAATTCACCTTTAGTCAAAGAACAAAAAGGAGAAGCAACATTAGGGCACATTGTATTTCATAATGGTACATTATTAGTACCAAAACAACAACAAAATTTACAAAAACTTTTATCTATTTACCATCCTAGTTTAAATTCAAAGTATTATGAGTTTAATAAAGTAGCAGAAGCTGAAGACGAATTAGAATATTTAGATTTAGAAATTGATGCTTTAATTGCAGCAAGAGGAATGGATATTGATCAAGCAGAGGCTATTTTAAGAGTTGAACTTGGGAGCGAGGTATCTAAAATGAGTACAAGAGAAATAAAGAGAGATCTTTTATTATTCGCTAAAAGAAATGCTCTTTTATTCTTAGATTTAGCAAATGATGATAATGTAGTTCTAAGGAACTTCGCTATTAAAGCCGCAGAGGCTGGTATTATTAAACTAGCAGATGATCAAAGAACATTTACTTGGGCTTCAAACGGAATGAAACTTATGACGGTTCCTTTCGACGAACACCCTTACTCAGCTATGGCTGCATTCTTTAAAACAGATGAAGGTTTAGAAATATATAAATCAATCGAGAAGAAATTCTCATAACATGTAATATTAATAATAACCGGTTGCAAATAGTGACCGGTTGCTATTATAACAAAAAATAACACGAATGGCTATAAATGTAGATTTGGTTTACAAAACCGTCTTATTGATACTTAATCAACAACAAAGAGGTAATATAACACCTGACGAGTTCAATAAAGTGGGTACTCAAGTTCAATTAGGAATATTTGAAAAATATATGAGTGACCTAAATCAACAGCTACGTGTACCAGAAAACGATAGTGAGTATGGAAATAGAGTAAAAAATATTGAAGAAAAAATAGATATCTTCAAAAG
>Ga0307994_1002219_pt1 | contig 11039 bp, 8 predicted proteins | sample EllFjometagen261_FD_203171 | JGI IMG/M metagenome (GOLD analysis project Ga0307994, IMG submission 203171) | Marine microbial communities from Ellis Fjord, Antarctic Ocean - #261 | ecosystem: Environmental > Aquatic > Marine > Unclassified | place: Southern Ocean | collected 2014-11-02
AAAATGCTCGGCGTGAGGCATAACCATTTCACCGCCCAACAGTTTTTTACTGGTTTTGTCGGCGAACAAACAAATTAAACCGTGATCTTCATGCATCACAATAGCTCGACCATTGTTACGTTCTAAATTAAATGTGACCGATTCAATCGTTGATTGATCTACATCACGATAGCTCTGACCGAAGAATCCGATATCTGGGTCGGTAAATGCAATACCAATTGGCGTTTTGCGTTTGTAAGCACTCATTTCTGGGTAACTCACGGCGTTAATCCCCGCCATTTTCCCTTCGTAACCCGCCTCATGCAAAATAGGCCGGAATACATTGACGTCTCCTGCAATAAACAGAGGCTTGTCTTCAATTTGTGACGTGTGAATATTAAATTTTGGCATACCCCGTTCATCTAACTGAATACCGGCATGCTCAAGACCCAATTTATCAATATTTGGACGACGGCCTAAAGAGGCTAAAACCGCATCGACTTCAACACTGGCCTTCGAGGTTTTAACCAAAACACCGTTAGCGGTTCTTTCAAGTTGTGCGGCTTCACCCAAATGAATCGTAAACTCTTTTTGCATCAGCTCAATGGCGGCCTCATTCACTTCAGGAACCGATAAACCACCAATATTTTCTGCTAATTCAAAACCGGTTACTTCAACACCCAAGCGAGACATAGCTTGGCCAAGCTCTAACCCAATGATACCTAACCCAATCACCGCGACTCTTTTTGGCAATGTGGCCTGTTCAAAGATTTCATCACTGGTATAAAGCACATCACTAAACGCTTCCCAAGGGCCAGGAACGACTGGACGAGAGCCAGTTGCAATTACAATGCGTTCAGCAATGATGGTTTCACCATTTACTTCCAAAGTATTTTCGCCTGTAAATTGAGCATAACCACTGATTAATTGGCTCTCTTTAAGGTTTTCTGTGGTGCCCGATTTAACGCCTCCAGTAAAACGGTCACGTAATCGACGTACCCGTTTTAGTACCGCCTCAACATCCACCGACAATCCCTCTGCCCCTATAATGCCAAACTCTTCAAAATGCTGGCGTTTATGAAACACATTTGCCGACTGAATAAGGGCTTTTGAAGGCATACAACCAACCCGCGCACAGGTTGTTCCGTATGAGCCACCGTTTATCATCACAAAATCATCAGTCTCTTTACTGATGACACTTAGAGCGGTTAAACCTGACGTGCCTGCCCCTAAAATTGCATACTTTACCTTGCGCATAATATCAGTCCTTAAATTAATAACATATTAGTAAATGATTCTACGCTTAGAAACGTTGCTTGCAAGCCCTACAAGACGAATAAAAACAACAGGCCTGTTCATTTTAAAAATCAGCCATAAAACAATCATCCATTCAATAAATAAAATTGTTTTTGTTCAACTTACAAAGTCGATTAGAATAATTACTAAATTCTTTATTAGGAAACGCGTTTGCAGCCAGCAAAGCATACTTTAATCTGGGTTTTTACCAGCCTATTGAGCTTATTTATTCTAAGCTCAAATGTGCACGCCCAGAATCCAGATGACGCCTCCGTTAATAGTCGAATAAATCAGTCGTTTATTGGTGACTTAGAAGATATTCGACAACGCCGAATTTTACGCGTTCTAGTCAGCCACAGCCGAACCAACTTTTTTGATACCAAATACGGCAAACGCGGCATTGAACACGATCTGATTAAAGCTTACGAAAAACACATAAACCGTGGGCCACGCCAAGAACGTTACAAAACCCACGTGGTATTTTTAGTCCATCCATTTGAACAACTTTTTAGTGAACTGCAAGCCGGTAGAGGCGACATCATTGCCTCTGGTCTGACCATTACTCCAGAACGCGCAGGCTTTTTAGACTTTACCAAGCCTTACATTAAAAACGTTAATGAAATACTTGTTTCAAATAAACACGCGCACAAGATCCAGCGTTTAGAAGACCTTTCAGGTAAACAAGTCGTGGTGGTGGCCAACAGTAGCTACATGCTACACCTTGTTATTTTTAACCAGTTTTTAGGCCTATCAGGACTGGAACCTATTGAGCTCATTCAAGCCGATCCAATTCTAGAATCCGAAGATATTTTGGAAATGGTGAACGCCGGCGTTTTTCAATACACCGTGGTTGATGATCACATTGCAGAAATTTACAAAAGCACCCTCCTTGATCTGAACCTCCAGAACGACATTATTTTTCACTATGGTGGCAAAATAGCTTGGGCGATCAACCCAAACCTACCGCAGCTCAAAAGTTCACTAAACGAATTCATACAGTCTTATGCAAAACCAGGCCGGCTACTGGGAAACAGCGTCTACAAAAAATATTTTGAAAACAGCTACTGGATTAAAAAAGATAACTTAATTTCTGAATTAGATCGAGTAAATTGCTTATCTGAATACCTGCAGCTATATTCTGATTTCTATGAGTTTGACTGGTACCTTATTGCCGCACAAGCCTATCAAGAATCTAACTTTAATCAAAAACTCACCAGTCACGCTGGTGCGACTGGCATTATGCAGATTAAACCGTCAACAGCCTCCTCTAAACACGTCGCTATTAAAGACATTAAAGGGGTTAATGGGTTAGAAAACAACATTCATGCTGGCGTGCGATACATGGCCTTTTTACGAGACCAATACTTCTCTGGTAACGAATACAGTCAAGATGACAAAATCAACTTTACCCTAGCCGCTTATAATGCTGGACCTGGAAGAGTGCGAAGAATGCAACGTAAAGCAGAAGAAATGGGACTAGACCCAAAAAAATGGTTTTACAATGTAGAGGTCGTTGCACGCAATACTATTGGGCACGAAACCGTAGACTATGTAACCAAAATCCAAAAAACAAAAATTGCGCTTAAAAGTTACGACGCATTAACACAAGAGCGAATTCGAACCAAACAAGAAATTAAAGACCTGAAACGCTCTGAAATGCTTTCCGATACCTCTAACAAAACGATTGATAAATCAGTGACTGAAACCCTAAGAAATTAACAGAAAATATTAAATTAAAGCCTTTTAAAAAACGTCAAATAACAAGTTATGTAATCGTGAGATTTATCACCATTTTCAGCAAACGATCCACAAAAACTAATATTAATTCAACTCACTTCAATGCCATGGCTTTGAGGGTACTTTATTAAAACTAACCCATTAAGCTAAAACGATCTAAAGCACTAATGTTCAGCACTAACCCCTCCTGAACTATAAACAGGGTCAAGTTTTGGAAAACACACAACCGGATTTTTCTGAACTTGAACCAAACCAGTGGTAGTGTTAGAATTGTCGAAATTTTATTTCAATACCTATAACGTAGAGAGAACCTCGATGAAAATGAAAAGACTAGACCAAGTACTTGCTATTGAAGGCGTTAACGCTGAATTAGAACTTGTAATCAAAGATATTATGGTTGCTTGTAAAGATATTGACTACAAGCTAGGACAAGGTGATTTAGCGGGTATTTTAGGTTCAACTGAAGACGAAAACGTCCAAGGTGAAACTCAAAAAATGCTAGACGTTATCTCTAACGACCTTCTTAAAGACATTTTATGTGCAAACCCATATGTTCGTGGTGTTGGTTCTGAAGAAGAAGATTACACCATCGCTGCAAATGCCAAGGGTAAATACTTAGTTACTTTTGATCCATTAGATGGTTCTTCTAACATCGACGTTAACTTATCGGTAGGTACAATCTTCTCAGTTTTAGAAGCTCAAACAGATGAAGCTGGTGATAACCAAGAAGTTTTCCTTCAAGAAGGCCGTAAGCAAGTTGCTGCCGGTTATGTTCTTTATGGTCCATCTGCATTATTAGTGATGACAACGGGTAAAGGGGTTAACCTTTTCACTCTGGATACAAACATCGGTGAGTTCGTTCTAACGAAAGAAGCGTTAATGATTCCTGAAGACACCGCTGAATTTGCAATCAACATGTCTAACCAACGTTTCTGGGAACCAGAAATGAAGCAGTACATTGATGACTGTCTACAAGGTGAAGAAGGTCCTCTAGGTAAGCGTTACAACATGCGCTGGGTTGCTTCTATGGTTGCTGAAGTTCACCGCATTCTTATCCGTGGTGGTATCTTCATGTACCCTTACGACAGCCGTGACCCATCAAAAGCTGGTAAGCTTCGTCTTATGTACGAAGGTAACCCAATGTCTATGATTGTTGAACAAGCCGGTGGTGCTTCTTCTACAGGTCGTATGGATATTATGGACGTTGAGCCAAAAGGTATTCACGACCGCGTACCGGTTGTACTTGGTTCTAAAAACGAAGTAGCCAAAGTTGTTGCTTACCACAAGTAAGCCTCTTGAGTTATCAAGTTACTAAGCACCCGCGATAGCGGGTGTTTTGCTTTTAAATATTAATTTTATAAAAAGGAATACACCATGGGTTATTCTGCTGTTCCAGCTGGTAAAGATCTTCCAAACGATATTAACGTTATCATTGAAATTGCGGCCTTTGCAGCGCCTATCAAGTACGAAGTAGATAAAGACACGGACCTAGTTTGGGTTGACCGCCTGCAAGGTGCAACCATGTCTTACCCTGCCAACTACGGTTACATAAACGACACACTGTCTGACGATGGTGATCCGGTTGACGTATTAGTGGTTACACCGCATCCGCTAATGGTGGGTTCGGTTATTCGTTGCCGCCCTATTGGCATCTTTAAGATGACCGATGACGGTGGCGAAGACGCAAAAGTCATTGCTGTTCCGGTTGATAAACTAACACCTATCTACTCAAAAATAGAGAAAGTTGAAGACATTCCTCTGTTAAAAGAGCAAGTCGAACACTTCTTTAGCCATTACAAAGCACTTGAACCTGGAAAATGGGTTAAAGTTGATGGATGGGGAGACATAGAAGATGCACGTACAGAAATTCTAAATGGTGCTAAAGCTTACCAAGCAAAAGCCTAACCTGCCCCCTGTATACCGCCCTCTACCTAAGAGGGCTTTATAGTTCAAATGGCAACGTCGCCATCCCCAAATCACCAGTCTATTCAAAGCCTTTATTAAATAAAGAGCCTCTTAAAAAACGTTTAAGTTCTGGTATAATTTCCGCAATATTGTTCACATAAACTGAGAGTTCATAATGGCTGCAGAAAAGCGAGATAAGCAACTTAGAGCACGAGTTAAATTACTTGGAAGCCTACTAGGTGAGATCATTGAGTCGCAAGTTGGAAAACCTGTATTAGATGGGGTAGAAAAGCTTCGAAAAGGCTACATTCAACTTCACGAACAAGAAGATACGCAACTGCGTGCTGAATTGACAACGTTTATTGAAGAGCAATCCGCAGATGAACTCATACTCATTATTCGTGCTTTCAACATTTACTTTAGCTTGGTCAACCTTGCAGAAGAAGAACACCAATATCACGAACGCACCAGTCAACTAAAGTCAGATGGTCCTTTATGGGAAGGTTCGGTCCTTAAAACGGTCGAAGAGTTCAAAAATAAAGGCCTAACCTCTGATCAGGTTCAGACATTATTAAACAAACTTAACTACATCCCGGTTTTTACCGCTCACCCTACGGAATCAAAACGCCGTGCGGTCATGGAAAATCTGCGTAAAATATTCTTAACACTGGGGGAGCTTAACGAAGCCGAAGCGTATAACAACCCTTACGCGCAAGAAGAAGTGATTAAAAAACTTCAGTATCAAATTCAAGTTTTATGGAAAACAGACGAAGTTCGACGCGCCAAGCCAACCGTTGAAGATGAAATTCGCAATGGTATCTACTACTTCCGTCAATCTTTATTTACCGCTGTCCCGACCGTATATCGTTATATGGAACGCGCCCTTGCTCGCTTCTATCCAGATGACAACGTTCAGACGCCAAACTTCTTGACCTTTGGTTCGTGGATTGGTGGTGACCGTGACGGCAACCCATTTGTTACCCACGATACAACCGTTAAAGCCTTGCTTTTACAGTCTCGCTCCGTGTTATACGAATACTCAAATCGTGTTTTCGACTTAAGTCACAAATTGACGCATTCAAAATACATTAGCAATATCAATCAAGACCTTCAAAATAAAGCAACGATTGTTAATTCAGACCTTCAGGAAGCCGTTTTCAAAAAACGTCCTGAGCGCTTTAGAGATGAGCCTTACCGTCGATTTTTATACCTTATACGCGGTAAACTTCAACAGAACATTAACTACATAGAAGACAGACTTAGCGGCACAGAAAACCCGACTAAATCCCCATTTGCCTATACATCTGAAGATGAACTATTAGAAGACCTACAGCTCATCCATCGTTCGCTTTGTGAGCATGGAGACGAAAATGTCGCCAACGCCGATCTTAAAGATTTGATTCGACTCGTTCAGACCTTTGGTTTCTACTTAATGCGTCTAGATATTCGTCAAGAATCGAATGTTCACAGTGATGCGGTAGCCGATTTACTGTCTCACTTAAACATTGATTACCCAGCACTTTCTGAAAAAGATAAGTTAGAACTTTTAGCACAGCACACTGCGTCTGCCACCATCATTGATACAAAACACATTAACCTTCAAGATATGACCAAAGAGGTCTTAGAAGTCTTTAACGTGATACGTGAAATGCGCAAAGAGATAAGCCCTAAAGCCTTTAATAACTATGTTATTTCAATGACACATGAAGCCAGTCATATCATGGAAGTCATGTTCTTAGCACACCAAGCAGGCCTGGCTGGTTTTAATGCTGGCGAACCTTACTGTGACATTGAAATTAGCCCACTGTTTGAGACCATTGAAGATTTAGAACACATTGTTCCGGTCACCTCCGCGCTATTTGATAATGCCACCTACCGTGACATGTTGAAAGCATCCGGAAACCAACAAGAAATTATGCTTGGGTATTCAGACTCAGCTAAAGATGGCGGTAACCTGTCCTCTTCTTGGAGCCTATACCAAGCTCAACAACAAATTATGGCGCTGGCAGACGAATACAGTATTGACTGCCGTCTTTTCCACGGTCGCGGTGGAACCGTTGGTCGTGGTGGAGGCCCGACCCACCATGCCATCTTATCTCAACCTACGGGAACGGTTAGAGGCTCAATCAAATTTACTGAACAGGGTGAAGTTTTATCCTTCAAATACAGTAATGCTGAAACCGCTATGTACGAACTCTCTTTAGGCGTAACAGGCCTAATGAAAGCCAGTACAGGCTTGGTTGAAGCAACGCCTGCAGATAACCCTAAATACCTATCTGCAATGCAAAAGTTAGCTGAACAAGGTGAAGAGAATTTCCGTCAATTAACCGATCATACACCTGGCTTCTTCGAGTTCTTCTATGAATCAACGCCGGTCACTGAAGTTGGATTACTCAACATTGGTTCACGCCCTTCTCACCGTAAAGTTGGTAACTTGTCGAAGTCATCCATCCGTGCTATCCCATGGATTTTTGGTTGGGCGCAAGCGCGTATGACTTTCCCTGCTTGGCAAGGAACTGGGTATGCACTGGACAACTGGATTAAGGAACATGGCGATGAGCAACTTAAAGAGATGTATCAAAACTGGCCTTACTTCCGTGGTTTCTTAAGCAATATCCAGATGGCTCTATTCAAAACCGATTTAAAAATTGGTGCTGAATACAGTAAATTGGGACGTAATCAAGAAGATGCACATAAAATCTATAACATGATTGCTGAAGAGCATATGCGAGGTGTTAAGCACATTCTTGAAATTTCAGGTAATGAGTATCTTATGGCGGAAACTCCTACCGTAGCACTCTCTTTAAACAGAAGAACCCCGTATTTAGAGCCTTTAAATAACATTCAAGTCGCTTTATTAAGACGCTACAAAGGCATTAACACTACTCCAGAAGAGCAAGAACTTTGGTTAACTCCCCTTCTTAATAGTATTAACGCCATTGCGGCAGGTATGCGTAATACCGGTTAACCTGAGCAGATACGTTTAAAAGTAAAATAGCCTCATTAAAATGCCCCTCTTACTTTATGCAAGAGGGGCATTTTTTTATGTCTTTTATCAAAATAAAGTATAATATGCAATTAATTTTAAAAATCGTATTGTTGAATGCTAATATGAGCAATCGACGCTAAGAACGGTAACCTGTTTAATTGAAGGTGGGGGGGTTTATGCAAGTAACGCTTTTAAAAAGTAAATTACACCGTGTGACGACCACTCATGCAGAACTAGATTATGAAGGTTCCTGTGCGATTGATGGTTATTTAATGGATACGGCTGGAATTCGTGAATACGAGCAAATTCAGATTTATAACATTAACAACGGTGAACGTTTTACCACTTACGCTATTCGTGCGGAAGACCATACCGGCACTATTTCTGTTAATGGTGCGGCGGCCCATAAAGCAAATCCTCAAGACTTGCTTATTATCGCCACGTATAGCTCTATGACTGAAGCTCAAGCCGACCAATTTGCGCCTAAACTTGTTTACGTTGATAGCGATAACAAGATTACACACACTCGTAATACGGTCCCTGTACAAATGGTAAACGCAAGTTAGTTAAACCGCCTGTTATTTAAATAAAAAAGCCGCTAAAGATAGTTCTTAGCGGCTTTTTTTATGTCATATGATTTTATTAGATTTCAGTCAGTGATTAATTACTGAGCAACAGAATTCTTAAGTGAAGAAATTAAAACTTCCACACGACGATTTTTTGCATAAGCTTGAACAGTATCTTCATCAATCAATGGCTTGGTATCGGCCAAACCAATCGCCTCAATCTGGCCATTACGAACTAATCCCTGTCTCAGCATTTCAACAATTACACTCGACGCCCTGGCACTTGAAAGCTCCCAGTTTGAGACAAATCGCCCCCCGCCTACTGGTCGTTTATCGGTATGACCAATCACCTTAATGACAATATCAGGGCGTTTAAAACCTTCAAAATTAGCCAGCATCTGAGAAAACTCTGGCTTCAAATCAGCGCGACCTGCATCAAATGCAATCTGCTCTGGAAACGTGACTCTAATCTGGTCGGTTTCTTCATCGTAATCAATTTGAATAGACTCCGATGATCGACTGCCTTTAGAAAACGTTTCTATTAAGCTCTCATAAAGCGGACGAAGATCTTCAATCTTCGACTTTTCAACCTCTTTAGAGGACTGCTCATCTTTAGCCACTTTTTCAAAAAACTCAACCTGGTTCTCTGTTAACTCTGCACCATGCCCTAATGTGTCAGTCAAAGACTCAACAACGGCCTTATACTTGGGAATCTCTACGGTTGACATAGCATACAAAAGAACAAACAAAGCCATAAGCAGAGACATTAAGTCTGCAAAAGTAGCAAGCCACCCTGGACAGGGCTTAACTTTCTTGGCCAACATCTTTCATCTTTTTTGTGTTTTGTAAATAAGGTGCCAAGAGGTCACGCATAACTGACGGATTATGTCCTTGACCAATACTGTCAATCGCTTCAATAATCAAAAGCTGACGATAAGACTCATTTTGCGCCCAAGACTCAATTTTGTCTGCCATCGGCAGAGCAACCAAATTGGCAATCATCGCACCATATAAGGTGGTTAACATTGCAACAGCCATCGATGGACCAATCGCAGCGGGGTCACTCAGGTTTGATAACATCTGAATCAAACCCACTAAGGTTCCAATCATTCCAAAAGCCGGAGCAGCATCACCTATTGAACGATAAACGCCGGCACTGGTTTCCGCTTTTTCAATCAGCAATTTATTCTCTTCAACTAATGTCTGCTTGACTAAATCTAACGAGTACCCATCCACTAACATTCGAACACCAGACTGAAAAAAAGTATTATTAACCTCATAACTTTCCATGCCTAATACGCCCTTACTGCGAACAATTCGCAGAAGGTCTTCGGTAATATCAACGAGCTCATTAAGCTCTTTCACTTCTGAGTTAACTTTTAAAACCCCAAAGGACATGCCAAAGGCTTTAAAGCTATCTGCCATAGAGTAGCGAATCATGGTGGCTGCAATGGTGCCACCAAATACAATCATAAGCCCTGGAACATTGAAGAACATTGAGAGCGAAGAGCCTAATGACATCGCAATCAATACAATCGCAAGACCCGCAAACAGCCCGATTAATGTGGAAAAACTCATAAAATAGAGTACCTAGTTTGAATTTTGAACATAATTAAATACTAAGCAAAACATTGTCCAACAGACGTGTCTTACCCAAATTTGCAACGGCAAGAATGACAAATTCTCTATCTGTTGGCAAAGCCTTTAAAAGGCTGTGTGGATTAACTACCTGAATATAGTCAACCGAGTCGAAGCCAAGTTGCAATAGATTATCGGTGGCGGCCTGAGTGATAGAGATAAAGTCTCGATTACCAGAGCGCAAAACCATTTCAATATCCAACAAGACACTATGTAACTTTGGGGCTAAACGTTTCTGGGAGGACGTTAAGTATTGATTTCTAGAACTCAGTGCAAGCCCATCTAAATCCCGCCCTATCGGAGCCCTAATCAACTGAATAGGAATAGCCAAATCCGTCACCATTTTTGAAATAACCGCAAACTGCTGATAATCTTTTTGACCAAATACCGCTACATCAGGCTGAACCATGTTAAACAGTTTATTTACAACGGTAGCGACCCCATCAAAGTGACCAGGCCTGCTCAAACCCTCTAACAAGGCGGTTACCGCATGGGGCACCTGTACCAAAGTTTGTTGTTGGCCGTTAGGATACATTTCCAAAACCGATGGATAAAAAACCGCGTCGGTTTGTTCAGCGCGTAATTTTTGCTGATCGGATTCAAAGGTTCGGGGATAAGCATCGAAGTCTTCATTCGGACCAAATTGAAGCGGATTTACAAATACACTGGCAACCACCTTATCGCAATGACGGTGCGCCAACTTAATGAGACTCAAGTGCCCGGCGTGCAAATTACCCATTGTTGGAACAAAGCCAACTGTTAACTGCTGTTGCTTCCACTGTTGAACTTGTGCGCGTAACTCAGCAACTGTTTCAAACGTCTGCACTAACCTACCTCATGCAAAGTGTCTGGAAACGTCATGGCTTTAACTGTCTTAACATAAGATTTAAGGGCGGCTTGAACAGAACTGTTCTCAGCTAAAAAATTCC
>Ga0307994_1002220_pt1 | contig 11035 bp, 7 predicted proteins | sample EllFjometagen261_FD_203171 | JGI IMG/M metagenome (GOLD analysis project Ga0307994, IMG submission 203171) | Marine microbial communities from Ellis Fjord, Antarctic Ocean - #261 | ecosystem: Environmental > Aquatic > Marine > Unclassified | place: Southern Ocean | collected 2014-11-02
AATAATTCGATATCGGTTGTATTCTCCAGTTTAATAAAATAGTCTTGAGAAGTACTATTTATTTCAAAGCCAGAGAGTATAGATGCTGCTAATATTAGGAATAAGGTGGAAATGTTTTTCATTAGTTCTTTGCAAATTTACAAAAAAACAGTAAAGGTATTTGTGGGAATTATTACTTTGGTTTTGTACCTTCTTATTCCCCTTTAAGGTCTCTGGCATAGGACCCCAAAGTATCGTTAAGCCTAAGTTTATTTAATCTTTCTAGCGTGGGATTTATAGGAGATACCTGAAAAAGTAGTCTAAAAAAAGAGGTATGGTTAGGAGGTGTCGGTTAGGAAAGAATCAGATAGCCAATAATTTTAAATTTATACATTTGAAGAAATCAAGGTTCTAATATAATTATGCTCTCTAAATCTAAAATCACCCGAGGCCTACAGTGTCGCAAGAGTCTGTGGCTATATAAGAACCAACCCGAGCTGCGAGAAGTAAGTCATGACTTACAAACTGTCTTTGATACAGGAACTAAAGTAGGCATACTCGCTCAGCATAAGTTTCCAGGTGGTATAGACGCTACCGAGGGACACGACTGGCCTAATTTTGAGTGTGCAGACACGACCAAGTACCTAGTAGGTATAGACCAAAAAGTGATTTACGAAGCCACGTTTGTTTTTAATAAGGTACTGGTAGCGATAGATATTCTGGTAAGGAATGAGAAAGGAACCTGGGATGCCTATGAGGTAAAAAGTACCAACTCTGCCAAAGAACCACACATAGTAGATAGTGCCATACAGTATTATGTGATGACAGGTTGTGGACTGGATATTAGATCCTTCTCTGTGATGCATTTTAACAAAGAGTATGTGCGGCAGGGAGAGTTAGATATAGAGCAACTATTTATGGCAACGGACATCACCGATGAGGTGCTGGATTTGCAAGCAAAGATGCCTGAGATTGTTGTAGATCTAGAAGCTATGCAAAAGCAAGGAAATTGTCCAGAAGTGGAGATAGGGCCACACTGTGGGAGTCCGTATCCGTGCGACTTTGCGGTGCATTGTTGGAAACATGTACCTGAGTATTCGGTGTTCAATCTGAGTAGGGGGGGCGATAGGGCTTGGGAGCTGTACGATAAAGGTATTTTAGAGATAAAAGATATTCCCGTAGAATACCCGATGGGCGATAATCATAGGATACAGCAGATGGTAGAGATTACCGGAAAGCCGCATATTATGAAGGATGGGATAGAAATGTTCTTAGAAGAGTTAGTCTATCCAATGTATCATTTCGATTTTGAGACTATGATGAGTGCAGTGCCCATGTATGATAACAGCAGAACGTATCAGCAGATCCCGTTTCAGTACAGTCTGCACATACAGCTCAGTGAAGGTGAGCAGTGTGAGCATCTAGAGTTTTTGCCTCAGGTAGCAGTAGGAGTGGAGTCGCCTGATCCTAGGGAGGAGTTACTTGTTCAAATGCTCACAGACTTAGGCACACAAGGCAGTATTATGGCGTATCATGCTAGTTTTGAGATGAGTAGAATAAAGGAACTGGCAAGAGACTTTCCGCAGTATGCAGGGCCTCTATTGGCTCTCAATAAGCGAATGGTAGATTTGGAAATCCCTTTTAGAAAAAGGTGGTATGCAACCAAAGAAATGCAGGGTAGGAGTAGTATCAAGAAAGTATTGCCTGCTTTGGTTCCAGAGTTATCCTATGCAGACTTAACTATACACGAAGGAGGCACAGCAAGTAGTACTTATCTGGCTATGCACCAAGGAGTGTATGCAGGTGATTATGCTAAGACTAGACAAGATTTACTAGACTACTGCAAGCTAGATACATTTGCTATGGTGCAGGTATTAGCAGTTTTATATGCCGTTAAGTAAATAAAAATCATAGTATCGTAGTTGTTTTGGGTAATGGAAAAGAAATAAAAGAATGATTGAATTATTAAGTAACGCTTGGCCGTGGTATGTATCGGGGCCTTGTATAGCCGGGGTTATGTTTTTATTGCTGAGAGCAGGCGACAGTTTTGGAGTGAGTTCTACCCTGCGTGTTATCTGCTCTATCTCAGGTGCGGGAAAGCACTGTAACTATTTTGATTTCGATTGGAAAAGTCAAAAATGGAAACTCGTTTTTGTACTTGGAGCTATCGTAGGTGGTTTTATAGTCACTAGGTTTCTGAGTAATCCAGAAGTACTTGCCTTAAGTGAATCTACGATACAGGATCTTGGGGCTTTGGGTATCCCTTTTGATGGCACTATTGCTCCCCTAGAGCTATTTAGTTGGGCAAGCATTCTCACTTTCAAAGGCTTTTTGGTAATCATAGTTGGCGGATTTCTTGTTGGTTTTGGTTCTCGATGGGCAGGAGGTTGCACATCTGGCCATGCCATTAGTGGACTATCCAACCTGCAGTTACCATCACTCATAGCAGTAATCGGCTTTTTCATAGGAGGACTTATTATGACTCATTTACTATTTCCACTTATATTTTAGAAGAAATGAAATTTATCAAATTTTTACTAATCGGAATCTTGTTCGGTATTATCATGACCAAATCAGAAGCCATCTCGTGGTATCGTATTCAAGAGATGTTTCGTTTTCAGGCGTTTCACATGTACGGAATCATAGGATCTGCATTAGCAGTGGGTTTGCTCTTAGTACAGTGGATCAAGCGTAGGGAAATCAAAAACAGTGAAGGACATAAAATAGAAATAGCAGACAAAGAGATGAGTATTTATCGTTACTTATTTGGTGGGATAGTATTTGGACTAGGATGGGCACTTAGTGGTGCTTGCCCCGGACCTATGTATACGCTTATCGGAAATGGATTTACAGTTTTTATAGCTGTACTATTAAGTGCATTAGCGGGTACTTATATCTATGGTTTGGTGAAAGATAAGCTTCCACATTAATAGACTCCTAATTTCAAATATTCTAGTCCATTTCTACTACCCAGATACAACGAAGTTGATTCTCCGTATATCCTGTGGCTTGGTCATTCGGGTATTTTTCTTCTATCACTTTTAGTGTTTAAGGGGTAATGTCTGTTCCTTTTTTATCTTGACATTGTAGACATATTCCGTTGGTTACCCTGGGTTACCTTAGGCTAAATTCGAATCAAAAAAAAGGCCCAACAACTGCTGAGCCTTTTATAGTGGTATTTAGGTCTTTTTATTCTTCTTCCAAGGGAGCGGTATCATCCGTATTTCCCGTCTTTTCTAATTGTTTCAGCTTCATTCTGCAGATATCTAGTAATCCATCTCCTTCTTTATCATAGTTGTCTAATATGCTCTGTAGCGTTGCCTTAGCTTGAAAATAGTCCTCCTCTTTCACGTAAATGTCGCTTAATAGAATAAATCCTTTAACCACCCAAAACTCGTAAGCAGAAAAATCATCTTGGAGTTTATATACGTCAGATCTGGCACTATCTAGATCCTCTTGATCATATTCTATATAACCTCTTTGGTATAGAGCTTCTGCAGTTTGCTCGTTACGACTATTGGCTATCACATAGTCAAAGTGGAAACGGGCAGTTCTCAGATTATTGTCTTTTAGCTGCAGCCTGCCTAAGAGCATGTTGGCTTCTACTAAATCTTCGGTAGGTACATTCTCTATAGGGAGCAACTGTATCGCTTTTGCCTTAGCAGCACTATAGTTCTTGAGGATATAATGGCATCTCATTTGCCCCATTATAGAGCTTATATAGGTGCTCTTAGATGCAGCTATTGGCTCTAGCTGTAGGTAAAATCCTATTGCCTTGTTGTGGTTTTTGCGATAGAAATACGTACCAGACAGTTTCACTAATGATTTTTCGGTATAGTTATTATTACCTTGGTTTACCACATACTCGTAGTGAGCCAGGGCTTGATTTTCTTTATCTGTATAGTAATCAGCCTCCGCTTTAAAGTAATTAGCAGGTACAATAAAAAACCCATCATCCCCAAATCGCTTGATATAATTTCCTAATTCCTTAGATGCACCTTCGAAGTCTTTGTCTTCGTATATGTTTATAGCATGCTGATATAGTGTGCTGTCTTGCTTGGTCAGTCGTATTCCGGCTCCAGGTATTTTCGCTACATAATCAAAGTAGCCCTGCGGATTACCTTGGTTATTATATATGATTTCAATAAAGGTAAGTGCCTCGTTGGATGCATTCGTCTTAGGAAACCTTTCTACAACAGTCTTATAGTATCCCAAAGCTACATCGTCCTTTTGCTGGGTATAGTTTATAAGACCTAGTTTGAGATAACTATCTGGTAAAAAAGGAGAGTAGTCGTGCTGAGAGATCAATAGGTTAAACATACTTTCTGCAGTGCTGTAGTTTTTCAATGTCATGTATTCTTTACCTATCTGGTAAAGAGCATCATCTTCATAGATGCTTTTCTTAAAGTCGTTTTGTATTTTCTTTAAGACATTTATTTTTTCGGCGTATCGCTCTTGCAAACCATAGAGCATACCTTGCTGAAAGATGGCATAATCTGCGTTCTTATAATCGTTTTTTATAATAAATCCATATTCGGCGATAGCAGGATTATACTGCCCATTGAGAAAGTAGCAGTCTGCTAGTCGCTGCGTATTGTCTAGGTATATTTCTCTATTGGCACTGGTAAAGGTTTCAAATTTATTGAACTTAGCAAAGTAATTTTGTGCTTTAGGGTATTGCTCTTGCTTGAAATAATTATACCCCATGCTATAGTAGCCGTAGGCCTTGTTCTTACTTCTATCTTCACCACTGTTGCTCATGAAGCGGTTCATTAAGTTTATACTCTCATCGTAGTCATCTACCTTAAATGCTATTTCTGACATCCAGAAATAGGCTAAAGCTTCAAGTTTTTTGTCCTTGGGAAATTTCAACGATTTCTTGAAGAAAATATTAGCATTTTGATACTCCTTATTCAAGAATAGCTCTTCGCCTCTATGGAAAGTCAACTCTTGATAGGCTATTTTGGTATTAGCATTAAGATTCCCTATTTCTTCTAAAACTTCTATTGCTGCTTTGTAATTTTTAGTACTCAAAAAAATGTCAGCCATCATGGACTTAGCCTCATTTCTATATTCTGAAGCGGTATATACATCTAGAAACTCCTTAATAGCAGATATGGCCGTTCCATTCTTTTGCAGTTCTGCTGCTAATTTGGCATAGTTAAATGCAGCTATCTCGCTTATTTCTTTGTTGTAGTCTTTTCTTTTGGCTTCTCCAAAGGCATTGAGTGCTCTTTGTTTTTGGTTGTTTTGCACATCAGCTACACCTAAAAAATAGTTAGCAGATTGCCCCATCTCATTGTCTTCATTTGCTAGATATATGAAGTACTCCGTAGACTTATCGTATCGTTCGGCTTCATAATTAGCATTTGCAAATTGGAAAATCTCATCAGAACTTAGCTTCTTTATATCTCCTGTATATTTATTGAAATGAAACAGAGCCAAACTCTTATTTCCAAGTTGATATTGTATTTTGCCTGTGAGCAGTTCTATCTCGTCTTGTTTTTTGGGAAGGGTTATATCTTTCACCTTGTCAAAAGCCTTATTGTAATCTTCTTGCTCATAGTAAATCTGAGCCAAATAGAGTTGCATAGTTCTAGGACCTTTGTCTCCTATTTTTTCGAAAGTAGATATAGCACAAGCGTAGTCTTTTAAGATATAGCATTGGTATCCATAGTAGTAACTTGCTTCTATTGCATATTTGCCGTCTCCATTCATTACTTGTTTAAATTGGGCTTTGGCCGCAGCATAATTTTTATTCTTAAAATAGCTATATCCCAATTTAAAGGCAAGCTCTCCTCGTTGCTCTTTGGTGATGTCTGTTGATTTGATCTGCTCTAGATATTTCAGAGCCCGGCTATATTTTTTATTACCAAAGTAGTAAAGGCTTAGCTCGTAGGTAATCTCAGTAGTGAGTTTATGCTCAGGCTCATTTCTTAGTAATTGAGCTACATCTTTGCTAGCCTGCTTTTTATCTAGCTTAAGCTCAGAAAGACTAATGTAAGCTCTAGCCTCATAATCAAAGTTAGGTCCAGGATTTTGCTTCAAGAATTCTTGAAATTCTTGAATAGCCGGAACATAGAGTTTTTTGATATATAGATTCTTACCTTGCTCGAAATGCACAAGGTTATCAGTATATGATTTAGTCTTTTGTGCTAGAGTAATGCCTGTGCTTACCGATAGAAAAAGAAGAATTAGAAGTGTTCGAAAAAATGTGGTCATCAATTAATGCTAAATACTTTTCAAAATAACTCTTATTTAGCCGTTTTTAGTGCTCTAATTGCCAACAATCTATTAAGGAATTGCTCTTTGCAAGAAAGTGACTCATTTTTATTCTTTTGTGTTCTATATGATAAGTGAAATTATATATTTGCACTCGCTGAAACGGGTTAGAGTAATTTTTACTTTGTTTTGGCATATTACCTTGGTAGTTTGTAACTCATCTCTGAAAAACCTAGAACGAAGTTCTAAGCATTATTCGAGAGTCCTCGAGAGGAATTTGAATCCTCAAGAGATTGGTTACAGTTCCGATAGAGTATGGTGGTTGTAGCTCAGTTGGTTAGAGCACCGGTTTGTGGTACCGGGGGTCGCCGGTTCGAGCCCGGTCTTCCACCCAAGAACTAAAGGTTCGTCAGTCTGACGGACCTTTTTTTATGCTTGGAAAAATCAAACCATCTTCATTTTTCTCTGTTTAGTATTTAAAGTTTTACATTCGTGCTAATGAAAAAAATAATAATAATATTTGCCGCATTTAGTATTATCGCTTGCAGTCCTTCGTCTACAGAATCTACTGAGAACGAATCATCTAAAAATATAGAAGAGATATCTGAGGTAGTAGAAGCTACAGAAGGGGTGTCTTTTGTAAATATAGAAGATGGGGCAACGCTAACGTCTCCATTTGTTTTAGAGATGGGAGTATCTGGAATGCAAGTAGAGCCAAAAGGCGAGCCTAGAGATGGATTTGGTCATCACCACTTATTGATAAATGATGATTTCACACCTACAGGAACTATTATAGTAGCTGACGATACTCATATTCACTATGGCGGTGGTCAGATTAGTGATAGTGTTACTTTAGATCCAGGATCTTACGAGCTTACTCTACAGTTTGCAGATGGTATGCACGTATCATATGGAGAAAAATGGGCTAAGTCCATAAGTGTCATCGTTGAATAGTGTATTTATATCTACTCATTTCTAAATAGGCTATTACAAAATTTTACGTTATGTATTCATATTTAGGGGTAATGTTCCTCCTTTTGATGGTATAAAGTCCCCTCAAAATGAGTAATATTAGATACATTTTTACCATATCAACTTGCATTCTGCTATTTCAAGCTTATGCTCAAGACCCTGACCGTAAGCATAGTTTAGGCGTTTATCAAGATTTCACAGACTACAATGTTAGCTTACTATATGACAAGCCCTTTGCTTTGGATAGTGCACTCTCCCAGTCTTTTAGGGTGGCTTATGTACGAAGGTTGTCTCGTACTTGGATGCTAAGCACAGGTATCAACAACGGTTTTATATTAAATCAAGACTTGAAAGAGACCTTTATCCCTAAAGCATACTCCATAGGTGCAGATATTGGTGTACAGTTTAAGTTGAACAACGGGAGGTTAATAAAAGAAAATCCTTTTATAGCTCCATTTTTAAGCTTTGGATATAAAACAGATTATATAAGCAAGCTTAAAGAGTTTGATAAAAGCCCTTGGTTATTTCATAATCAGTATGGTGCTGGTTTTAACCTTAGAATGGGCAAAAGAATGCACATTCAGACTCAAGTGACTATGGACCAGAAGCTGGGAGGAAATTTTAATACCCACGTGCAGTACAGAATTGGGCTAACCCAAAGTTTAGGCAAAGTTAAGCAGGAGTTATTGCCTAAGAATCCAAATTTAGATAGTGATCAAGATGGCTTGTTAGATAGTAAGGATGACTGTCCAGGTTTATTTGGCAATGCCAATAATAATGGATGTCCAGATACTACAGACTATTTTGCTAAAAAAGTAGGCTATGATAGTTTGGAAGAATTGGCCTTGAATCAACAAAATAGAATATCTGAATTAGAACTGCAAAATGCAAAGTTGATAATCGGTGGGGATTCGGATACAAGCCGTGAACAAGAGCTTCTGCTTCGTATTTTTAATCTTGAAAAAGAAAATAAAATACTAGTAAGTTCTGACCCTGTTGAGGTACTCACTAAGATAATCGTGCGAGTAGATACGGTATGTAAAACAGATATAGTGTATACCGCAAAAGGAGATGACTCTGCCGCTAATGATGTTGAATTACTAAAATTAAGAGAAGAAAAAGAGGCTCGTTTGATAGCAGACCAAAAGAGGTCCAAAGAACAGCAAATCGCCAGATTAGAAAAGCTAAAACTAGAAATGGCTTCAAAGAATACTTCTGATAACGTTTTAGCAGGAGAAATAGTAACGCCAGCACCAAATATACCCGTAGATAAAAACTACTATATAATAACTATATCTAGCCCCAATATCTCTACTGCTGAGGCTTGGCTTGAGAAAATGAGGAAAGATTTTGCGGATGCACGAATTTTACCCCAGTCCAATGGTTACTATCGTGTAGGGATTTATGCTGCCAAGGATAGGAAACTGGGTTTGGTAATTTTAGAAAAAGTAAAGAAGCAAGGTTGTGTAGATGCATGGATTTCTGTAGAATAATTATTTTCGTTTTAGATTGAAGAATAGGAGACTTTTATATCTAATAGTAACACTGACATTTGCCACGTGTTTATTTGCTCAAAAGGAGATTAACCCAAGTATATTTATATATGCTAAGTGGCATAATTTTTATTCTGCCGCAGTATACGAAGTGGGTAATACTAATAATGCTAAAGGAAAAGGAGTTGGAATATCTGTAAATAAAGATTTAACCAAAAGATTTAGTTTTTTTGGTGGATATAGTTTTGCACTAGCAGACAGTTTGCCTTACAATAACTTTTATACGGGTAATGCAGTCTTTCATCAGTTAGATGCTAATTTGGCTTTAAAACTAGGAACTATTTGGAAGGTGAAACCCTATGTTTTTTCTGGATACACCTATAATCATATACAGCAAATAGATAAGTTCGGGTTTAATAACGATGGATTAAGTATAAACCTAGGGATCAAAGCCGAAATAGAGATAACGGAACGAATAGGCTTAGGATATCAAATGACATACGGATTTAGTCTGTCGCAAAACATCCCGTTTAACTTTAAGCACCAATTGGGTTTAGTTTATCACCCGTCTATGGGTGGCCGCAAGCAAATAAATAAGTCGCGTGAGAGTATTGTAGATTCGGATGAGTATGAAAATATTATACTTAAAAATGATTTATTGTCTAGTCAAGTCGACTCCATGCAATCGGTAGTTGCTCAGCAGATTAATAATCAAAAAGAACCTAAAGAAGATAAAAGTCTAATAGCAAATTATAATATTCAGTTGCAGGAGCAAGTGAAACATCTAGAGGCGGATAATCAAATACTCTTAGAAGAAATAAGAAGCAAACGATTTAAAACAGATTCTATACACGCTGCTATCTATAGTGGGTACACCGTTACAGATAAATCGGGAAAGGTAATTTCTCTACAAAGTGAAGACTTACCAAGCGGATATTACCTCATATCGAAGGATTTTGATGAGCTCCCCGACGCAAAAGCCTCTTTGGCTAGCTCACTATTTACTCCATTACCTATTAAATATGTACTAAATAGTAAGGCGAATTTTCTAGTTTTAGGTTTTATAAGTACATCTAAACAAGAAGCACTTCGATATTACAACTCTCTGTTAGACCAAAAATATTTGGTAGCAGTAGTTTTACTATAGTCATTCAACTTCTTACATTAATCGTTTATCGATACACCAAAACATAATAATAATATTTTGTTTCTTTTGTACTCAATAAATTCTTATAAATGAAGAAAACAATCATAACTTTAAATTTGGTGCTATTTGTAATAGCATCATTCGCTCAATCTTCTTTTGAGCTAATCGAAAAGGTAGAAGCTGAGGAAGGGAAGGTAGTAATTCCTTACGAAAAGTATAAGCTCCCTAACAACGATTTAACTTTGATTATTCACGAAGATCATTCTGATCCTATCGTACACGTACAAGTAGCATACCATGTAGGTAGTGCTAGAGAAAGTGTAAGAAATAGTGGATTTGCTCACTTCTTTGAGCATATGATGTTTGAAGGCTCTAGAAACGTAAAAGAGGGGGAGCATTTCAAAATAATAGGAGAGTCTGGAGGAGTAAATAATGCGTATACTTCTTTTGATAAGACGGTATATCACCAAACAGCACCTAAAAATATGACTGAGAAACTGCTTTGGTTAGAAGCAGATAGAATGGGTACTCACTTAGAGAGTTTCACTCAGAAACAATTTGAAAATCAAAGAGAAACTGTAAAAAATGAAAAAAGACAACGATATGATAACCAACCATACGGTATGGTTAGCGAGATCCTATTTAAGTCTTTGTTTAGCAACCACCCATATGAGTGGACACCAATAGGTTATGTAGATGATTTGGATATTGCTACTTATGAAGATTTAAAGAACTTTTTTCTACGTTGGTATGGACCTAATAATGCAACACTTATAGTTTCAGGAGATGTAAATCCTGAAGAAGTAAAGATATGGGCAGAAAAATATTTTAAAGGTATCCAAAAATGCCCTGAAGTAAAAAACATGTATCCTAAAAAGCCTCAGATGTCCATGGATTACTATGTCACTACTACGGATAACATATTTGCTCCGCTTACCTCTTTTTCTTTCCCTACAGTACCAGAGTTTCATAAGGATGAAGCTGCACTAGATATTCTTGCTGAGGTTTTAGGTGGAGGTAATAACTCTATTTTGTATAAAAACTTAACTAAGAAAGAATTGGCATTGCAAGCTGGAGCTAGTCATAGTACATTAGAGTTGGCTGGGTTTTTAAGTATTCAAGTAGTAACTAAACCTGCAATGGCAGGCGGTTTATCTTTTAAAGAGGTAGAAGAAAAAGTAAGAGCATCTATAGCAGAGTTCGAAACACGTGGTGTAACTCA
>Ga0307994_1002231_pt1 | contig 11014 bp, 7 predicted proteins | sample EllFjometagen261_FD_203171 | JGI IMG/M metagenome (GOLD analysis project Ga0307994, IMG submission 203171) | Marine microbial communities from Ellis Fjord, Antarctic Ocean - #261 | ecosystem: Environmental > Aquatic > Marine > Unclassified | place: Southern Ocean | collected 2014-11-02
CTCTGGTGCTGGTGCAAGTTCGGTCGTCTCCATGCCATCGACCTGCGCATAGGCAGCTTCGATGTCCGCAGCGATGTCGGCCGAAAGCGGTTCGACTGCAACCGTCTCGCCTTCTTCGGCTTCGGCTTCACCGATGTAGTTGCCTTCGTCATCGTACGCATGCTCACCGAAGTGCTCTTGGTACTCGGCGGCCACGACGCCACCCTCGGCAGCCTGCTTGATCGACAGGCTGATCCGGCGGCGCTGCAGGTCGAGATCGATGATCTTGACCCAGAGCTCTTCGCCCGGTGACACAACTTGTTCTGGCAAATCGACGTGATGGGCTGACATCTCGGAGATGTGAACCAGACCCTCGATGCTGTCGCCAACCTGGACGAACGAACCGAAAGGAACAAGCTTGGTGACTCGACCGTAGACGAGCTCGCCGACCTTGTGGGCACCAGCGAACTGCTGCCACGGGTCCTGCTGAGTTGCCTTGAGTGACAGGCTGATTCGTTCGCGATCGAGGTCGACCTCGAGCACCTGCACGTCGACTTCGTCGCCAACCTGCACAACAGAGCTTGGGTGGTCGACGTGCTTCCAGGAAAGTTCGGAAACGTGAATGAGTCCGTCCATACCGCCGAGATCGACGAATGCACCGAAGTTGACGACCGAGCTAACGATGCCCTTGCGAGCTTCGCCTGGCTTGAGGTTGTCCAGGAACTCTTCGCGCTGTTCCTTCTGTGTCTCTTCGAGCCATGCGCGACGTGAAAGCACAACGTTGTTGCGGTTCTTGTCAAGCTCGATGATCTTGGCTTCGAGTGTTTGGCCAACGTACGGCTGCAGGTCGCGGACACGACGCAGCTCGACGAGTGAGGCGGGAAGGAAGCCACGCAGGCCGATGTCCACGATCAGGCCGCCTTTGACGACCTCGATGACCGGGCCCGAGACCATGCCGTCTTCTTCTTTGAGTTGCTCGATCTTGCCCCAGGCACGTTCGTACTGAGCGCGCTTGCGGCTGAGGATCAGTCGACCCTCTTTGTCTTCCTTAGTAAGAACGAGCGACTCGATGCTCTCGCCCATGGATACGACTTCACGAGGATCGACGTCGTTGCGGATCGACAGCTCACGAGCAGGGATAACACCCTCGCTCTTGTAGCCAATGTCGAGCAGAACTTCGTCAGTGTCGATACGAACGACGGTGCCGTTGACCATCTGGCCTTCTTCGACCGATACGAAGGTCTGGCCGTAGGCAGCATCGAGGTCGGCGTCAGAGATGTCATCGGCGACGATCTGGCGAGGGGTGTAGTTGCCCTCATCGTCGAAGGTCCCGAACATTGATTCGTCGTCGGCAGGTGTTGGGGCCGGAGCAGGAGCAGGAGCAGGAGCAGCCTCAGCGACAGGAGCTTCTTCTGCAACTGCTTCTTCGACGGGTGCTACTTCTTCAGCGGCGGGAGCTACTTCAGCTTCTGGCGCTTCGACAACGGCTGCAGCTTCTTCTGCAACTATTTCTTCGACGGGTGCTACTTCTTCAGCGGCGGGAGCTTCTTCAGCTTCTGGCGCTTCGACAACGGCTGCAGCTTCTTCTGCAACTGGCTCTGGTGTGGTGGGAATAGTCGTATCGGACACGGAATCTCGTTTGCTAATAATGAGTAGGGGGTGCAGCGATGAGTCACGCCACCTGACGAGGCTATCGGCGCCAATCATCAAAATATGGCCAGGAGACAACCAAAATCGAGGTGCCGGGCGGCGTGTGCGTCACCCTCGGAACAGGTGCTGTTCCTGTGGGAGCGCGGCACCTCGGGACGTCATGGTCTTGCCGTGTAACCAGTGAGCCCTCTGCCGGCCCACTCGCAGAATGCGGCAAACCATCCCAACCCCACTCGTTGGGCCTTGATCTCCACAATCCTGGTCGTGCTGGCCGGTCTTGAAGCCCCAGCCCTCGTGCCCATGGATCAGAGTCACGCTGCGACAGCAAATGATCACAGGTCCCGCACCGGGTTCGTGGTCACGCAGCTATTTGGAGCTCAACCAGTATTTCAATCGTTCTTCGAAGAAGGCGATGCCCCCTGCTCTTGCCTATCGGTGTCCGACTCATCACAGGTCACCAATTCATGCCGCAGACCCAACTGTGCAAACGGGCTTGTACGACCGCACCCTTTCCGCAGACGCGCGACTCAGTTCGGCTGATCGGCTATGTGTATGAAGACCGGGCCAAGGGCGGGACCTGGGTAGCCGCACCATGCACCCCATTCGATGAGATCACCAGCTACATGCGCTCGCTCGAGGCCCGTCTCGTTACGGCTCCGCGGTCATCATCAACAACGGTTTTGATGCCGCCGCGGGCCGACGCTTCCGACGTCGCATAGATCAGACGTCTCGGCGGCGAAATTCGCAGTGGCCACACGACGTTGCAAATCGCAGCACTTCTCGGCCGAGCGTGCCGAAATTGCCGACGTTGTTGCCCGGACGCAACATTTCCTCGAAGGACGAGCCATAACACTGGCTATCCGGACTAGCCATAGGTGCACAGATAAGCCGTGTCAGACGCAACCTTTAGATGGAAGCTCTGGTTCGCCGCAACGGCAAACGAGTCGCCAGCCGGGAACGACTGGTAGTCATCTACACCTGGCAGCTTCACGACAAGCTCACCGCTAATCACGGTCATGACCTCGTTCTGGCTGGTCCCAAACTCGTACTCTCCCGGCGCCATCACGCCGATAGATGACGCCAGCTCGGATCCCTGGAAGCCAATCGACTTCACTCCACCGTCGAAATACTCATTCACCTGCAACATGGCGCGCATCCTAGCGATGTGTCCTCTTGTCGGTTACACCATCTGTGTCAGACACAAAGGGTTACACCATCTGTGTCTGACACAAAGGGTTAACACCCGAAAACAGGGTTTCGGCGAGGGACGAGCGCGAAGCCCGACTAACCCTTGCCAGCTGCCCAGGTTGGGCCGTCGGCCAGGTTGACATCGAGTGGGACTCGTAGATCGAATGCGTTGGCCATGACCTTGACGACGAGGTCGCGGGTTGCGTCCAGTTCGGCGGGTGGGACCTCGAGCACGACTTCGTCGTGTACCTGCAAGATCACCTCGGCTTCAAGGCTGCTGTCGTCCAGGCCTTTGTCAAGTTCGACCAGGGCAACCTTGAAGATGTCTGCGGCGAGGCCTTGGATACCAGCGTTCATTGCCTGGCGTTCGCCCGCTTGGCGGATGCGGAAGTTTGATGAGCTGAGTTCCGGAATCTGGCGGCGCCGTCCAAACAGAGTTTCGGTGTAGCCACGTTGGCGAGCCTCAGCGACGGTGTCATCCATGTATTGACGTACGGCAGGAAAGGCCTCGAAGTACGAATCGAGGATGACTTGCGCTTCGTTGGTGGGAATGCCAAGTCGCTGGCCTAGGCCATAGGACTCCATGCCATAGGCCAGGCCGTAGCTGACCATCTTGGCCTTGGATCGTTGCTCAATAGTGACGTCTTCGGCCTTGACACCAAATACGCGTGAAGCCGTGGCGTTATGAATGTCATCGCCCGCCTCGAATGCTGCGATCAGGCCTGGGTCTTCGGCGAGGTGCGCGATGCAGCGCAGTTCAATCTGGTTGTAGTCAGCAATGAGCAGCGTCTTGTTATCACCAGCCACAAAAGCCCGCCGGAAGTTACGGCCGCGTTCTGACCGAACCGGGATGTTGTGCAGATTGGGTTTGTCGCTGCTGAGCCGGCCGGTACGTGCGACGGTCTGATTGAAGGTGGCCCGAATTCGATCGCCTGGACCGACCTCGGCGACGAGTCCTTCGCCATAGGTCGATCGAAGCTTCTCGACTTCTCGGTACTGCAGCAGTAAATCGACCATCGGGTGGTCGTCTCGTAGCTTTTCCAAGGTCGCTGCATCGGTCGAATAGCCGGTCTTGGTCTTCTTCTGCGGTGTCAGGCCGAGCTTGTCGAACAAGATCTCGCGGAGTTGTTTGGTCGAGTTGATGTTGAAGTCTTCGCCTGCGGCTTCGATAGTCGCTTCGCGTAGCCGGTCGCACTCTGCGGTCAGGTCGTCGCGCATCTTGGTCAGTTCGGCCACGTCGACGCCTACACCCACGTGTTCCATCTTGGCCAGCACGCGGATGAGTGGAACCTCAATTTCTGTATTGAGCTTGGTCAAGCCAAGTTCTTCCATCGACTCTCGGATCGGCTCGACGACACGAGCGATGCCGAGCGCCCAGCGTCCAGTCAACAGCGCATCGTCGACCGTGTCCTCACCAAAGTCGAGTTGACCTTCGGGGGCCGAATCACCGTCAGGCAGCTGCAGCGAAGCGAATCGTAACAACAGACTCGCGAGCGGATAGGACGATTCGGCCGGGTCAAGCAGGTACGCGGCGAGCGCCGTGTCCATAGCCAAACCGTGCAAGTCGATGCCCAGGTCAAAGAGCGCCCGCATGGTCGGCTTGATGTTGTGTCCGCACAGGTCTGTGGTTGGACTGCCGATGGTCTGCTGAAAGGCAACGGTGACGGACGCGTCCGCTAGCAATGCAGCACTCAGCCACAACACGTCGCCAGATGCTGGGTCGCTCGTAACGGCCAGGCCTTGCAGCTCGCCGTCGTCACTCACGCGACCCGCCACCCCAACGGGCCCAGTGAGTGGCAGTGCGTTGATGGCAGTCACCGCGTCGGCAGGCGTCTCGGGCACCGTCATCTCGGCCTCGATGACCTCGATGTCGCCCATCGCATTGCCACCGTCGAAGTCCAACACCTTGGTCAGGCGGTCATAGAGCGCTCGGAACTCGAGGAAGTCAAACAGTCGCCGGACCTCTTCAGCGTCGATGCCACCGATCTGCAGTTCGTCGATTTCAGCCTCGATCGCGACATCGAGCACAAGCGGCATCATTTCAAGATTGCGATCGACATTCGATCGGAATGCAACCAGGTTCTCGCGCAGTTTCGGAGTCTGTTCATCAACGTGTTCGTAGATGCCTTCGATGTCGCCGTATTTGTTGATCAGCTTGGCAGCTGTCTTCTCGCCAACACCCGGCACACCTTCGAGGTTGTCTGACTTATCGCCACGCAGAGCGGCGTAGTGGACATAGTCCTTGGGATACACGCCGGTTCGTTCGAAAATGCCAGCCTCGTCGTAAAAGGCATAGTCGCTGACGCCGCGCTTGTTGTAGAGGACCTTGACATGGGGATCTTCGACGAGCTGATAGGCATCGCGGTCTCCGGTAACCACGATCACATCGTCGCCTGCTTCCTTGGCGCGCGTCGCGAGCGTGGCGATGATGTCGTCGGCCTCGAAGCCAGATTGTTCCAGGACGGGCACAGCCAGTGCGTCGACCAACTCGCGAACCAGGCCAAGCTGCTGACGCAAGATGTCGGGCGCTGCGGTACGTCCGGCCTTGTAGTCGTCGTATTTCTTGTGACGGAAGGTCGGCTCTGGCAAGTCGAACGCGACGGCCAACCGGTCAGGCTTATGGTCACGCAAAAGGTTGATCAGCATCGAGGTGAACCCAAAGACCGCGTTGGTCACTTGGCCACTCGTGGTCGCCATGTCGGCAGGGAGCGCAAAGAACGCTCGGTAGGTCAGAGAATGACCGTCAATCAGCATCAGTTTTGCCACGTCCGCGAACCTATCTCGCGATCGGGGTCGGCGGGTGACTCTCTTCGCGGGCTGCGGCCCATGTGCCGGTTGCTAGTAATAAGGCCACCAGGATCCAAGAGATGATCGACGTTACCTGCAGGAACGATCCTGGGTCATCCTCGGCGTCGATGGCGAGTAGTTGTAAGAGCCCGCCATAGAACAGCCGACCAGCCAACGAATTGATGCTGAGAAGTGTCGCTCGATGCTGCTGCTCGGTTCGTGGTGCAACCGCAGCTGAGATCAGCACAGGGGCAGCAGCACTTTGCACGCTTCGAAACGCCATCAGTCCCAGAATCAGAATCGAGAACGACAGCGCCATGCCGGTCACGATCACTGCCGAGACAACGCCAAGGCCAATCAATGTCGCCACTGTGCCGAAACGTTCCTGCGCCGGGGCGCTGGCCCGGGCCGCGAACGCTCCGACCAATGCCGTAACAGCAAACAGCCCGCCCGAGACCAATGGGGTCGCACCAAGTTCGTCGGGCGACTGGCCGAGCGCTTCGGTCAGCCACGGCTGCATCAAGGTGAATGCGACATGTTCGAGGACAACAAGCGCAATGCCGTAGAAAAACAGCCAAGCCATGAAGCCGCGCCGCAAGTACCCGACACACTTGCCAATCTGGTTCATGAACCGCTCGGCCTTGACGTCATCCTGCCCTGGCTCATAGAGCAGCCGGGTGACGGCGAGTTGACCAAGCGCTATCACGAGCGACACTGCGAACGTGAGCCGCAAGTCAATAAGGCCAAGCACGCCGCCAACAAGTGCGCTGACGGTACGCACCAAGTAACTCAACGATGAGATCCGAGCTTGGCGTTGCGCGTATTCATCAGCGAGTCCGAGTCCCTCGAGCGAGTCAAAGTGAAACGACACATCGGTGCCCGAGATAAAGGCGTAACCAGCGCTGACGAAGAACTGACCGAGCACAATGACGCCAAATTCGGTGCCGCCGAAGAGGAAACATGCCTGGCCAATTACGAAGCCTGATGCGGCCACCGAGAGGGTCGGGACTCGCCCAAGCCAGTCGCTCATCCAACCAGAAGGAACCTCGAGTAACACGATGAACAAGTAGGTCAGAGACGCGAGTTGGAGTGCGCCCGACACACCGAAATTGTCGCGCGTGAACAACACGAACACTGGCAGATAGACCATCGACGACGACAACGCCTCGTGGAATGGAATCAGTTTGAGATTGCGTTCCAGGCTCGGTGATTGCACGGTGTCTCTGGTTCTGTGTCGCTGGTTCGGAGGGTCTGGAGGCGCCGAGGGCTACGGCGCTAATGAGCCGTCGAGGATGTCGGTGGCAACATCACGTACTGCCCGACGTTGGTCCATCGCGCGTTTTTGCACAAATCGCATAGCTTCGGCCTCGCCGAGTCCATGCTGATCGATCAATACACCCTTGGCCCGATCCAGCAGAACCCTGTCCGCCAGCCGTTGGTTCAGCGCAGTGACCTCGGTCGCTAATTCCTTCATCTGTTCGTGCCGGGCTTGGGCTACCTCTATCTGTACCGCTATGTCGTCGCGCTGAAATGGCTTGATCAGATATGCCTGCACACCGGCTTCGATGGCTTCACTGACCAAGCCGCTCTGGCTGAACGCACTCAAGATCACCACCGCACACACAAGATCATCAGTGAGCGCTTGCGCCACCTCGATACCTGTCTTTCCCGGCATTTGGATATCCAAGATTGCGACATCAGGCACGAGTTCGCGAATCTCTGTTTCGGCCTGGTCGCCACGTGCTGCCTGCCCGACAACATCGAAGCCCATCGACGTCAGTGTCTCGACGATGTCGAGTCGGATAATGGCTTCGTCTTCGGCCACGAAGACTCGGATGCCCTGCCCAACAGCTATCTCGCTTGCGCTATCGGCGTCTGTCATCGCTCGTTGAATGCATCGAGAAGTTCGTCCTGTCGGACTTCGAGTCTCGCGACCTCGGCTTGGAGCTCGTCGCGGTTACGTCGATTGACGTCGACCTGGCGCCGTGCTTCTTCGTGTTCCTTCTGGGCAACCGGAGTCTCTGACACCAACGAACGGAGCCGAGCGTCCTCGGCTTCGTAGTCGACCTGCACGAGCGCCTGCTCGGCAACGCCCAGGTCGGTGCGCAGCGCTTTCAACCGCTTACCCACGTCGGCCAGTTGTCGTTCGATCCGTGACCGCACCATCGCTGTGACCCTACTCGCTGCTCTGTCCAGGCCCGGACACTGCGAGCAGGGTGCCGACAAACGCGCAAAGCGCTTCTCAATGACCGTTCATCGCCGCTACCCAACACGGAGATTCTTCAGCACCGTGCTCGTGTGATCGGAAGCCGGGCCACCGACTGGCAGAACCGTAAATAGCTTCGATCGCTTGATCACGGCAGAGGAAAATGAGTACCCGGAGCGGGACTTGAACCCGCACGTCCAATGGACATCGGATTTTGAATCCGACGCGTCTGCCAATTCCGCCATCCGGGCATGATTTGGTCAACAGAGTGTAACGTATCAAACGCCAATACGAGCCCGGTTTTCGTCGAGAGCGACATCTTCGCGCTGGTTATCCGCATCTGGGGTCAGAAACGTGAAACCATAGGGTGCTCACTCAGGTCCGAAGAGCGAACGTTCAACTACATCAGCGGGTGGAACCACATTCATGATTGCCTTTCTCTATCCGGGTCAAGGTTCACAACACGCTGGCATGGGCGCTGCATGGCGTCAGCACGATTCCTGGGAACTTGTCGTCGAGGCCAGTGACGCGACGGGGCGCGACATCGGCCATCTATTGCTCGAATCAGGCGACGAGGAACTACGCGAAACACGAAATTCTCAGCTCGCCACCTTTGTGACCTCGATGGTGGCGTTCGACGCTGTAAGCCGGTTGGGTGTCGAAACCAGCGGCCATGCCGGCCACAGCTTGGGTGAGTACACAGCGTTAGCCGCCTCTGGTGTCCTGGACTTCTACGACGCTGTCCGACTTGTTGCCGAGCGTGGTGAAGCCATGCAGGCTGCAGCCGACGAGCACGACGGCACCATGGCTGCCATCATCGGAATGGACGACGACGACGTCGAAGCGGCCGTCGCATCTGTCGACGACTGTTGGGTTGCGAACTACAACACACCGGGCCAGGTCGTGATCGCTGGCGGACCAGCCGGGGTTGAAGCAGGTGGTATTGCTTGCAAAGAGGCAGGCGCCAAACGCGTTATGCCGTTGGTTGTCGGTGGCGCCTTCCATACGCCCCACATGTTGCCTGCGCAAGAGCGCCTCGATAAGGCACTCGCCCAGACCGACTTTCGGGATCCAGACCACCCTGTGTATGCCAACGTCGATGGCGAAGCCCATACAACCGCAGGTCCGTGGCAACAACTGCTCCACGACCAACTCACCGGTTCGGTTCGTTGGAGCCACACGCTGACCGCAATGGTCGACTCTGGTTACTCGACGTTTGTTGAAATCGGCCCGGGCACCGCTCTCAGCGGCATGGTCAAGCGCACCGCTCGCGCCAGCGAGCGATTGAACGTGACAGCGCCGGGTGACCTCGACGCGCTCCTCGAAGCGCTTGGCGGCCGCGACACCAGCGAACCTGCCGAAGGCGAACATCTTTACGTCACCGAACGCCTCATCGTAAGTCCAACCGCCGGAGTGTTCGTGCCCGAGACCGATATCGGGGCTGGCGCCGTCTTGCAAACTGGTTCTGTGATCGGCTCGGTTGGTGACTCACAGGTTCTTTCCGCGTTTGCAGGCCAGCTCATCGAATTTCTTGCTCTACCCGGTGAACGGGTCCAGCTCGCACAACCGATTGCCTGGTTGCGGTCGTCATGACCAGCGGCCGCGGGCGCGGTTCTCGTGTAACCGGATGGGCTGGCGCGCTGCCAGACAAGATCGTCACGAATTACGATCTCGAGAAGACACTCGACACGAGTCACGACTGGATCGTCGAGCGGACCGGCATCCATAGCCGCCATATCGGGGGAACAACACACAGCCTTTCTGTCGAGTCTGGCCAAGCGGCAATCGATCGTGCAGGTCTGACCGGCAAGGACATCGATATGGTGGTGTTGGCCACGACAACGCCAGACAAGCAGTGCCCGGCAACCGCATCCACGGTGCAAGACGCGCTTGGCATTCGTGGAGGAGCGTTCGATGTGCAGGCCGCCTGCTCCGGCTTCGTCTATGGGCTTGCCGTGGCCGACGGCCTGATCGCAACCGGCGCCGAGCATGTTCTTGTTATCGGTACCGACACCCTCAGCAACATCACCGACCACAAAGACCGAGGCACCGCGATCCTTTTCGCCGACGGCTCGGGGTCGATGGTTGTCTCGGCAACACAGGGTCCCGGCAACATTCTGTCAACCTCGCTCGACTCAGACGGGTCACTCGAGAAGCTGCTGTACGCCGAGCACAATGGCGGAAACCTCATCATGAACGGTCGCGAAGTCTTCCGCAAGGCAGTCATGGTCATGGTCAGCACCAGCAATGACGCCATGTCCAAGGCTGGCGTGACAATCGACGACATCTCTCTCGTGGTTCCGCACCAAGCCAACATCCGTATCATCGAGGCGGCCTGCAAGCGCCTGCAGGTGCCGATGGACAAGGTTGCCGTCTGTCTGGACCACACAGGCAACACCTCCTCAGCCTCGATCCCGCTCGCTTTTGTCGAAGCCGAAGCCGCCGGACGGATCGAGCCAGGCGAGCTCGTGCTGATGACGGGTTTTGGCGCTGGTATGAGTTCGGCCTCCGCTGTTCTACGGTGGGGGCCATGAGCGACTCTTCTTCCTCACGAGTAGCGCTGGTGACCGGTGGGTCGCGGGGCATTGGTCTTGCGATCGCTGTCAAGCTGGCCGCCGCTGGTCATCGGGTCGCTGTTACCTACAACTCCACTCCCCCGGCCCAGGCCGAAGAGCTAGGGCTATTGGCGGTCCAGGCTGACGTCACCGATGTCGAGCAACTCGATGCTGCGTTCACAGCGGTCGAGGAGCAGCTCGGGAACGTCGAGATCCTGGTGGCCAACGCTGGTATCACCCGAGACAGCCTGGTCCTGCGCATGTCCGACGACGACTTCACGTCGGTCATCGAGACCAATCTGACCGGCACCTACCGAGCCTCGAAACGGGCAATTAGGAACATGATGCGCGCCCGTTGGGGCCGCATCATCTTCATCTCGTCGATCGTTGGCCAGGGCGGACAGGCAGGCCAAGCCAACTATGCAGCATCCAAGGCAGGATTGGTTGGCCTGGGCCGTTCACTCGCTAAGGAATTCGCGTCACGTAATGTGACAGTAAATATCGTCGCACCTGGGCCGATCGACACCGATATGCTCGCGGCGCTTACCGAAGATCAACACGCTCAGATCCTCGATCTGGTACCGCTCGGACGCATCGGACAACCCGATGAAATCGCAGCGGCTGTGACCTTCCTCGCTAGCGAGGACGC
>Ga0307994_1002232_pt1 | contig 11014 bp, 10 predicted proteins | sample EllFjometagen261_FD_203171 | JGI IMG/M metagenome (GOLD analysis project Ga0307994, IMG submission 203171) | Marine microbial communities from Ellis Fjord, Antarctic Ocean - #261 | ecosystem: Environmental > Aquatic > Marine > Unclassified | place: Southern Ocean | collected 2014-11-02
AATTCCGCCCACATACCTGGTGGTTGGGGTTGTACCGCAAGCACCGCACCTGGGGGCAATGTCGCTTGATTCATTGTTGTCTCTGCCATGGGGAAATCCTAAAAATTTGTCGTTTTTGTTGTTATTACTAAAAGGTTAAACCGGCATCTTCATGATGTCCTGATAGGCAGACAACACTTTGTTTCTCACCTGTAACGTAGCTTGGTAAGCCATAGACGATTTTTGCATACTTAACATAACATCTGCTAAAGGAATATCTGCACCACGGTCATAAGCTTCAGTCATTGCCTTTTTCGTCATTTGTGTTTCGTTAACAGATTTAAGGCTGGAGGATAAGGCTTCACCAAAGCTAGAAGTGCCTTCGGCTTGGTTAACACCCCCCATACCTGGCGACTGAGTCTGTGATTGACTGGCCATGATGCGCATCTGGTTGATCATGCCCTGCATTGAATTTGCGCTATTTACATTCATATTCTATTCCTCTTTAGCTTGGGATGGCCATACCAATATCTTTCATTTTGGCCAGCTTGTAACGTAAAGTTCGTGGACTAATTCCTAATTCAAGAGCAGCATCTTTACGGCTACCATTTAGGCGGTCTAAGGTATTCATAATCATTTTCTGCTCGCTGTCTCGGGCCACATCAGACAAACCTCGAGTTTGCATATCTTGCCCAACAAAACCACCGTCTGTGCCTGTTGCTTGATATGTCTGGTAGTGCTCTTGCTCAATGGATTGTGGTAGTGAACTCACGTTTTGTACCATACCTAGATTTGGCATCTGTTCCATAAAGTCATCAAGCCCACCATCCACTAACAAATGTTCCAACCCAATTGAGCCACCCACCGCAAGCACCAAAGCGCGCTGAACCACATTTTCTAGTTCGCGCACGTTGCCAGGCCAGGAGTAGGATTGCAAAAATGCTAAGGCCGGTGCGTCAAACTGAGCATTTACCGCCATAGCCCCCATAGTTCCACGGTGACGCTGTAGCAAGAACTGAGCTATCGGCAAAATATCTTGCGCACGCTCTCTTAGAGGTAACAGCTTAAGGGGAAATACATTTAAGCGATAATAAAGATCTTCTCTAAACCGCTGTTCTGCTACTTCTTTTTGTAAGTTGCGGTTTGTGGCCGCTATAATACGCGTATCTAACTTAATGACCTCAGTGCCACCTAAACGTTTAAGTTCTTTTTCCTGCACCACTCGCAATAACTTAGCTTGCAAAGAAAATGGCAATTCACCTACTTCGTCCAAAAATAAAGTGCCACCTTGTGCTTGTTCAAACAATCCTAGATAACGCTGATGTGCTCCAGTAAACGAGCCTTTTTCGTGACCAAAAAGCATATCTTCCAACATGGTTTCTGGGATCGACGCACAATTGACTGCGACAAACTCTCGTTCAGATCTGGCCGATGCTTGGTGAATATGCTTGGCTAGCACTTCTTTACCCGCTCCAGACTCACCGCCGATTAGCACAGTAACGTCCGTCTGCGCTACCCGCTCAGACAGCGCTAAAAGCTGCTGACTACGAATGTCGCGACAAATGAAACCGTTGGGCCTACGCTCTAACAACTGACTTAGGTAGCGCTTAAAACGACCCGGTTCGATAGGTAATGTTAATACGTTTTTAGCCCCTAGTGCCATTGCCTCAACCGCAGTAGCTACATCTCCAGCTTCCACTAATACCAACACACTGGCACGGTGAAGAGAATCCGCCAGTTGCTTAAAGGCAACAGCCAGTGGCATTTGCAAGCTAGTAGCATTGATAACCAACAGATCGATCTGGCTACGGCCCAATAAAATCGCCAATTCATGCAAGTCGTGTGCTGCCAACGCTACCATGCCAGCACCATTTGCCATTTCGGCAAGCATATCTAAGCCAGTGTCCTGGCTATCCAATAATGCGACTGTTGCGTTGGTGTTGGCCATCATAGATTCCATTTGTGGTTTGCCAAAGGGCGTATATACTATTTACAAATTTAACTGCAATTTTAATGCCACAAACACAAGATAAGCCTAGGTCTTTGTTTTTTAAGATTTTAATTGGTCTTAAGTAGTAGATTAAAAGCAAAACGACGATATTTCGTCATTATTAACTCGCTTCTTGTAGCTGGTATTTCTTGATTTTTTCAATCAGTGTCGTACGCCTGACACTTAGCAGTGCCGAGGCCTTACTAACATTACCAAATGTTGCATCAAGCGCTTTTTGGATAAGCTGAGTTTCTACGGCGATTAACTGCTGTTTAAGGTCACACCCTTGGCTGATATCTATGCCTGATACCAACACGTCAGCTAATTCCTGAGTACTGGCCGCATGACTGTCTACCTTAAGGGGCTCAAATAAACTTGGAGGAACTGACGCTTCTGACACTTTAGAAGTTCCAGATGCACTAGTGACAGGTTGTGGATGCAGTGCTAATTGCGCCTGACCCTCTTCTGCTATCATGTCTGACACCAGCATAGGCGCACCTGGTTGGAGATTTTGTAAGGTGATTTTAGCACCCGGGTACAAAATGCTCATGCGCTCTACTAGGTTGCGTAACTCCCGACAATTGCCCTTCCATTGGCGCTGCATAAGTTCATGTGCGGCAACAACTGAAAGAGAAACGGGTGTGTCGTCTCCAACACAAAGATCTTTTGCAAAAAAGTCCCACAATAACAAAATATCTTCGCCACGCTCCCTTAGCGGGGGCATGTGAATCGGAAATACATTAAGACGGTAGTAGAGGTCTTCTCGAAAGTCGCGCGTCGCCACTTTATCAGATAAATTTTGATGGGTAGCCGCAACGATACGAACATCGATGGCCCGAGGTTTCTCGCTGCCCACACGGTCAATCACTTGCTCTTGTAATACGCGCAGCAGCTTAACTTGCATACTTAGCGGCATTTCACCAATTTCATCAAGCAGCAAAGTGCCCTTATCAGCTAGCTCAAAGCGTCCTTTTTTGGCACTAGAAGCACCAGAAAACGCGCCTTTTTCGTGACCAAACAATTCACTTTCAAGAAGTTCTGCAGGAATTGCACCACAGTTCACTGGCACGTATGCATACTCACAGCGACTGGATTCTTGATGCAAGGCTTTGGCGACAAGCTCTTTACCAGTGCCAGATTCACCAAATATTAGTACAGATGCGTTAGACTGTGCGACCTGTTGGATCAACAGTTTGACCTGCTGCATAGGTATGGAATTGCCTAACAATAGAGAATCGGTAATTGACATGAGGCTAGCCTTAAAGACTGGAACCGTCAAAATACCGACATATTCAACCTAGTGCAAGTAAATAATTTAATTACTTGTAATTAAATTTAACAAAACACCTTGCAGTTCTAGCTAACTCTGGCCAAAAGACCTGCGACATTGCGTCACATTATTAAGCAGCCAAAACCGGTAGAACTCAGCTGAACTTAGTTAACAGCTTGCATGTAATGCATATCAAGAGGGATTTTTTCCCAAGACTCCCGAATATCTTTTAACATGGTCTGAATACCTTTTATGGTTTCAGCATCGTTTTTAAAACCAGCCCTAAATATTTCTTGTGCCATATATTGGTACAAGGTGTACAAGTTATCTGCTAGGTCACTGTTGGCATCCATATCCAAGCACTCGCGCATGCCGTTGATAATGGTAATAGCCCGAGTGCTTTGCTTGGCGCGCAGTTCGATGTTCTTATGCTGTATGGCACCAATAGTCATACTCAGGGCCTCAATAGCACCATCAAATAACATTAATACCAGTTGATGGGGTGACGCATACATTGTTTGCGTATCATTTTTCATTTGCCCGTATTGGGCCAAGGCGGCTATAGCGTTCATAGGTTGCTTCCTTAAGAGATTGTTCAAGGTCACTAATCCTATCGACAGTTACTGAAAAAACTTAACATCATCACCAGCAATTCTCCGTCATTAATTATTATTAGAGGTAAATGGTAAGTTTTCCAACTGAGACTCAAGGTAATCTTGCATAGTCTGCATTTCTTGCATTATTCTATTCATGGTAGAGAACTGTTTGGTATAGCGAGCTTCTGCAGACGCTGTGCGTACATCAAGCTCCGTTTGTTCTTTGGTCATATTGGCTGCAATACTGCCGTAACCCTTTTCTCGACTAGCCACAACACCACTACTGGACAAATAGCCATCTACCAGCTTTACTAAGTCGCCAGCCAAGCCCCTAGAGGCAGTACCTAAACCGGATTGGTCATCAGTGTTGGCACTAAAAAGTTTAGTGACGTCATCGTAATTAGCACTCACAGCAGCTGCAAGCTTGGTATTGTCTATACTGATAAGGCCTTTTGAAGTGCGACTGATACCCATATCAGCCATAGTCGTAATACTGGCACCAGGGGTAGAACTAGCATTAGTCATTAAATTATACACAGCCCTTCTAATCTGCTTTACCCCGGAGTCACCATTAAGGTCACCACGCTCACCTGACGCATTTTGAGCAGCCGTCAAGTCTTTCATCACTGTTTCAAAAGCGTTGTAAGCATTTGCTACTTCGGTAATGGCCGTGGTTGCAGAACTAGTATCTCTGGCAACCGTTAAATTGATCTCAGAAGCACTAGTGGATAGCAGATCCAAAGTGACTCCAGGAATTAAATCGCTGAAAGTGTTAGACCCTCTAACCACATCAACACCATTCATAGTAAGGCTAGCGTCTTGGGCCGTTTGTACACGATTGTCGGCGTCTTCAATACCAATTAAGCTAGCCGAATCAATGATTGTTAAGCCGCTGGATGCCCCCATAGGGCCCTGTGTGAGCAGCTTATAACTACCCTCAGATGTCTCCACTACCCAAGCAGCAGCGCCACTGGCAGAGTCGTTAATGGCCTGGGCTATCGACGTTAAGGACACGTCGCCAGCTGGTAAGCTAATCATCTCTGACGCATCTGAGCCAACTTGTAAGGTAAAACTATAACTCGAACCACTATTAAGGTCTGCTGTGGCACTAGTTTGAGTGTTTGATTGGCGAATTTCTGCTTGCGCCAAACTAGCAACCGTAATACTAAAACTGCCTGGCTGTGCCAAGGCACCGTCAAATTTGGCGGTGACACTGGTGGGGTCTGAATTATTCACTGTAGAAAAGTTAAAGTCGCGTTGATCATCCAGTGCAGCGAACGCTGTTTTTAATGTATTTAATGCCGACTTAACTTGAGCCATACCTGATATATTGGTTTCGTTTTCAGTACTACGGCGATCTATAGACGACTGCCGGCTAGACACATCTGCAGTCACCATAGCAGACACCAATGCTTTGGTGTCCAAGCCAGAACCTACTCCTAGGGCTTTTACGTAATCAGTAGTCGCTACCATATTAAACTCCCGTAACCTTAATTGCGGCAACATCTAACCGCTTTTGTTTTAGGTAAGCAAGATATATGCCAATAAATGTAATGTGGAATTTGGCAAAAAAAAAGCAGCTACCTTAATGGTGCTGCTTTTTGCGCCTAATGAGCCAAATAAACCGCTAATATCAAACCTCTAATATCAAACCTCTTTATTAAAGATAAGACCCATCATATGGTCAATATTCTGCATTGACTTAAGTGCTTCAATGGTTGGCATTTGCCTAATTAACTCTCCTGTAGTCTTGTTAGTGACTGATACAATGTCCTTTCCTGTGCCAGAATCTACACTAAAAGCCACTGCTTGGTTGCGCGAGACTAATGCTTCATTTAAATCACTAATCTTGCTTGCCAAGTCTGTAGAAGATACTAACGGGCTAGTATTTATGTTCACTTTTACAGCTTCTGGAACCGGATTAGGTGCCGTTTTTTGCTGAACTTCAGTACGAGCTTCAACAGCTACGTTTGGTGTCTGGTTAGCCTTATAACCTACTACTGGGGTGGCTACTGGGACAGGGTTAGAAGTTACCGATAATGTCATGACTGCCTCCTATAAAGGTCCAATTTGTGGAGCGGATAAGCCCGCTCCACAAATATTACCTATTTATTTAAGCAAAGAAAGAACACTTTGTCCAGAGGCATTAGCTTGCGCTAACATGGCAGTACCGGCCTGCTGCAGCACTTGCGCCTTAGCAAGGTTAGCAGATTCTGTAGCAAAGTCTGTGTCCATAATCTGAGACTTAGAAAAAGACATGTTTTCAGATACGTTACGCAAGTTGCTTATCGTATGTTCCAGACGGTTCTGGAACGCACCTAAGTCACCTCGGTTGGAGAAAATTTTCTCCAGTGCTGCGTCAATGGTAGTCACTGCCGCTGCCGCACTGGCTGAAGTAGTCATACTTAGCGCCCCAGGAGCTGCGGTTAAGTCGGAACTGCCCTGTTGGTGAAGGCCTAATTTCCCGAGAGTTTTAAGAAGCTCATCCTCAGAGCCTGTATTGGAACCAAAAGCAATGTCACCTCCTTCAGTATTAGTTAACGAAAGAGAGCCTGTATAATGAAAAACAGCGGTAGAATGGCCACTTACTGCTGCACCATCCCCAGTTGTTGTACCACGAATAGTTGCCGTGGCAGAACCAGCCGTCTGAGCAACATTAGATTTTGTTGTAATAGTCGCCCCCGACACAGAGCTCATTACTAAGTTGCCCCCTTCAGCGATGGCAACAATGTCTGATCCTAAAGCAGAAAACTCAGTATTAAGGGTTTCAGCCAAAGCTGCTACGGTTACAGAGTTGGCAGCAAAGGTGACAGTAGCTCCGTTGACGTCAAAACCAGTTTCAGCAGCAGTCATCTGTCCAATGGCATTTGTGATCATTTCAAATGACACTTTAGTGCTAGCACTTGCTGTGACTTTAGTGTCAGAAGTAAAGGTATTTAAGTGCGCTGCCAAAACGCCCGCGGAGGGAGCTCCATTACTGCTTGATGGCCCAATAGATATGCCATTAATAGTCAAATCATCGGTCGCCTGAAGGTTGCCAGCTATGGCTGAATCTGTAGCACCACCAGCAACTGAACCACCTGTCATTTCTGAAGGCGAAGTCCGAGAATTAAAACCTAACTTATTCACATCTTCAATCGCCGACGCAGCATTATCCCCTCTGCTCACCAACGTTTTGGAGCCATCAGTATTACTCAAGGTTAAAAAACCGACGTTGTCAGCCACTGACAGACCAGATCCGACTATACCAGTGCCGGTTAAAGTACCTGCAACATCAATATTTTTACCCGTGTCGTTAAATAGTTCAAGGCGACCATCAACCAAACGCGCACTGGCGTCTGTGGCTTCATTATTGATGTTGATCACTAACTCTTCCATGTTCGCTGAACTAGAAATATATACACCATTGATTTGCAATCCAGTACCATCAGTTGCACCATCCGTCACTCCACTTGCGCTCTTACCTTCTACAAGGTTAGTCGCTTCTGCCACTGCCCCGTGAGCACCGGTGCCAGAGTTAATAATGGCTGCGACACCAGCCGCGGTGGATGTTGACTCAGTACTTGTATTACCAGCTGCATCATTAACCGCTACTCCGGTGGTCGACACACTCGCATCACCATTTTCAATCCAATCTAAGCCATTGATTGAAATGTCATTGCCATTAACGTTGTCCATTGACTCCATCCGTCCACCCGCTAAACCGCCTGAGCTTGAGACACCACTATTGAGGCCTAAATCATCCGCAGAAGCGCTGGTAATGGTCAATGAAACTTTTTCGCCTTCACCAGCGCCAACTTGTATCTGCAGACTTTTTGCAGAACCATCTAACAGGTTAATGTTGTTAAACGTAGTGGTCTCAGCGATTCGTCCAATTTCGCTGGTGAGCGCTGTAATTTCTGACTGAATGGAATTACGATCACTGGAAGTTAGGGTGTCACTAGAGGCCTGAACCGACAAATCTCGCATACGCTGTAAAATAGATGTGGTTTCGTCCAAAGCGCCTTCAGCACTCTGAGCCAATGCAACGCCATCGTTAGCATTACGGACAGCTTGGTTAAGGCCGTTAATTTGAGAAGTCATACGACCAGCAATGGCCAGACCTGCAGCATCGTCTTGTGACGAGTTTATACGACTACCTGAAGCTAAGCGCTCCATAGCTTGGTCCATATCGCCTTTAGATGAAGCCAAATGACGCTGTGCAGTTAAAGATGAAATATTTGTTCCGATTACCATGCTCATGATAAATACTCCTAAAGTAAATAAATCGACCCTTTTTCTATACGATTTCCGAGCTGGAAATCACTCGATTAAGGCCGGGTTGGAATAGCCTTTGGATTAACTATCGGCGGGCACATGAGGAACTTTAGGATTTTTGTGGATTATTTTTGATTCACTTCACTAGTTTTGGACATAAACAGAGTGAAGCGTTGATTTGGATTGAGGTTCGTCTTCGCTAACGAGGGAGATGTCCCGAAGAAACGAACACTAGATTACTTTACTAGGTGCATAAAGGCCAGTGTGATGCCTCTTAAATGCCTCTAACCAAAAGAAGGCTGTTAGTTAGAGGCAGCCCAAAGCTGAAAAAGGCCCCTAGGTATATATGAGCCCCTTAGCTATTAATAAGTCTGTGTTTGTTAGAAAGGCCAAATCTTATAGAACAACTTAGTGCCCCAGCCTGCTTTGGTAGCATCAACATAGTCACCGTCACCACTGTAGCTGATTTCTGCATTAGCTATACGTTTAGACAGCACCGTGTTGTCTGGCTGCACATCTTCTGAGCGGATCATGCCAGAAATCTGAATATATTCATTACCATCGTTTAGGGTAATCATTTTTTCACCACGAATGATTAAATTACCATTTGTGAGTGCTCGCACAACAGTGGCTGAAATATCACCACCCAATGTATTAGATTGTGAAGTACTGCCATTGCCCGTGTTGTCTATACTGTTGCTAGCAAGGCCTGCAGCCAATGCAGGGTCCCCTGGAAGTAAAAGAGGAATGACACTATTGTTAGATGTACGTGATGTTTTATTGCTAGCACTTTTTTGAGACATGGTTTTTTCGCGCAATATAATAGTAATAATGTCACCTACACGATAGGCCTTGCGGTCACCGAATAAACCATCGTTAATACCACCAGAATAAATAGAACCATCAGCTACAGCTTTTTCAATGGGTACCGGAGGTAACACGGGGGAGAAATCGCTAGTTTTAATAGGCATGGCTTTACTGGCACACGCACTAACTAATAAACATGACAATACCAACGCACTCACGTTAGCTGCATGTCTGGATGTCTGTTTGATTGTGTACGTTAACTTAGCCATTTTTTCACCTATACTTATATTCGTGATTTACGAGTTTGTTTTAATTACGCGTATTAAAGGTTGTTATTTATAAAGCGTAACATGCCGTCCGCCGCAGCAATGGCTTTAGAATTCACTTCGTAAGCGCGCTGGGTTTCAATCATATTTACCATCGATTCGACAACGTTGACGTTTGACGCTTCCAAAGATCCTTGAATCAGCGAACCTGCACCGTCTTGCGAAGGAGTAAGCACCTCCGCTGCGCCACTGGCAGCAGTTTGTGCGTAATTGTTACCACCAGTAGCTTGCAGGCCAGCTGGGTTAACAAAACTAGCCACCTGAATATTACCCACTACCTGAGCAGCAGGCTGGTCAAATGTTTGCACACTTACCGTGCCGTCTTTACCGATAGTGATGGAGCGGGCATTATTAGGAATAGTCACTGCTGGCTGCAACAGATTACCAGCAGAGGTGACCAACTGACCTATGCTATTAAGCTTTAAAGAGCCATCTCTGGTATAGCCAATGGTGCCATCTGAGCGTAAGGTCTGTAAAAAACCACTGCCATCAATGGCAAGATCCAAAGCATTATCTGTTTGAATCATGTTGCCTTGGCTATGGATTTTTTCGGTCGCTACAACTCTGGTACCTGTACCTATAACTAAGCCTGTAGGCGAATTAGCGCCTTGGCCTATCTGTGCACCAGGTTGGCGTATTGTTTGATAGAGCAAATCTTCAAACACTGCTCGGTCGCGTTTAAAGCCCGTAGTATTTACGTTAGCTAAGTTGTTAGCTACTACGGTCATACGACGCTGTTGGGCATCTAAGCCTGTTTTAGCAACCCATAATGAGGAATCCATACGAATCTCCTAGTTATTAATTAGTTTAAGCGAAGAGTAGAAGCGCCAGCGGCATCTACTTCACGTGCATTTTTTATCATATTCACTGCCATTTCATATTGCCGAGACAAAGAAATCATCCTCACCATGGAGTCCACAACATTAACGTTACTTCCTTCTAGCGATTTAGGAGAGACTGTTATCTCCGCACTAGCTGGCAATTCACCTTGCGCTGTTTCATAAAGTCCACTTTCTCGTATCATCATTTTTTGGCCTGTTGTGTCCACTAACTTAATGCGCCCAACAGCCACTTCTTGATTGGCACCTCTGGGTATCAGTTTAACCGTGCCATCAGTGGTGACTGACAGACTAGTCCCTGGAGGAATGGTAATCGGGCCGTCGTCTCCTAGTACCAAGTCGCCAGTGCCCGTCACTAATGCGCCACCTGGCGCAACAGACAAATCGCCGCGGCGAGTATACAAATCCTGTCCCTGCGGTCCTTGAACTGCGATGGCACCCTGGCCATTAACATACACATCCAAATCTCGGCCTGTAATCATTAGTGCACCAGGATCCATGTCCACCAAATTTGTAGCCTTAGATATTGGCATAGCACGCGAATTAAAAGCGCCTGGTATATGCACATCAGCTGACCTAGTTTGTTCGCTATAGGACTTCTTAAAACCAGGTGTTACAACGTTGCCTATTTCGTGGGCATTATTGGTTTGTTTAGTTTGTACGTTCTTCATGCTGTTAAGCATGGTAAATATCATCTTATCCATATTGGCCTCTGTGCTTATTTGCCTTATGCCAACACATAAGCACAGACTGTGCCAAAATAGTTAAATATTTGTTTTATAACAACTTATATATTTAAAAACACAAGAAGGCAAACCCTTGCCGCCACTTTTGACCAAAAAGATTGCATGCATAGCAGGCTTAGCCTTATGATTAAAAAGAAGCCTAAGCACACCATAGCGGATCACTTATTTTATGACTACGGATAAAAACCAAACAGCTGTGAGCAA
>Ga0307994_1002236_pt1 | contig 11004 bp, 11 predicted proteins | sample EllFjometagen261_FD_203171 | JGI IMG/M metagenome (GOLD analysis project Ga0307994, IMG submission 203171) | Marine microbial communities from Ellis Fjord, Antarctic Ocean - #261 | ecosystem: Environmental > Aquatic > Marine > Unclassified | place: Southern Ocean | collected 2014-11-02
CGGTCTACCGAGAAGAGACCTTCGGGCCAGTGGCTCCCGTCGTGATCTATGACGACGTAGATCAGGTGATCGAACTCGCTAACGACACCCACTATGGCCTTGCTGCGTACGTCTATACGCAGGATCTGAAGACGGCGATTTCGGCGTTCGAGGCTCTTCGCTTTGGCATCATCGGGATCAATGATGTGAATCCCACATCGGCAGCAGTGCCGTTCGGTGGCATGAATGACTCGGGCCTTGGTCGAGAAGGCGGCCATGAAGGCCTCGATGAATATCTCGAAACCAAGACCGCCGGTATCAGCCTTCGCTGACGCCGGCGGCTCGTGGAATCGAATACTTTTGCTCTAGAGCCAGGTGCCTAGCTGCTCACCGATGTCTTCGGGGGTGGTCTGGGGTGCCCAGCGAGCTACGACCTGACCAGAGCGGTCAACCAGGAACTTCTCGAAGTTCCAGGTGATGTCGCTGCTGTCGCCTTCGCCGGCTTGGTTCGAGCGCAGCCAACTGTAGAGCGGGGCTGCGTCGTCGCCGTTGACGTCGATCTTGGCGAACATCGCGAAATTGACGTCGTACTTAGAGGACGCGAACTCGAGAATCTCTGCGTTCGAGCCTGGCTCTTGGCCGGCGAACTGGTTACAGGGGAAGGCGAGGACGTTGAAGCCCTGATCGCCGAATTGTTCTTGAAGCGTGCGCAGACCTGCGTACTGAGGCGTGAGGCCTCACGCGCTCGCTACGTTGACGACCAAGCTGACCTTGTCTTGAAACTGGGAGAAGGTCACCTGGTCACCGGTGATCGATTGCATCTCGAAATCTGTGAATGTCATGCCCGCACGATATCGGCGGAGGCGCAGTCCCAGAGCCACGAAACGCTGCTGTGCACCGCCATGAGAGTCGTGTTCGATGCGACTCTTTCGCGATCAGCAGGGCCAGCGCGTTAGTTTCTGTGGGTAGGACAGATGATGGCCCACGCGGCCAGAGAGTGATGCAGCATGGGAGACGTTTCGGTCGAGGTAGGTAGCGATCATGTCGCGACGGTTGAGATCCACCGGCCACCAAACAACTTCTTCTCGATGCGGCTGATCGAAGAACTGGCGGACACCTTCGAGGCGCTTGACGCGCAAGGTCAGGCGCGAGCCATCGTGCTGTGCAGCGAAGGAAAGCACTTCTGTGCTGGCGCTGACTTCGCAAACCGGTCTAACGACGAGAACTCTGGGCAGCTCTATGCCGCTGGTGTTCGGCTGTTCCGTGCCGCCTTGCCAATTGTGGCGGCCGTACAAGGTGCTGCCATTGGCGGCGGCCTGGGGCTTGCTCTTATGCCTGACTTCCGGGTCGCCGCACCCGAGGCTCGGTTCAGCGCGAACTTCGCCCGTCTGGGGTTCCACCAAGGCTTCGGCCTGAGCGTGACGCTGCCCCGGCTGGTCGGCCCCCAGGTTGCAGCCGAACTGTTGTACACCGGGCGCCGGGTGAAGGGCGACGAGGCCGTCGCCCTGGGACTTGCCGACAAGCTGGCTCCGCTCGAGTCGGTGCGCGACGCCGCACATGAACTCGCGGCTGAGATCGCCATGTCTGCTCCGCTTGCCGTGCGCTCGATCCGTGCCACCCTCCGAGGCGATCTCGCAGACCAAATACAGGCTGCGACCGATCACGAGGCCGTCGAACAGGCACGGCTGCAGACCACTGCTGACTGGAAGGAAGGTGTTGCTGCGATGGCAGAACGCCGCACCCCGAACTTCACGGCGTCATGACAGCAGCGCCTCTGGCGGAACAACGCCAGTGGTCGACATCGTGACCGAGCAGGCCAGCCGTACATGGTCGGGGTATGGGTCGATCTCGCCGCCCAGGCCGAGGCTGTCTTGGCCAAAGGTTGCACGTTGGCCTTGGCCGGCGCCACACCCGAGGAGGGGTACGGCAGCTTCGCGTACGTGCAGCCACCCAACGGCATGTTGGCCGAAGTCGTCAACGACGAGATCTTGCCAATGTTTGAGCAATGGTGGGCCGCCGGGGCGGTCTGACAGGCTCACGTGAACCCGGCTAGATCGGTCGATCCCCAGCCAGGGTGATGCGATGCATGACTCGGCGATAGCCGTCGTAGTCGTTGATCGGATTGTGTAACAGGCAACGGTTGTCCCACAGCGCCAACATCCCCGGCGACCACTGCAGCCGCCACACGAAGTCCGGTCGCACCTGGTGAGCGAAGATCTCTTCCAGGATGGGACGACTCTCTGCTTCGGTCATGCCGATGAAATGACTGCTGTGAGCGATGTTCACATACAGCGCCTTGCGCCCGGTCTCAGGATGGGTTCGAACCGCTGGATGCTCAGATCGAAATGCCTCGCGCTCTGGCTGATCGGCATCGGCCAAACGATCGGAGCGAGTCTTCGAGACGTCGGCCAAATCCGAGCGGTTGACGGCGATAAGCGGCTCGATCACGGTCTGGAGGTCGACGGGAAGCTCGTCCCACGCTCGATACATGTTGGCGAACTCGGTGTCGCCTCCCGCTGGTGGTAGTTCGCGGGCGACCAGCATCGACGCCATGGGAGGCTCGTCCAGGTACACGGTGTCGCTGTGCCAGATGCCGCCGAAATTGTTCTTCTCGCGTGCGAGTTTCTTGACCTCGATGATTTCGGGGTAGTCGGCGAGCCCGGTGACGAACGGGTACCTGGCCGGTTGCCCGATCGTGGCTGCAAAGGCCAAGAAGGCGGCTTCGGACAGAGGCTGGTTTGGGAACACCAACACCAGGTGTTCGAGCCAAGCATCACGAATTGCGCGGGTTGTCTCGCGGGACTGCGGCGCTCCAAGATCGACACCGGTCACATAGGCGCCCAGCGCACCACCGGTCGGCTGTACTTCCATCCCTCTATCTTGGCGCGCGGTCACAACACAGACCACTACTGTCGCAATCATGACGGACACGAACCATGCGCACACCTGACGACTGACTTAGGGTGGGCTGCATGACCGAAGAACGTCCAGACACGTTGAACGATGTTGGTGTGCTCAAGCGCCGGGAGATCGAAGCGCGCATTGTGGCGCCGATTCTTGAGCGGCTCGCTCAGGAGTTTGGTCAAGAACGTGTGCGGGAACTCGCCGCCGAAGTCATCGTCGAAGTGGCCCAGGCCCAGGGTGCAACGATGGCCGAGATTCTCGGTGGCAATGACTTGAGTTTCTTCGCCGGTTCGATGGAAGCATGGACTCGGGGCGGCGCGCTCGAGGTCGAGGTCGTCGAGCAGACCGATACCCGGTTCGCATTCAACGTGACCCGCTGCAAGTACGCCGAGATGTATCTGGAGCTTGGTGATGCCGATCTGGGTGCCCGCATGAGTTGCAACCGCGACGGCACCATGGTCGAGGGTTTTAACCCCGACATCAGCTTCACCAGAACACAGACGATCATGAGTGGCGCAAGCCACTGTGACTTCGTGTACGACCTACCAGCTAGTGAGAAGGCCGTCGAGCTCTAGCCGTTGCAGACGACTAGTTCGTGGGCGGCCCGCGAGGCTGCCAAGTAGAGCTCAGCGGCGCTCATATCGGTTGCGTCGACCAGTACTGCGTCGTATTCGATGCCCTTGTGGCTCCAGACGTCGCCATGGCTGAGCACCCGCCAGTTGTCGTACTTCGCACCGAGACGTTTCTCGGATGCGTCGAATGGCTCTGCGGTCTCTACGGCGATGCCGTTTGGGCGGATGCCGACGAGTACAACAGCAGGTAGTTCGGTGGCGTGTGCCAGGTCGTTGAGCCAATCGGCAATCTCGGCCGACATGCGATACGCCGTTGTGAGCTCGGTCGCCTGAATGCCCAGTAGGTCAGCGATCGCTCGAAGACCAATAGCGCCAGCAACCGAAGTCTGGGCATCGTCGCCAACGAAGGTCATGCCCTTGGTGCGACGCTGCACTGCTCGCATCTGCATGGTCGTCAGGTCTTGCGCCTCGTCGACAATCACGTGTGAGTATTTCATAGGCGCTTGCTCGAAGCGGGCCTTGAGCTCGTCGCGAAGTGGGCCATCGTCGTCAACCTGGAGCCATGCCTCGATCTGGCTTTCGTCGAGACCGCAATCTCGCAGCACGTCGCGACTGCGAAGCCGCTTGAATGCCTGCTTGGCGCTCATCGGCGGCATCAGCTCGTTGGCAGCACCACGGACTTGGGCATCGGGCCTGCCACTGAATCGGGCTAACCCGGCCACCACCCCGGTTCGTTTCTTGCGCCACGGGAGCTTCGACGCTGCGACACGATCAAGGATCTCGATGGCAACGTCGGCGGGAACGGTCTGCCGCTTGATCATGACCGACTCGCGCTTGTAGAGCGAGGCTTCGAAGCGGTCGAGGATCACCGGCCAGTCGATGTCGGCGCCGGTCTGTGATGTCGGTCCGAGCAGCCGAGCCAACGTTGTCTGGCGCACTTTGGCTTCGCCAAGTGTTGGTAGCACCGATGAAACGTACTCCAAGTAACGGTCTGTAGGACCAACAACAAGGATCAGTTCAGCGGAGAGCAGTCGCTGGTCGTTGTACACGATCCATGCGGCCCGGTGAAGCCCGACCACTGTCTTGCCGGTGCCTGGCCCGCCCCGAATGACCATCTGCTCGTCGGGATCGCGGCGAACGAGTTCGTCCTGCTCTGACTGCAACGTGGCGACAGCAGTCTTCATGGTCTCGCCGCGCGACCGCGATAGCTCGGCCATAAGTGGTGATGAGCCCGTGACCTCGCCGCTTGCGAACTCTTCGACGAAGAGTTCATCGATTGCGCCGACATAACTGACGCGACGGGCCAGGCCACGAGGATCTTCGAAACCGGCCTGATAAAAAGCTTGGGCGAATGGGGCTCGCCAATCGATCACGACCGGGGTGTGGTCTTTCTGGACGCCGTAGAGCCCGACCCGCCAGATCTCTTCGTCGTCGATGCGGCCGAAGACGGTTAATTCTCGAGACAGCTTCTCGACCGCGCCACGAACAACGGCCTCCATGTACTGCTGGCTGATCTCGTCGGCAGCCATCAACTCGATGGTCTGCAGCGATGCGAGCTTGTCTGATGCAGCCTCGCGAGCGTCGTCGAGCGCGCGTTGCTCTGAAGCAAGATCAACAGGCGCCATGCCGAAAGACTAACTGAAGCGAACGGAGTCGCCCGATCGTTTTACATGGCCCGCAGTGGGAGGTGCGAAGTGCGTGCCGAGCACCAGAGTGTCGGTGTCGGCGAACCGGTCGATGATGTCAACCCGAGTCTGGGTGGACTGTTCGCTATCGGTATCGAACGCCGAGGCAGCCAGATTTGGCAGCGCGAATTGCAGCGGAGTGTGCGTCATATCGCCAGTGATTAGGGCCGACTTGCCGTCTGACTCGATAAGCACCGACACATGACCCGGCGTATGTCCCGGTGTTGGCAGCAAACAAACCTCGTTGGTCACGGTGTGATCGGTGTCGACCAAGTCAGCCATGCCAGCAGCGATGATGGGGTCGATCGAGGGGGCAAGGACACTCATATGGTCGTCGGTGCGGGTGTGCTCGACTTCGACCTTTGCAAACAGGTAGCGGGCGTTGGGGAAGGTGGGAACCTGCTGGCCATCGACGGTGCGCATGTTCCATCCAACATGGTCAAAGTGCAGATGTGTGCAGAGGACTATGTCGACGGCATCGAGGCCCCCATCGATTGCGGCATCGAGTCGGTCGGGGAAGTCCGGGTCGCTGGGTAGTGCCTTGTCCTGGCCACCGACACACGTGTCGATGACAATGGTCATTCCCTGGCTCTCGACAACGAACGAGTGGATCGATAGCGCCATCTTGTCGTTGCGCTCGGAGAAGAAATGGGGGATAAGCCAGTCGCGGTGTGGGTCGAGCATGTCGGGCGTGAACGACGGCATCAGGACCGATGCGTCCATATAGGTCACGACTTCCTCGACGCGGGTGATGCGAACCTGGCCGACCGTCCATGTGAGATTCTTCGTGTTCATTAGCACCGCTCCTTTGTCTGTGGTGAGTAGGGCATCTGTGGTGAGTGATCTAGAGGCCAGCTGACCCGGCGGTGATTAGTGGGTACAGGCCGTCGGCGCCTTGAGCAGCCGCTGCCTGACCAACCCAGCTCGACCATTGGCGGACCCCGCCGTACTCGGACCGCCAGGTCCACAAGCGTCGACTCGAATGATGTAGCTCATACTCCTGGGTCATACCCATCGCTCCATGGGCTTGGTGGCATGCCTTGGTAGCGCGGGTAGCCGCCTGGTTGGCCACGAGTTTCGCCGAAGCAATTTCGAAGCGGGCGTCGCCACGGTGTGCCTGGCGCCCGGCACTCTCGGCCGCCATGCGGGTAAGCGCAGCGTCCTGGCTGGCCCACACCAGATGCTGCTGCACAGCCTGGAAACGGGCGACGGGGCGACCAAACTGCACTCGTTCGTTGGTGTAGCTAACAGTGAGTCGGCTCATTTTGTCGATGGCGCCTGCCATCAAGGCAACTCGGCTTAGCGCGCCGCGGAAGCGAAGTGCTTCGGCATCGACACCGTCAGGGGCGTTTGCGACGTCGGCCTGGACTCCGTCGAACGTCATCGTGTCGCGCGGTTCGCCTGCCAGTGAACTGGCATGCGAGATGGTGGCAGCTGTTGCGGGCACCGATGCCACAACGCCGTCACCAAGCAGAACCAACCGTTCGGCGCTGCGACCCCACGGCACCATGTGAGCCGTGCCCGATACCTGACCGCTATCGGAGATCTGGATGGTGTCCGATGTGCTGCTCGGTGCCACGGTGACGATTCCATCGGGCAATTCGAGACCAGCGCTTGCGAGTAACCACCCTCCGAGCACACCAGTTTCGGCAGCTGGGATCGGCGCGGCGTAATAGCCGACTAGGCGCAGCACTTCGAGCGCGTCGAGCAGGGTGCCACCGGAACCACCGGCTTCTTCAGGCAAGGAGATCCACGGGAAGCCGGTTTCGGCGAAGGCCTTCCAGATTTCGGGCGCTTCGCCCTTGGCTTCGGCTTGTTGTATGGCGGAGTGGGTGCAGAGTTCGGAAAAGAGCCGGGAAGCGGTATCGGTGATAAGTGCGTCGACGGTCATGCTGGCAGTCCCTGTAGTCCTTTGGCAGCGACGGATCGAAGGATCTCGATCGTGCCGCCCCGGATGGTGTTTCCTGGTCCGGTTAATACACATTGCGCTAGGAGCCGCTGGAAGAGCGATTCAGATTCGAGGGTCAGTTCTTCGTCGATGAGTTCCACCAGCTTCTCGATTACTTCGATCTCGAAGCGGGTACCCATCTCTTTGACGAGTGACGACTCGATCGATGGGGCTTCGCCGGCATCGATCAGGCGTGAGACCGATAAGGACAGGTTGCGCATCGCCCACCATCGAGCTGTTAGTTCGCCGAACAGCTCAACAACTCGGTCATGCAACGGCGTGCCGGCCATATCGCCGCGCTGCGTTTCGCGCAGTAATTGCTCGACGGTCGAGAAGGGCGACAACCAGCGATCAGGGCCGCCACGCTCGTATGCCATCTCGGTGGTGTTCTGGTTCCAACCCATGCCGGCTTGACCGACAACGTTCTCATCGGGGACGAAGACGTCGGTGAACGACACCTCGTTGAAATGGTGTTCGCCATTCAGGAACGGGATCGGGTTCAGTTCCAGGCCATCGGTGTTGTGCAAGTCAACGAGCACCTGGCTTAGACCCTCGCGCTTGTTGCCCCCGTCCTCGGTGGGTGTGGTGCGAAGTAGGCAGATGAACCAGTCGTTCGTGTGGGCATTGCTGGTCCAGATTTTGGTGCCGTTGACGATCCAGCCACCATCGTCTCGGTCTGCTCGGGTGGATACCGACGCTAGGTCCGAGCCGCTGTCGGGTTCGCTCATGCCGATCGAGAAGCCGAGCTCGCCACGACAGATGTCGGGCAGGAAGCGCTCGCGTTGTTCGTCGGTGCCGAACTTATTGATGATGTTGCCAGTTTGACGATCAGCAACCCAGTGATAACCCACGGGCGCACCCCATCGCAGCATCTCTTCTACGACGATGAAGCGGTCAACAGCTGTCTTGGCGCTGCCTCCCCACTCCTTTGGTAACGCCATGCCGACCCAACCACGCTCAGCCATCTTCTTCGAGAACGCCTTGTCGTGACGGGCTGCCATGCCTAAGCCGGGTTCATGACTGCCAGGCGGAAGTTCGTCGGCCAAAAATGCCCGGACTTCGGTCTGTAATGCCAGTTCGTCGGCCGTGAGCTCAGTGGGTGTAAATCGCATCACCAGCGAACTTAGCGCTGCACCTCCCCGCGGACTTAGTCGATCAGAGGAGGCGGCCCACATCGTCAAAGGTCGCGGGAACAGCGATAGTCATGATCAACCGTCGTAAAGAGGGGCTCGTGGAGGCCCACCACGGTACGAGAGCGTGGATTCTCGCGTCCTGTATCGCCAGGCATTGTGGGCATACGCCGGTGCAGGGACCCAGATAGACGCCTCTTCGGGTGAGCATGATGCGAGTTTGGGTTCTGACGCATGCCGGTACCTTGGGCACATGGCCTCGTTACCCATCGTTGACATTGCACCCTTCCGCGCCGACCCGACCAGTGAAGATGCACAGGTGTGCGTTCAAGAACTGCGGGAGGCGTGTCACGGCATGGGGTTCGTCTACGTAACGGGCCACGGTATTGACCAAACGCTTGACGACGCATTGTTCGCCTGTGCACACGAATTCTTCGCGCTTTCGTTCGCCGAACGCCAGTCGCTAGCGATTGCCAACAGCGCCGCCTTCCGTGGCTACACCACTTTGGGCGACGAGCGCACGAACGGATCGGCCGACTGGCGCGAGCAGCTCGACGTTGGGCCTGAAGAAGCCGCGCCGGCCGAACTCACCGGCCCGCTATGGCATCGCCTGCGTGGACCGAATCAATGGCCGCCAAGCCTGCCCGAGATGCAGCCAGCAGTTCTCGACTGGATGCACCAGATGGAAGCCTTCGGCGTGACCTGCTTGCAGGCACTTGCCGTGGGGCTTGGCCAGCCGATGGGCTGCTTCGATCACGCGTTCTTGCCCGAGTCTGACGTCCATCTGAAGGTGATCCGTTACCCCGAACGAGCGACACCTGACGCCGAGCAGGGTTTGGGGGCACATCACGACACCGGGGTGCTCACCTTTATTGCCCAAGAGGGTCTGGGGCTGCAGGTCGAGACACCCGACGGCTTTGTCGACGCGCCTCCGATGCCGGGTGCCTACATCATGAACCTGGGCGAGATGCTTCAGCGATCGACCAGTGGCTACCTGCGGGCTACGCCACACCGGGTCATCAGCCCGGTAGGTGGCGAACGTATTTCGGTCGCCTTCTTCTTCAATCCACGCTTCGAAACCGTCTTCGAGCCGATCGATCTGCCGGCCGAACTGGTGGCCCACGCGCCGGGCGGCGAACACGACAAGATCAACTATCCGATCCACGCCCTGTTCGGCGAGAACAACCTACGCACCCGCCTGCGCTCTCACCCCGACGTCGCCGCCCGCCACTACACCTAAATGCAATGGTGCTGGCACCGTTGCATATTCAGCCGCCGGCGAGGGTGGCTAAGAAATGGACTTCGGCGCCGTCGGGGATGTCTTCGTAGATCGCATCGGGAAGGATCTCTCCGTTGATGGCAACGGAGGTGCCTTCGCGGAGGTGTTCGCCGATACCGGGGTACCGCTCGTCGAGAAGAGCGATCAGGCGACGCACCGAGGGTGCGTCGACCTTGATCTGCTCGTCATCACCCGTCAGGGCACGCAGCGATGCTGAGAACTTGACGGTCACCATTTTGGCTTAACCCTCGTTGCGTTGGTTGATGGCGTCGAGGAGACGCACTGGAGACATGGGCAAGTCGTTCAGCCGCACCCCAGTGCCACGCTCGATTGCGCTGCCGATTGCAGCCATTGGCGGAACGATCCCGGCTTCGCCGACGCCACGCACGCCATAGGGATGGTTCGGATTTGGAACCTCGACAACGATCGTCTCGATCATCGGCAAGTCCGATGCCACCGGGATGCGGTAGTCAAGGAAGCTGGCATTTTCGAGCGTGCCGTCCGCGTTGTGGATGTATTCCTCGTTGAACGCCCAGCCAATACCTTGGGCCACGCCACCTTGCATCTGTCCTTCGACATAACTCGGGTGGATGGCCTTGCCGGCATCTTGTGCAGTGGTGTACCGGGCAACGCGGCAGACACCAGTCTCTTCGTCGACCTCGATGTCAACGAGTTGGGTCGTGAATGCTGCACCAGCACCGCGAACGTTGTCGGACTTGGTGACCGAGATCGGCCCGCCAGTCCGAGGTGCCTTCTCGGCTAGCTCGGCGAGTGACAATGGCGTCTCAGTGCCGCTGGCATGTTGTGCCTGGCCCTCGACCCATTCGACATCGTCGATGTCGCAGTCCCACGTCTTGGCAGCTCGACGACACAAGTCTTCCTTGATTGCTCGGCAGCAGTCGATGACGACCTTGCCGGTTGCCAGGGTGACACGGCTTCCGCCCGTGACGTCGTTGAAGCCAATGGTCTGAGTGTCGGCGATCTTGACCGAGATTCGGTCGACGTCGATGCCGAACTCTTCAGCGGCGAACAGCGCCATCGACGCACGGCTTCCACCGATGTCGGGGGAGCCTTCGATCACATTGACGTTGCCGTCTTCGTTCACGTGCACGGTGGCGGTTGAGTTGCCACCGATGTTGAACCAGAAGCCGCTGGCGATGCCACGACCCATTCCTTCCGGGACCGGCGACCGGTAATGGTCCGAGTCTCGGATTGCCTCGAGTGTCTCAACGAAACCAATACGAGGGAACACAGGGCCGTAGGAGGCCTGCGTGCCTTCAACCGCGGCGTTCGCTAAGCGCAGGTCGATTGGATCCATGTTGATGGATAGCGCAAGTTCGTCGACGATGCTCTCGACGCCGTAGGCAATGATGGGCGCTCCGGGGGCGCGGTAGGCAGCGACCTTGGGCTTATTGCAGACAACGTCGAAACCTTCGACGAAGAAGTTCGGAATGTCGTAGCACGCGATGGCCGTCATGGCTGCGGCCCCAACAGGTGAGCCAGGGAA
>Ga0307994_1002241_pt1 | contig 10991 bp, 4 predicted proteins | sample EllFjometagen261_FD_203171 | JGI IMG/M metagenome (GOLD analysis project Ga0307994, IMG submission 203171) | Marine microbial communities from Ellis Fjord, Antarctic Ocean - #261 | ecosystem: Environmental > Aquatic > Marine > Unclassified | place: Southern Ocean | collected 2014-11-02
GCGCTGCAATCAAACAAGCTTGAAAACCAAGCGTCGTAAATGTCAGCGATCTTGAGTGCTCGCTGAAACTTTTGAACACAATACGAAAGTACTCTTGAAGAAGATTTTCTCGAGTAAACGTCGAACCACCGTAAATCGTTACTTTCTTCGCAAAGATACGATCAATATCCAGCTGAATGTCACCACCCTGCTTATCACTCCGATTGCCAGGCGTTGGACCATTGCGCACCGCGCTCGTCTTCCCACCATACTCTGGAAGGCGTCCACCCAGTAGTGACGATGCATCCACACCAATTTCTGCCGCTTTCTCCAGAATGATTAGTGCTAACGTCTCGACTCCCTCCTCACGACAGTTATCGTCTTCGTCATCGTCTCCTCCACGCTGACCAACTCGACTGAGACCACCCATACGCGCGTAGACGTATCGCACCGACTCACGCGCCTTGATACCAACATACTGCGTCAGCAGCGTGTGCGATGCTCGCTTGCACAGCTGCTTGAGCTTGCTGTCACTGTTAGACGAACGTAAGAAGTCATCTTCATCGTCGTCTTCTTCGTCGTCCACGCTGCTCGATGCGAGAACTTCCGTCATGTAACCAATGCTCTTTGCTGCAAAATTTCGAAACAAAAAAGCAGTCGCCAGGACGAACCGTGGTCGGAACTGGAACGCACCGCGCGTTACATCACTGAACAGTGACACCACTTTCTCTTCCCCCTTCTCCTCGTTGCCGTCCTCGTTCTCCTCCTCCTCCTCTCCAGTCACTTCGCAACTGTGTCGATTCGTTCCGACTCCATCACATTTATTTTCTGCTTGCGTTGCAAACCAAGTGACCAGGCTGTCAAACTCCGCGCGCATCAGATGCACAAAGATATGCACCATGTCTCGCGACAGCGTCCTCCCAGTCTCCGCATGATTTGTTGTTGCGTCCCGAAGGAGTGATTGGAGTACGCTCAGCGTCGTCTCAATATCGGACACCAGGGTCTCTTGAATGGAACGAACCGACGCTACCAAGCCATCGTGGCCGGTGGAGGAGGAGGAGGAGGTTGTTGTTGCTGTTCTTGTCTCCGTCTCCTCGGGCGCCTCTCTTCTCTCGCCACCGTCGCTCTCCTTCTCATTCTCTCCGTTGCTCTCTTCACTGACACCAAATGGATTGCTTGGGACGACGACGTCCATCGCAGCCTCCTTCTCCCCCTCCTTTCCCTGGGTCGCTTGGAATGGATTGGATGCAGCAGCAGCAGCAGGAGCAGCAGGAGCTCTCTTATTTGGTGGACCACCACCACCGAATGGATTGCCTCCATCGTCCGCTGCTGGTGCTGCCTCTCCAAAGGGGTTTCCAGCAGAGCTCCCACCAGCACTGCTACTGCCAAACGGATTGCCGCTCGGTGCGGCAGGTGTCGGTGCAGCCTTCGCGGGTGGTCCACCGGCAGGACGCTTTGGTGATGGTGGTGGCTTTGAGGGTGGTCCTGCTGCCGCTGCTGGGGCTGCCGGTGCTTTCGCTGGTGGTAATGAAGGTGGTCCTGAAGGAGGCTTTGATGGTGATTTTCCTGGTGGACCACTAGAAGATTTGTTTGGTTCTTCCTGTTTCGAGTCGCCATCATCCTTGTGTTCTTCGTCGTTTAATGCAGCAGCGTCTATCTCCTCGACTGAAATGATCATTCCTGTGGAGCGTACGAAGAAAAAGAGAGGAAAAGAATGAACAGATGAGAAGACCTTCGAGAAAAAAAGAATTAAAAAAAAAAAAATATTTAAATAAAATAAAAAAAACTTACCTTCGACTCTTTTTTGAAATATAATTCGAAGCGACATGAACGCGCGATTCATTTGTGCACGTATCGTATTTTCAATGATCTCTGCTGCACGATCACCCAAGCGAAGCTTTGCTGATCGGAGAAGCACACTGGACTCACGTAGCTCACTTTTAAATCTTCCCAGTGCAGAGAGCAGAGAATGAAATCCATTTTCTTCACCATTTTCTTCACCACTTTCCATTACTTCCTTTCTCTCACCATCGTTATCGAACGCAAGAGACAATGGAAGTGGATGACGTAAAAGATGGCCACGGAGCACGCGAAAGTACACGGCAAACACTTCTTGCACCATTTTATGATGACCACGTGACAAATCCTCCTCCTCCTTCTGATCTCCACCACCACCACTTCTTCCACCAAATAATTCATCGTGTGATTCTAAAAAAACGTTCATGGCAGATAAAAAGAATCGATTGGCTCTCCACATCTCTTGGTACGGATCAGCAATCTCGCTGGCAGCGTCATCAAAGCATTGTGTCAAACTCTCCACTCGGTGACGGAGACGCTGCTCGTGCCAGTCAAGAAATTTCAACGACAATGATTTTTTCGACTCACCCAAATCAATTAAAAGACGAATATTTTCTGACAGCACGTTCGGCCTGACTTTCTCATCGTAACCCAAGTGCTCGTACATTCGAGTCTTCAACGTAGACATGATCTCGTTCGATTCAACTTGGATGGCACCGAACGAGGCGACCTCCGAGTGCTGCTCTAATATGCCCGATGCCATGTTGTAGTACTTGACCGCTTGCGTGTACGCCTCAAGCTCAATCGATCTTTTTAAACGGAGTGGAAGTTCGAACAAAAATTCTAACCTTTTAATGAGACGTTGGAGACTCTGGATGTTCTCTACGCGCTCACGCTTGGGCTGCAACTTTTTGTTAATGGCAGTGCTGCGTGTTCCTGCCGAGTCCATTGTTGAGATGAGTGTTTCAATTTCATTTTCCATTCCCTCCACCTGATCCTTCATTTTACGTATCGTATCGGTCGCTGAAATAAATTTGTTATAATTCTCATACACTAAGTTTTGCATGTCATTGTTGAGCTCCTGTACCTCCGTGATCAGCTGCTCGTCCGCACGCAGCAGGTCCGACAGCTGGTCCTCTTTGACAGCACGAAGGACATACTCAGAAGCGTCGAAAGAGGCCGAGTCGATATTTTCCGAAGAAGTCGCAAAGTCGTCCACATCATCGTCGTCAAGCTCACCAACGCCGTAGAAATTGGCCATGAGGGCGGTGATCTTGTCGAAGTCCACCCCAGCGCCAGCGTCACCGGCATTCTCGTCGTCACTCATTTCACTGTTGTTTTTGGTCAAGGAGAAGTTATGCGAGGAGGTAGATCTAGAGGACGGAGTTATTTTTTTTTTAGCGAAGAAGTAATATGTTTATTAAAAGGCTTTGATGACACATCAAGCAGAACAAGACTACGAGCTCGCAAGACAGACCGCCGCAAGCTGACCAACATGAAGATATTTTTGGTCGCTCTGCTGTTGGTACTCATTACGGCATGGATCTACCCGTACTTAGGAGCAACGAGAGAGTTTGGGTGGCTTGTGAAAAGAGTGGGCGTCTCCATCATCTTTCTTCGGAGCGGTCTTGACATTGAGACTAAAAAATTAGTCCAAGCAATTTCTGATTGGAAAGTAACGGGTGGTGTACTTCTCTTTCACTTTCTCCTGTGTCCTATGCTGTTCAAACTCGTGTCATCACTTGTCCTTTCGACCGGTCTTCTCTCCACTGGCCTTGCAACTGGCTACCTTATCGTGGGTGTGCTCCCACCACCAATCTCCAGCGCCGTCATTATCGTCACAGTTGCGAGAGGGAACGCTGCTCTGTCTATCGTCGCCAGCACACTCGGCTCACTTGTTGGTGTCATTGCCACGCCAGCACTCTTAGTAGCTGCCGTCGGTGTCCAGTCCGAAGTCAGTGCAAATGCTTTGGTTGCTCAGCTCGGCACGACGGTGTTGTTTCCACTCGTGATTGGTCAGCTAGCAAGAAGATTTGGTGCGCCGAAAATACCAAGCGTCATTGGAAAGGGTCTTTTGCTTGGAATTATATTCCATGTGTTTAGTAAAACATTTTTAAAACCAGTCCCTGTAGACTTTCGTGATTTAGTCATGGTCGTGGTGTTAATTTTGTTGACACAAATGTGTCTCCTGGCAACGATTGCTTTTGTGACGCATCGTTGGCTTCATTTTTCAAGGCGTGACGTTGTGGCGCTCATGTTTTCTGGTTCTCACAAGAGTCTGACACTGGGAATGCCCATTCTCATGGCCATGTATGGGGAGAGCGTGCCTGCCTTCATTGTGCTGCCTCTGTTGGTGTATCATCCAACACAAATTATTCTTGGGAGTGTCCTAGCATCAAAGTGCTCGGAGTTTATTGACGGTGAGATGAATGTGAGCTCCGTTGGTTTGGAACTGCAGAGTTCGCAGCGAGTAGTGAGATTATCGAAAGATAGTGATGGTGGTGGTGGCGGTGCTGTTCCAAGGTCACCTGGATTGAGAAGCACATCATCAATGATGGTGTGAGTTTTTTTTTTTGGTGTTGGTGCTGGAGGTACATGGAGTGCAGTCTTGCGAGTGACTTGATTACGGGTGTGAAAAACAATAATTTTTTTTAAAAAAATTTTTTTAATTTTTTTAAAAGATATTATTATTAATTTTTTTTTTAAAGTCGTAATAATTAGAAGGTAGTAGTGCTACTGGTGATACGTGATATTATGACATACCGTCATCGTACTCAGGCACTGAGGGTGGGTGATGTTGGAACAATTAAAAAAAATATGCAAAAATAACTTAATTAAAAAATAAATGGCGGTGGTGTCCAGGTATTGGAGAGATTCAAATTTTAATTTATTTTTGGCTTCTGTTTCTGTCGAACTTTCGCTCTCATCTTGACACACAAGTACAAGAGGAGCATCACCAGTAAACTGACCAAAGCACCACCCATTGCTTGGTACTCGAGCTCCGAAAGATGCAACGCCACACCATGCTTGACACAACTATGTGAAGCTTGGATTTTTTTCATCTCACTCGCCATCTTTGAGCATTTTCTTGCTCCCTCCAACATTCCTTGAATCCCACGCAGCGCCGAATCGTAGTCCATAGCACCAACATGCGCAGTGACATTGTCCAACAGGAGCAGCGTCTCCTCTCTCGACATCCTCATGCGACGACTCGTAATCCAAAGCGCCGACGTGCGTGGCACAGCAGCAGCAGACTGAATGTTTTCATCATTGTCCACCAACTCTTCCGTTCTTCGCAGCAGCTCGCGTGTCGTCAGCACAGCGTTCGCAATATCGGTTCGTAGCAGAGCATCAACATTGAAGACGTTGAAACCAATGACGTGCGGATTAGGATTTGTGTGAGTCTGAGAGAGTGGAGAGGTACCCACTGACCACGTCCAGTCGTCACTTTGACGTCCTCCCTTCGACTCGCATCGCAGAGGAGCAAATCTGGACTCTGCTTCAGTCTCTCCTCTTCTTTCTCCTCTTTTTTTACTTCTTCTCCTTCCTTCCCTCCTTCCGTCCCTCCTTCCTTCCCTCCTTCCCTCCTTCCTTCTCTCCTCCTTCCTTCCCTCTTCATGCCAATCCGTTACGTAACGACTTGAATGGAGAGGTAGTGCACCACCCAAGGCAAGTGCCGTAGAGCGTAGTGCTGGCAAGAGTGGATTTCCTAGATGCTCGTAAACGCCGCTACTCCATCCACCACTCTCTCCACCATTCCCTCCTCCTGCTCCTGTGCTGCAGAAAAGTCCAGTCTCCCACAAGTAGTCTGGACCGTGCAAACCCTGACCGTGCTCAACAACAAACACCATATCTTCCACAGTCTCCGCCACATTCCTCCCACTCCCCATCATGATTGGCGTTGTCTTGTCCTGCTGCTTGGTTATATCAGAGAGCGCGTGCGCAAATATAAAGATTGGGACGTCTCGCGATGATAGCACGTTCTCTCTACCCTCTCCATCACCATTCACATCGATCTCTCGCAGCAGTGGATCGCTACTCTGCAGTAAAGACAACTGGTCATGGAGACTATCTGCATCCAAGTACACGATCCGTTTCGAGTTCAAGGAGACTTCTCTCTCTCTCTCCTTTGTCATGGAATGCTTGTCGAGAGGTCGAATGTCTGGCATCACAGCGTGTCGCATGGAGGTGTAGTACGCGCTTGATAACGAAGGATCGTCGTTCATGTCAATACGTTGGAAAGTGAACGAGAACTCTTGATCTGGTGCACGAAGCAGCGACACTTGTTGTTTGAAACTTTTCATGTCAAACTTTAATCTGCGAAGATTTCTTTCTCTTTTTCTTTTCTTTCTCCTCCTCCTCTTCCTCCTACTAGTCTTTCCCACTGGTGTTCCCTCCGCTTGTCCCTCCGCTTGTCCCTCCGCTTGTCCCTCCGCTTGTCTCTCCGTTTTTTCTCCTCTTCCCTTCTCCTTCTTCTTCTCCTCCTCCTCCTCCTCCTCCTCCTCCTCTCCCGTGCCGTCGTTCCACTGGTTGGACACGTCAATCACATGTACATGGAACGACACGCGCTCAACTCTTCGCACGTCTTTTGCCACTCTCCTTCGCGCTCTTGTCGGCGGTGTGACGACCTGCCTCATGAACGACGACACGACGGGTGTCAGGTGGCGCACAAACGTCCAGTCGTCATCGTCTTTCATTGCCGACCTCTTGGCGGTCCCGCCACCACGCACCACCGACCCTCCTCGAAACGTACCCACAAAACCGCCGCTGCCGGAAGAAGAGGAAGAAGAGGAAGAGGAACGAACATCGTACCATCCGTACCTTCCGAACTGACTCAGCCACGAGTGGGTAACGCACGTCTCCGTCCGACGGACATTAGAAGCATCGAGCGAGTGGGAGCGTGCGTGGTACTCGGCGTAGCGAATCTCTCGAGATCCTGCATGCTGCTCCAGCGCATGCAGGAGTGCAAGTTGCCTCCTCCGAGCGAAATGTGACTTTTGACGGAGAAGATATACAGCTGCATCTTTCGCTCCTCTCGCCGCCATCCCCAGCTCTTTGATCTCTGCTGAGGTGGCGTCGCACCACTGCTGGACACGAAGCTCCTGCTCCTTCTGTGTGTCCGCACTCTGTCCTACGCTCTTCCTTCTCCTTCTACTTCTACTTTCTTCCGCATTCAACTCCCTCGGCATGTCCGCTGGAATGACGTCGGTCTCAAACAGATCCTCATAATCATCCAGCTCGTCATCTTTTGCACGCATGTCTTCGACGATGGATTGGACGTCAGGATCTTCCGAGAGTGCCACCAGCTCTGCCTTGGACCAACCTCTTCGATATGCGTAGTCGGCACCAGACACTACCGCCGAGAGTGACTGTGCAACTGGCAGATCAAGAACGAACAGGGTGTAGCCTGTGGGAAGCTGGTTGCTTTTTGTCATTGCGCGCCAGAGTTCGAAGAGCTTGGAGTCGACAGCATCCGAGTCGATCGAAAAGTTAGTAGAAGAAGAAGATGTGCTGTCAGATCGTGCAATAGCAGCAATGTAATTACTCATCACTCCGGCTGCTTCCGAGGATAGCTGGAGAGAGTGGAAGGTGTAGTTGTAGCGAAGAATGTTGATTTGTTTGAATTGTTGGTCCAAGAAAGATTCGTCGTCAATGTCGTCGTCATCGTCTTGGCTTCCTTCCGTCCGGTGACGCACGGTGTTGTCCACGCTGTCGAACCACTTTTGAATGAGTTGATTTGGGGTCGAGGAGACGACCACGATGTTGAGATGGATTGGCAAGCTGCTGCTCATTTGCACACGGGGCGGGCAAAGCCGCAAGGTCGAGTCGATTCAAACGCTGTGATCTGCGAGATAAATTATAAAAGATTTTTTTTTGGTATTTTTCTTTTTCTTTTATGGTGACATTTTTCGAACTCTACAACACTAGTACAGTAGCTACTCAGGAGGACCTAGTCTAGTAATACCCTACCCGATACTGGTTGTGTTGAGTAAGTTTCGTCGGTCGATTGGCTGGTCAAGGTGGTAAACTGGCTTTACGTCTCACGACACGTCATGTCGTCCGACGTAGTTCCCATCTTTGAATTGCAAGGATCAGATCAAGACTCTTTCCGTGATTTTCTGGCACCACCAGAAGAGTTTGTGTCCTTGCCTTGGGTGGTGAAGGTCGTCTTAGGCACGGACAATGCTTCCTCCAGAGGCACAGGAGAGGGGCTGTCAAAAGCAGAGCGGGAGCGCGAGCATCGCCTGAAAAGAATAAATCAGCGCAAGCGCCCTCACCAGGCTCACACGATGGAAAAGTCCCGCAGCGTTGAAGAGCAAGAGAAGAAGAAGGAGGCGGACGAGGACGAGCTGAAAAAACTTGCAGTGGGTCGCCAAATTGACGAGAAGCGGGCTCTGCTTGTAGCTTCGATGGCGATTGTGTCGGACGCAGCGAAGACGGTCGTCTCGGAGCACGACCGGCGACTCGGCTCTGGACTTCGTACCCTCTATCAAAAACTAGATGATTTGCAACAAGCAAAGGCGACAATGCAAAATATGAGAGGACACGTGCAGCACCTTCAGTCAACATTGAAACAGGACAATGCAAGTATTGATGCAATGTCAGCTGACATTGAAAGGAGCGAACAGATTGTGGCCATGTTAGAACAAGTAGATACCGTTCGAGCGACAGAGGAAGAGATTCAAGATTTGTTAGACCATGGTGAGTTGGAGGAGGCAGCAGCAAGATTGAACGAAAGCTTATTATTTTTTGATTCCGAGCTTGGAAAAAACATGGCACCAATCGTGGAACACTTGGTACAGTCACGCGATCGAATGGAGCAAATAAAATCGCTGCTGGTGGACAAAGTGAAAGAGAAGCTAGAATTGCTGGTTGCTGCTGATTTATACGCGGAGGAGATCTGCATGTGCACCGAGGTCGAGAGATGCCAAGAAATTGTTCGACTCATCAACAATCTTCGAATTGTGGGAAAGACGACCGAACAAGAAGAAACCAGCAAAGTGCGTGACTATGCTCTTTCCATTTTCCCCAAATTGCTGCGAACAATTGTTCGATCAGTCTGCCGCTCAAAACTGACAAAAATGATGATTGCATTGGATAATCTTGCTGGTGTCTCGGCTGATGTCCCTGCTGATGTCCCGGCTGGTGTCCCGGCAGAGAGTGGTGCGACAACTACCGCTGCTGCTGCTGCTCGTCTTCGTCAAGCTTCAAGACGAAGATCCTCCTCGTCAAGTACAAAGTCACAGCTCCCAATTACGGAAGATCTTCCGCGATACTCGCCCGAGTGGGGCGAGGTGCTCCATCATGTATATCGAGCATTTTCTATTCTTTTTTTGCGATATCACTTTATTGCGAGAGCGACTGACGTTCATGTCGATATTCAAACACTTTTGAAAGAAAGGATCACACCTCTGATTGATGTGTTGAACAAGGACAACAAGCACTGCATTTCGTCAAAAGAAATCTTTGCATGGATGAAGATTAATTTGAATGATCATTTAGCAAAGGATCCAAGCGAGAGTATTTTCTCAAAGTCTTTCGTGGAAATTCGTGAGGGCAGTGCGGTGGAGATGTTGTCCGTTGTTCGAAGTGAAATTGAAAGCGTTGCAATTCTTATGCTAGAAAAATCAGATGAAAAAATGAGAGGCTACAACGAATGGTTGGTGGATGAACGCGATGAAGATGAATTAGTATCAGGTGGTGATGGTGAGCGGACGAACGAAACAAAGAAGAAATTTCCTGGTCTTCGTGCTCTCAGCGGGTTGGTTGTTCGCTTACGGGCCTCGTCTCGAGGATCGAGAGCATCAAGACCATCAAGATTTTTGAGCAGGTCGTCGTCTTCCCTCAGCGAGGCGAGCGACGACTCCACGAGCTTGGATGGCAGCCATCGGATCAAGTTCACGTTTGAAGATGCCATTGATGGTTGGTCTGAGGAGGACGCAGCCATGACTCTTCCTAGCGAGCGACGTGGCAGTGCAAACGGTGCTGCGACCAAAGCTGCGACCAAAGCTGCAGAGAATACTGCAGAGAATACTGCAGAGAAAGCTGCGGAAGAGGAGTTTCAAAGAATGGGACACGACTACTCTCGTCTTCTCCACGAGTTAGTGTGGATTGATTACAATCGAGAGTTGGGTGCCTTTGCCAAGGAGATGAAGGCAGTCTGCACAATTTGGCTTGGATCAATATCTGATTCTTCTAACACTTGTGGTACTTCTGCTGAGTCTAAATCTGAACGTTCTCTGATAGTGGAGTCTAGAGTGACAAAAGAAGCTTGTACAAAAAAATCGTGCAGGTTAGTTGGAAGTTGCATCTGCAAGCAGGAGACTATTGCCATGGAAAATATTGTGAAAGAAAAGGGTGATGCTGCTTTAGAAATGTTAAAAGGAAAAGTTGAAGAGCACATTCAATTGCATCACACCACGCCTGATTTTTTTTCACAACCAATGACAGCAGTAGCAGCGGAAGATATGTTATTCTGGCGACAAAAATTGGCGACAATCAAAGATCTTGAGCAGAGTGGTGAATCAAGGAACGATGGAGATAGTGATAGCAAATTATCAGATATAAATAAGAGTAGGATCAGATATGGATACGAATACGCGGGCAAGACACACAAGCTCCCTCAGTTGAAGTCATCCAATCATGGTGGCTACGTTGCAAAAAGTGCTGTTGAGATTTGGTCGACGTACGCAAGTCTTCAAAGAAGATTGAAAGGTGTGTCAACAAAATATTTCAAACAGCTCCTTGAAGTTATTATTCGTCGTGTCCGGGAATACCTGGACGATGATCTGCGAGTGGCACTCCATTCCAAGAATGCGTGGTGTCTCGCGCGTCGTGATGGTAAAGATGGTCTTGGTGGTGCGTGGAATCGGGAAAATCCAACGGAATCCGAAGCATTACTGTGGTGCATGCCGGTCTCGGGTAAAAATGCCATTCGTTTTCCACCATTGGATCCAACAAATGATGGGTATCAACGTTCATTTCGAATGTTGGAAGTGCGTGGTGATTTGGATCGACTTGGTCTCAGCATCTCCACTCTTCGTTGGCTCCTGCGCAAAGTTCAGCATCTCAGTAGTGTTGCCGGGCAGGGAATGTCTGTAGCGGGTGATATGATTATTCCACTTACAGAAATGTGTGATGACTTTACGGAGCTATTAGCAATTGAGCTTCGCTTGAGCTGTCATGTTCGAGTACGAATGATGCACGGGAGGAGG
>Ga0307994_1002244_pt1 | contig 10977 bp, 6 predicted proteins | sample EllFjometagen261_FD_203171 | JGI IMG/M metagenome (GOLD analysis project Ga0307994, IMG submission 203171) | Marine microbial communities from Ellis Fjord, Antarctic Ocean - #261 | ecosystem: Environmental > Aquatic > Marine > Unclassified | place: Southern Ocean | collected 2014-11-02
AATGTGGCAAAACGCACGCAGGAACTCATTGAAAAAGCGCAACAAACGCAAGTGGTACAAACCCAACTGTTTATTCAAGACGACCTGTTTCATTTAGATTTTGTCGCTCCGGTATTAACGCCGATATTGGCTCACAAAAAGGGTGAAACCGAGTATTTAGGCAGCCTTGTCCTGCATATGAGCCCTCAAAAATTCATTTTACCGATACTAGAAACGTGGCCAACGCAAACAAAAACGGGCCACACTGAACTCCTCTTTTCTAACACCACTCAACGTGGTGGTCAGCTTTTAAAACGCTCTCCGAATGCACAAACAGAGCATCAGTTAGAAGCAATGACGGGTGACCATGCGTTTGAAATAGCGTTAATGGAGCACTTAAAATCCCACCTTTCGCAACCCAAATTTACCAAACGTACGGTTGAAAATGGTGACACGATTTTTCAATATCACACGCATTTAAAGAACCTAAACTGGGTACTGGTTTCGTCTCTGAACAAGCAAGAGGCGTATGCAGATTTACAAAATAACTTCTATGTCTTGGCATCCAGTTTATTCATTGTGCTTTTACTCGTCGGTTTGCTATTGATACGAATTTTTCGTAACGAAAAAATGCGTTTCCAAAATCAACAGCTCAAAGTAAGCCAAGCGTATTTTATGAGATTGTTTATGGATGCACCCGTCGCTTACCAGTCCTTAAATGAACAGATTGAAATTGTGCGTGTTAATCATGCTTGGACTGACCTGTTTGGTTACTCTGCCCAAGAGGTAATAGGTAAGTCTTACCAACAGTTTGTCGGAGCCGCTTCACAAGCTTTGTTGAAAGAAAATTTTCGTACGCTCATGCAAGAAGAGCACATTAAAAATATTGAATGTCAGATCAAGCTTAAATCAGGTGAAGAGCGTTCTGTAAAGATAGAAGGTCGAGTATCAACCGATCCGATTACCCATCAAAAACACACGCACTGCGTGTTGGTAGACATTACCCAACAGCGATTAGATGAACGTAATCAGCAGAGACGTTTAGCGCTCAATGAATCCCTGTTTAAGCTTTCTGTGGATGAGCCAGCCTTAGATGAAACAGGGCTGCTTGAAATGGCCATAAACCATGTTGAAGCCTTTACACACAGCAAAATTGGTTTTGTGCATTTTATAGCCGAAGACCAAAATGAAATAAGTATCGGCACCTGGAGCAGTCACACACAAAAAAACTTCTGTACTGCGATATATGACAATCACTACCCCGTGAATGAAGCCGGTATTTGGGCAGACCCAGTTCGTAATAAAGTGCCAAAAATAGTCAACGATTATGAAATTGAGCCCAATAAAAAAGGCTTGCCTGAGGGCCACTCTGTTTTAAAACGCTTTGTCAGTATACCGATATTAAGTGGCGGTTTAGTCAGGATGATTATTGGCGTTGGAAACGCCCCCGAACCTTACGATGAGGTTGATGTGCAAGCGATTACGCATTTTGGTAACGAGGTTTATCAAATGCTATTGGTAAAACGTATTCAACTTAAATTGGCCGAGAGTGAGCATCGTTTTCAAAGTCTTTTCCAAAAAGCACCGCTTGCGTATCAATCGGTGGATGAAGACTGTCATTTACTTGAGGTTAATGAATCTTGGTTAACGCTGTTTGGCTTTGAGCAAGCTCAAACGCCCAATATATTAGGTCAACCATTTACACAGTTTTTAACCTCCGAATCACGTAAAAAAATGGAAGAGGTTTTCCATCGTTTTACAGAGCAAAGTGAGATTAACAACGTATTATTTGATGTCGTCACGCACAGTGGCGAGGTAAAAGAGATTGAAATGGTTGGCCGTATCTCTTTTAATCCAGAAGGGAAAAGACGAGCCCATTGTATGTTGGTGAATGTAACCGAGCAACGTCGTGCTGAACGTGACGCTAGGCTGGCGACTAAAGTCTTTGCCAATACCGGTGAAGGATTGATGATCACCGATGCCCACTGTACTATTATTTCGGTCAATCCTGCATTCACTGATATTTTAGGGTATGAAGAGTCAGATGTGGTGGGGCAAACGCCCTCGTTTTTGCATTCGGGTAAACATGACAGTGATTTTTATAAGGCAATGTGGGATGAGATTAAAACATCTGGAACTTGGCAGGGTGAGGTTTGGAATCGGCATAAGTCTGGAACGTTAATTCCTGAGTGGTTGACCATTACCGCGCTTTACGATAACCAAGGTGAAGTTGAGAATTATATTGGGGTCTTTGCAGACATCTCAAAATTAAAAGCCTCGCAAAAAGAACTCGACTATTTAGCGCATCACGATGTTTTAACCAATTTACCAAATCGACGCAATTTTATGGCGAATCTAGAGTTTGTCTTAACGCACGTGAAACGCACCAAAAAACCGTTTGCAATCTTAATGTTCGACCTAGACCGTTTTAAAGAGGTTAATGACAGTTATGGCCATGCTGCCGGTGACGAAGTCCTTATAAACTGCGCCAATATTTTAAAGCACCGTGTTCGAGAGTCAGATATGGTGGCGCGTTTAGGTGGCGATGAGTTTGTGGTGTTGATAGAGGATGTTTATCAAACCAGCGATCCAGCCATGATTGCTAAAACCATTATTTCTGATATGTCAAAACCTCAAACGCTTAATAACGAAAGAGTGGTGAGTGTGGGTTGCAGCATTGGCATTGCGCTTTACCCGCAACATGGCTCTGTGCCAGAGATGTTGATGCAACATGTTGATAGCGCCCTGTACCTTGCCAAGAAAAAAGGCCGAGGCACGTTTGAATATTTTTCGCCGGATATGACTGCGGTTGCCCAGCAACGTATGGAGACCGAAGCAGAGCTTAAATCGGCCATTGTTAATAATGAGTTGCGGGTTTTTTATCAGCCTCAAGTAGACTTAAAGAATGGCAAGGTCAAAGGTGCAGAAGCCTTAGTTCGCTGGCAACATCCAACCAAAGGTTTATTGCCACCGGCCAGTTTTATTGCGGTTGCAGAGGAGTCTGGGCTAATTTCAGCGATTGGCGAATGGGTGTTGTATGAAACCTGCCGTCAAGCCAAAGTTTGGTTCGATCAGGGACAGACGGACTATGTGTATGCGGTTAATGTGTCACCCAAACAACTGGCTTATACCAATTTGTTTGAAGTGGTCATGGACGTATTAGAGCAAACGGGTTTACCCGCTGAGTGTTTGGAACTGGAAATTACCGAAAGTGGCTTAATGGAAATAGAGGATACACAGGCCGTTCATCTATTTGAAAGTTTGCGTGGATTAGGTGTGCGCATTGCCATTGATGATTTTGGTACCGGTTACTCTTCGTTATCCTATCTAAAATCGTTACCGATTGATGTATTAAAGGTCGACAAAAGTTTTGTGGATGATATTCCCGACAATAAAAAAGGCATGCAAATTGTAAACACCATTATTTCAATGGGGCACAATTTAGGGCTTGAAGTTCTGGCGGAAGGGGTTGAAGAGGATGTTCAGCGACGCTTCTTAGAGTTACGAGGCTGTAACTATTATCAAGGGTATTTAACCAGTAAGCCGGTTTCTGCCGAAGCCTTTGAGGCGACGTTTTTGAATCGTGTTAAAAACATTAACGCCTAACACGCATGCACGAAATTTTAAGTGGTTTACCGCTTTTAAAACGCAACAGGCCTGCTAAGTTTCAAACTTAGCAGGCCTGTTGATTTTGGTGACGCTAAAAACGAGAGCGTTTTACTTAAAGAACCCTAAATTGGGCAACCCATCGCTTTGGCGTTGGCTTTTACAGTATCGCGTTCTTTTTGATCTGTTTCGGCATCAAAGCCATCTCGTTCGTACCAACCTTGCGTGTGTTGCAACAGCACATCGGCTAAGGCTTCAGCGTGATCTTGGCGGTCGTTTAAACATTTAATGTAACCAAACTTCTCGCCGCCCGCTTCTTCAAAGTATTCGCGGTTTTCTTCGTCAATTTCTTCAATGGTTTCTAAACAGTCTGCCGAAAAACCAGGGCACATGACTTGAATGTTTTTAATGCCTTGGCCGGGTAACGCTTTCATCGTCGCATCGGTGTAAGGTTTAATCCACTCTTCTCGGCCAAATATTGATTGAAAGGTCACTTTGTATTCGTCTTTGCTTAAGCCCAGTTCTTCTGAAACCAACCGTGCCGTGACGTGACATTCGCAATGATATGGGTCGCCATTGTCTAAATAACGTTGAGGTACCCCGTGGAAAGACATAACCAACAGTTGTGGCTTGCCATGTTCTGCTTGGTACTCTCTAACCGAGTTGGCTAAGGCTTTAATGTACTTTGGGTTACGGTGGTATTTGTTAATAAAACGTAACTCTGGAATCCAGCGCCAGGTTTGCAGTTCGGCACTTACGGCATCAAACGTCGAGGCGGTGGTGGCAGCGGCGTATTGTGGGTAAAGCGGCAAGACAATAATGCGTTCGCAGCCTTTTTCTTTTAGTTTTTGTAAACCACTGGCAATGGATGGTGTGCCATAACGCATCGCTAATTCAAACTCTACGCGCCCTTGAAAGTGTGGGCGAACCATGTCTGCCACCGCATCTACTTGGCGTTGAGCTACATTTAATAAAGGCGCGCCTGGGCCTTCAGAATCCCAAACGGTGGCATACGCTTCGGCCGATTTAGCTGGGCGAACATTTAAAATAATGCCATTTAAAATCAACAACCACAACCAACGCGCTGGCGGGGCTTCTACAACACGTGGGTCAGACAAAAACTCTTTTAAGTAAGGTCTTAAAGCTTGTTTGGTGGGTGCATCGGGCGTGCCTAAGTTGGTCATAAGTATGCCCGTGGCGCTGCCATCACCGTGGTGATAATGTGTGGTATTTTGATATTTCAATGTTTGGCTTCCTGTGAGTTTGCTTGCGTCTATCAAATAAATGTAATCTGGATTATACGTAACCCGTAATCAGAACTCTAGCGGCTTGTGTTTGTGCTGCTTAAAATCCTTTAATATCGCTGATAATGGATGGGTGCTTGATGAATTTTTTACATCTTGTTTATTCGGTTTGCTTGGTTTTACCCCGTTTATCCCTTTGCGTGAACCCTTAGCAGTTCATTCCAATGGGTGGTAAAACGCGGCGACATTAAGTTGCGGTTCATCCGCCAATTTGTCTGTTGTTGTAGACCACTGTTGGCCAACTGTATGGTGCCTTTGCCCATAGTAAGGTTCAACTGATCTATAACCTGCATTAGTTTATCAGATTGCGGATTGCCGGAGAACTTGGGGTTAGGGGCAAACAGGTCGGTTTGCAATGCGCCTTTATCAGACAGCTCGGATAAGGTCACCGAGGCCTTTTGATATTGGTAGCCGTCTAACCAAATATGTTTAAGCGCACGAATCGCCATTTTGGTTAACAGCACGCTGTTATCGGTTGGGTAAATTAACGGAATTTGATACACGTTACGGTATTGCGGTTGGTCGGTTTTGTATTTGTGGGTGTTAATAAACACCGTAATGCGTTTGCACACACTTTTTTGTTTGCGCAATTTACCGGCGGCGGTGGCGGTATAACTGGCAACCGCTTGTTTCATAAAATCGTATTCGGTGACCAACTGGCCAAACGAACGGGATGACACAATTTGTTGTTTACTCGGGTGTGTTTCATTTAAAAGTAAGCAGGCCTGTCCATTTAACTCTTTCACAATGCGCTCTACATTCACCGAGAACTGTTTGCGAATTGATTTTGGGCAGGCCTGCTGTAAATCGTACGCGGTGTGAATTTGTTTGTCTTCTAGTTGTTGGCTTAAGCGTTTTCCTATGCCCCAAACTTTGCCAACTTTAACGGTTTTAAGCAGGGCGGCTTGGGTGCTGGGGGAGAGCGACGCGTAATCTAATACGCCGTCTAAATCGGCTTGTTTTTTGGCAATGTGATTGGCAAGCTTGGCTAAGGTTTTAGAGGGCGCAATGCCCACCGCCACCGGAATACCAATCCACATGGCCACCCGCTGTTTAATGGTTTGACCGTATTCTGTGAGGTTGTTAATGGGCAAAGTGCTTAATTCAATAAAACTCTCATCAATCGAGTAAATCTCTTGGTGAGGCGAGAATTGACCAATAATAGTGTGCATTCGCTCGCTCATATCGGCGTACAGTTCGTAGTTAGAACTAAACACGGCCGTATTGTGTTTTTTGAGGAACGGAGCCACTTTAAAATACGGCTGAAACATCATACTATCGGAGCGCGCCGCATGGTAACCGCCACCGCCGTACTCTTTGGTTAATGCTTCATCGAGGGACTTAGCCTCCGCATTGGCGGCCACCACGCAACCGTCGTTATTAGACAGCACCACCACTGGGCGGTTTTTTAAACTGGGGTCAAACACCATCTGACAAGAGGCGTAAAACGAGTTGCCGTCAATTAAAGCAAAGGTGGGCATTTTTGTTCCTGTTTTTTTGTGAGCTTATTAAGGTTTTGAATCACGAAGACACCAAGGCACGAAGTTTTTTTAGTTAAGTTTTCCGACCTACCCTTAAGTAAATCTATTTACGTTATATGAGAGGCGTTCTCTTTATCGCTTTTGATTTTTCTTCGTGCCTTCGTGTCTTCGTGGTTCAAGGCGCTCTTAGATATTAATCAGGCCTGCTTATTTTAAAAAGCGTGTGTTTGTGTGATTGTTTTTATATAATTATGAATATTGTTACATATTTCAAGTTGTGTTAACCAAGTTAATTAAAAAGAAGCTACTTATGACTGAGTTAAAAAATAATGTTATTCACGGCGGCGCCCGTTTGGGGTCGGGGCGTAAAAAGGGGTCGGGTAAGTTTGGCGAAGCCACCAAAGTCATGCGCGTGCCGGAATCCAAAGTGGCGCAGATTCAACAGTGGTTAACGGCCATGAAATCTAAAGCGGTAAATACTCAAAACTTTGAGGAAGGAAAGTGGGCAGGCCTGCTCGAAAACAGCCCGTTTGCGGTTTACCAACCCGCCAATGACGAGCCGGTTGAACTGCCGTTATTTAGTCATAAAGTGGTGGCAGGGTTTCCAAGCCCTGCCGACGACTACATTGAAAAACACCTCGATTTAAACGATAAACTGATTCGTAATAAAGAAGCGACCTTTTTACTGGTGGTGGAAGGGGATTCGATGCAGAAGGCCGGCATTCAAGATGGCGATATTTTGGTGGTCGATCGCAGTGTCCAACCCGCCGATGGCAAAATTGTTATCGCCGCGCTAGACGGCGAACTTACGGTAAAGCGACTATCAGTTAAGTCCACCGGCACTTGGCTGGTGCCAGAGAACGATAATTACCCGCCTATTCCGGTTCGTGAAGAGTCCGATATGGTTATTTGGGGTGTCGTCACCGCGACGATTTCTCAGTTTTAAAGAGGGTTTTTTGACGGTTGATTGAGATGACGTTATATTTACTGTTATCCCCCCAAGAAGATTTAGTGACTAACTTCATGGAAGTGCTTGATAAATAACGCACCTAACTGGATGATGAATAAAATAATTAAGGTTGCTACGAGCTTGAGATGAAACGAAACGTTAATTTATATATAGGGTTGTTTTTATTATTAGGGGTTTTGCTCCTTGTAGCAAAACTTGTCTATGATTTTGCAGAGCAGAAATTGGTGAATGATTCCATTATTGAACACCAAACGCAGATGCACCAAACCATCAACTATTTGATTCAAGATCAGCAAAGCAGCTCAGGCACGCTTGCCTTAAGTTTGTCTGAGAATCCAATCATACATCAGTTATTAAAACAGACGACTGAAGCCCCGCATTATAGAAAAAAACTCTCCGACATTGTGGCCCGAATCAATCATAGAAAAGGGTTAACAAACCTTTGGGTTCAGTTAATTGATATTGAAGGCGTAAGTGTTTATCGCAGCTGGACTAAGAACTGGGGCGATAGTTTGTTATTGGTTCGCCCTGAAATTCAAGAGATGATTGAACGTCCCGAATCCAAAGTCTTGGTCAGTGTCGGTAAGTTTGCACTGTCGTTTAAATCGATGGTTCCGGTGTTTGATGAAAGTAACCATTTGTTAGGTATGGTTGAAATCATTACCCAATTTCAACCTTTAATAAATGAATTGCAGGCCGAAGACGGCATTGAATCTGTTTTACTGGTAGATAAAAACTTTAAACACCAGCTTACTCGAGTAGACCAAACCGCGTTTTTGAATGACTACTTTATCTCTAACGACAATGCATCCAGTGAATTTTTAGCATGGATTAAAAAGCAAGGTGTGGAACGTTTGGTGCAACTCAATGCCTATAAAGCGTGGAACGGCTATGTGGTTAATCGTTTTGTATTAAATGACCAAAGTGGTCGATTATTAGCGCACTGGTTAACCTTTACCCCAAGAGCATTGATTAGTTTTGAGAGCGCGACTTGGGTGTTACATAAGTATGTCATTTTAAGTTTGGCCGCCATTTTGGTTCTGCTCTTGGTGTTCTCTCAGTTTATAAACAACCGTCATGTAAAGGACGACAAACGTTACTTCCGACAAATTATCGACTCGGTATCGGACATTGTTTACATTACAAACTTAAGAAAAATAGTGGATTCAAATCAAATCTTTTTTGAGTTTTATGATGAGTTTGAAGACTTAGATGCGTTCTTAAAAAAGCATCGTTGCGTTTGTGAAACATTTGTTAAAGAAGATGGGTTTTTGCAAGAGCAAATGGATGGCGAATATTGGATAAATTATATTCTTAATCATCCACAAGACGCGCACAAGGCAAAAGTGATGCGCCATGGTTAACCCCATGTTTTTCAGTTAAAAGTTAAGCCCATGCAGGGAACAAACGAGATTTTATACAATGTTTTGATGCAAGATATAACCAATATCGAAGCTTATAAAACAAAATTACAAACCTTAACGGTTACCGACGAATTAACTGGGGTTGGAAATCGTTTGGCCTGTAATAAATCGCTTGAACGAGAGCTTAATAGAGCGCAGCGTTATAAAACCCCGTTATCAATCATTATGTTAGATATTGATCACTTTAAGAGCGTAAACGATAACTATGGTCACGATGTGGGTGACCTTGTGCTTAAAGAGATGGCGAAGGTTATTGATGGCAGATTACGAGAGACCGATAAGGTGTGTCGTTATGGGGGAGAAGAGTTTTTAATTTTATTACCTGAAAGCAATCGAGAAGCCTCTTTAAAGACCGCAGAACGTCTTAGATTGGCGGTTAAGGGGCTTACGTCTGCCGACGTGCCTACCCAAATAACCATCAGTTTGGGGGTGGCCACCCTGACAAATTGGGATAGTGAATCAACCTTTATTAAGCGTTCCGACGTTGCGCTTTACAAGGCAAAAGCGTTAGGCCGAGATCAGGTTGTATTTGGTGATGAGTAAGGTCGTGTTTGAGCAATGCATTGAAAGTGATAATTTAGAGTGATAATTTAGAGTGATAATTTAGAGTGATAATTTAGAGTGATAATTTAGAGTGATTGAGTGTCGTTCTTGAAAAGGGTTTTTTGTTGGCTAGATGCCAAAAGTGGTATCATGCATCAAACGAATTTAGCAGGAGAAAATCGTTATGAGCGTCTTACCTAACCACCTTAAATATACCCAAACCCATGAGTGGGTTTACATTGATGAAAACGGCCTTGCGGTTGTAGGCATTACCGATTTTGCACAAGAGTCTTTGGGCGAAATGATGAGCATTACGCCGCCTGAACTGGGCACGGATATTTCTGCTGAAGAAGAAGCCATGTCGATTGAATCGGTTAAGTCCGCCACGGAAATTTATTCACCCGTAAGCGGTGAAATTGTTGAGTTTAATGAAGCGTTAGAAGACGAGCCTGAGCTGATTAACGAAGAGCCTTATGATGCAGGTTGGTTAATGAAAATTGCCATTCAAGATGAAACCGAACTTGAAGACTTAATGTCAGACGAAGAATATCAAGCGTTAATTGATGAGTCCTAGCGTTTTATAAAGCGGTTTTAAACCGCTTTAATGTCCTATTTAAATAAGGTTATGACGATTCATAGCCAATCTAAAACACGTTTAAAAACCTTATCAATCAGCGTGTTTTAGGTGTGTTTTTCTAAAGATTTTAGCCACCAATAAGGTGTACTAAGAGCGCCTTTTAGAGATCATTGACTCGTTCAATGGTCTCTTTTAATTTAAAGAAGAGTAAAAGTTGCCATGTTAGCCAGTGTCCGTTTAAAAAAGAATGAAGAGCGTCGTATCAAGCAAGGCCACATGTGGGTCTTTAGTAACGAGGTTGACCTGGTTGCCACGCCCATTAAAGAGATGCAAGCGGGCCAGCAAGTGATTGTAGAATCGTCAAATGGTAAAGCCATTGGTATGGGCTATGTAAACCCAAACACGCTAATTTGCGTGCGTTTGTTAAGCCGTAATCCAAAACTTGAAATGAATATGAAGTTTTTAAAACGCCGTATTCAAGATGCACAAGCCTTGCGAGAGCTCAACTTTGATGCACCGTTTTACCGTTTGGTATTTGGCGACAGCGATGGCCTGCCTGGTTTAGTGGTGGATCGTTTTGGCGATGTGTTCTCAGTACAGATTACCACTGCAGGCATGGAAGTGGTTAAAGATGACATTGTTCAGGTGCTAGACAACTTATATCACCCAACTGCGATTGTCTTACGTAACGACACACCAAGCCGAACTCAAGAAGGCTTGCCACTTTATGAAGAAGTGGTGTTGGGCGAACTGCCTGACGAAATTATTATTGAAGAGAACGGCGCTAAGTTTGCAATTCCGGTGGTAGAAGGTCAAAAAACCGGTTGGTTCTACGACCACCGTATGGCGCGTCGTCGTTTACAAGATATGGTAAAAGGCAAACGTGTGTTAGACGTGTTTAGTTATTTAGGAGGTTGGGGTATTGAAGCGGCGGTTGCCGGTGCGTCTGAAGTGACCTGTGTGGACTCTTCTGAGTTAGCGATTAACGGCGTTGAGCGTAATGCCGAGTTAAATGGTGTCTCTGAAAAAATGACCCTTATTCAAGGTAAAGCGTTTGATGTATTGAACGCTTTGCGTGCAGAAGCCGGTAAGT
>Ga0307994_1002247_pt1 | contig 10952 bp, 7 predicted proteins | sample EllFjometagen261_FD_203171 | JGI IMG/M metagenome (GOLD analysis project Ga0307994, IMG submission 203171) | Marine microbial communities from Ellis Fjord, Antarctic Ocean - #261 | ecosystem: Environmental > Aquatic > Marine > Unclassified | place: Southern Ocean | collected 2014-11-02
CCCAACACTTTGTTGAAAAACTCAATATCGCCACGCAAATCATGCGTTGGCAAACAAACCTCTGCGCGTATCTCTGTCATGGGATGCAGCCTGATACGGGGCAGCCCAATTGGCAACCCATCAAGCGATGTTCTTTACAATTAGCAACACAATGCTAGCATTCATAAAAATAATAGTTTAATATTAAACTAAATATGAAAATGCCGGAGGCTCTCATGTCCGATACCCCAAATCTACGCCAAGCCGCCCTTGATTATCACGAGTTTCCGCGCCCCGGAAAACTGGAAATCCGTGCGACAAAACCTTTGGCGAACGGACGTGATCTGGCGCGGGCCTATTCACCGGGTGTGGCTGAGGCCTGTTTGGAAATTCAAGCGAACCCAGCGGATGCAGCTCGATATACATCACGTGCCAATTTGGTTGCAGTTGTTACCAATGGGACAGCGGTTTTGGGATTGGGTAACATCGGTGCGCTTGCGTCCAAACCCGTGATGGAAGGCAAGGCGGTTCTGTTCAAGAAATTCGCGGCCATCGACTGCTTTGACATCGAAGTGAACGAAACCGACCCTGAAAAGCTAGCGGATATCGTTTGCGCTCTTGAGCCAACATTTGGCGCAATTAACCTTGAAGACATCAAAGCGCCAGAGTGCTTTATCGTTGAAAAAATCTGCCGTGAGCGGATGAACATTCCCGTCTTCCACGACGACCAGCACGGTACCGCGATTGTTGTTGGTGCAGCCGTCAAGAACGCACTCTATGTTACAGACAAGAAATTCGAAGACATTAAGATTGTTTCAACAGGTGGCGGCGCAGCCGGCATTGCCTGCCTCAATATGCTGATAAAAATGGGCGTGAAACGCGAAAACATCTGGCTGTGTGATATTCACGGTTTGGTCTATGAAGGCCGCAAAATCGATATGAACCCTGCCAAGGCCGCGTTCGCACAACCCAGCGAATGCCGTACTTTGGATGATGTGATCGCAGGGGCTGATATGTTCCTTGGGCTGTCTGGCCCAGGTGTTCTGAAGCAAGATCACGTACGTCAAATGACCAAACAACCGATCGTGTTTGCACTGGCCAACCCAACGCCCGAAATTCTGCCTGACCTTGTGCGCGAAGTTGCCCCTGATGCAATTATCGCAACCGGGCGCAGTGATTTTCCAAACCAGGTAAACAACGTGCTGTGTTTCCCCTTCATCTTCCGCGGTGCGCTGGATGTGGGTGCGACACAAATCAACGACGAAATGCAGCTGGCTTGTATTGATGGCATCGCCGAACTGGCCCGCGCCACAACATCAGCCGAAGCCGCCGCCGCCTATCAAGGCGAGCAGATGACATTTGGTGCAGATTACTTGATCCCAAAACCATTCGATCCACGCCTTGTCGGTATCGTCAGCTCAGCAGTGGCCAAGGCTGCAATGGAAACGGGTGTTGCGACACGCCCAATTGAGGATTTGGAAGCCTACAAAACCAAACTCGACGGTTCCGTGTTCAAATCCGCATTGGTCATGCGTCCTGTGTTCGAGGCAGCACGCGCCACGCCACGCCGCATCGTATTTGCAGAGGGCGAAGATGAACGTGTGTTACGTGCCGCCCAAGCGATGATTGAAGAGACAACCGAACGCCCAATCCTGATTGGTCGCCCAGAGGTGATCGAAACCCGCATCAAACGCGCCGGCCTGAACATTGTACTTGGTGAAAACGCTGATCTGGTAAATCCGCAAAACGATCCAAGGTACCGCGAATATTGGGGCTCTTATCACGAATTGATGGCCCGGCGCGGCATTACTCCTGATCTGGCACGTGCAATCATGCGCACTAACTCCACCGCAATTGGTACGGTCATGGTTCACCGCGAAGAAGCAGACAGCTTGATTTGCGGCACCTTCGGCGAATTCCGTTGGCACATGAAATACGTGACACAGGTTTTGGGGCGTGGTGCCCTACACCCGGTTGGTGCTTTGTCCATGATGATCCTTGAGGATGGTCCACTGTTCATCGGTGACACTCATGTTCACACAGAACCAACGCCACAACAGCTTGCTGAAATCACAATTGGGGCTGCACGCCACGTGCGCCGCTTCGGGATTGAGCCAAAAATCGCACTTTGTGCGCAATCACAGTTTGGCAATCAGCCAGGTGGTACAGGAGAACGCGTGCGCGCTGCGTTGGATATCCTAGACGCCTCATCACACGACTTTGCCTATGAAGGTGAAATGAACATCGACGCGGCCCTTGATCCAGAACTGCGCGCGCGCATTCTGCCCCAAGGCCGCTTGGATGGTGCCGCAAACGTCTTGATCTTTGCCCACGCAGACGCAGCATCTGGTGTGCGCAACATCCTGAAGATGAAAGGTGGCGGTCTAGAGGTTGGACCAATCTTGATGGGTATGGGCAACCGTGCACACATCGTATCGCCGTCCATCACGGCGCGTGGACTTTTGAACATGGCTGCGATTGCAGGCACGCCTGTCGCACAATACGGCTAAAAATTTGGGAGGGATCATTTGGTCTCTCCCAAACACTCACTCTCTATTTGCAAATTCACGCAATCAACTTTGCAAACTCACCATCAATATTCAGCTTTGCCACCAGACACCGCAAATTTGCAAAGTTTCACGCCCAACTGGGCCGAAATTTCACGGCTGACAGCAAGGCAACGGCAAGGCACAAACTTAGTTTCTTGCCCATTGCGCCCTGACCTCCTAACCATTGCGTACGTTCTTGGAGGAGAAAACGATGGGCTATCACGCAGAATACGACGCATGGAAATCAGATCCCGAAAGCTATTGGCTGAACGCATCCCAAGCAATCGACTGGGATGTTGCCCCGACACGCGCCCTCTTTGAACGCGGCAACAACCTTTACGAATGGTTTTCTGAGGCTCGTGTAAACACTTGTTACAACGCCGTTGACCGTCACGTTGAAAATGGCCGCGGCGATCAGGTTGCCATTATTCACGACAGCCCCATCACCAATTCCCAATCCAAAATCACATACGCCGAACTGCAGACCCACGTTGCCTCACTGGCTGGTGCGCTGGCGGCAAAAGGTGTCGGTAAAGGCGATCGCGTCATTATCTATATGCCAATGGTCGCAGAGGCCCTTGAGGCAATGCTGGCCTGTGCGCGCCTTGGCGCAGTTCACTCGGTTGTGTTTGGTGGGTTTGCTGCCAACGAATTGGCCGTACGCATCAACGACTGCACACCCAAAGCTATCATTGCCGCCTCTTGTGGTTTGGAACCAAACCGCGTGGTCGAATACAAACCGCTGCTGGACGGCGCGATTGAACTGGCTGATCACAAACCTGATTTTACCGTCATCTTGCAGCGTGAACAGAAGGTTTGCGAGCTAGGTGCAAACGATGTCGATTGGCACGATTTCCAAAAAGACACACAGCCAGCCGATTGTGTAATGGTTGAGGGCAGCCACCCTGCCTATATTCTATACACATCCGGCACGACGGGCGCACCAAAGGGCGTTGTGCGTCCAACTGCGGGCCACTTGGTTGCGCTGAACTGGACCATGAAGAACATCTACAACGTCGATCCGGGCGATGTGTTTTGGGCGGCCTCCGATGTGGGCTGGGTCGTTGGCCACAGCTATATATGTTACGCACCACTGATCCACGGCAACACCACGGTCGTGTTTGAAGGCAAACCAATCGGCACCCCAGATGCGGGTACCTTCTGGCGTGTCATTTCAGAACACAACGTGCGCAGCTTTTTCACCGCCCCAACAGCCATTCGCGCTGTTAAACGCGAAGACCCTAAAGGTGAGTTCGCCAAGAAATATGACCTAAGCTGCTTGCGTGCTTTGTATTTGGCAGGTGAACGTGCGGACCCTGATACAATCGAGTGGGCACAAGATATCCTACAAAAGCCCGTGTATGATCACTGGTGGCAGACCGAAACGGGTTACACCATCGCGGGCAACCCTGCAGGGCTTGAGGCGCTTCCGGTTAAAATCGGTTCCCCTACAGTCCCGATGCCGGGTTATGACGTGCAAATCTTGGGCGATGACGGCCATCCACTTAAACCAAACATCCTTGGTGCGATTGCAATCAAACTGCCTCTACCCCCCGGAACATTGCCAACGCTTTGGAACGCAGAAGAGCGTTTCCAAAAAAGCTATCTAACCGCATTCCCTGGTTTTTATGAAACAGGCGACGCAGGTATGATTGATGAAGATGGTTATCTATACATCATGGCGCGCACCGATGACGTGATCAACGTTGCAGGCCACCGCCTGTCCACGGGCGGTATGGAAGAAGTCTTAGCAGCGCATCCAGATGTTGCAGAATGTGCCGTGATTGGTGTGACCGATCAACTGAAAGGCCAACTGCCGGTCGGGTTTGTTTGCCTGACAACTGGTGTTGACCGTGACCACAGTGAAATCACTGCAGAATGCGTGAAGTTGGTGCGCGAACGTATCGGCCCAGTCGCCGCGTTTAAGCTTGCAGTTGTTGTGGATCGCTTGCCGAAAACACGGTCTGGCAAAATCTTGCGCGGCACGATGGTAAAAATTGCCGATAGCGAGAGTTTCAAAATGCCAGCAACAATCGACGATCCGGTCATTCTGGACGAGATCAAAGTTGCATTGCAGACAATCGGCTACGCCAAATAAGCCTGCATATTTTTGCAAAGCATAGTGAATGGATGTTGATTCTTGGTTCAGGCCTTGGCTCGGTGTCCATTTTTGTTAGCAGGTTCAGGTGAACTGTTCTGAGATTAGCCGTTCTTCTAAACCATGCCCCGGGTCAAACAGGATACTGTGAACGACCGACGGCTCGGACTGGATTACCACTGAGGTCACGTTGTCAAAGGACCGTGAATCCGCTTCGGCCATAACGGGGCGCTTGTCCGGCTCAAGCACATCAAAACGCACACGCGCAATTTTGGGCAACAAAGCACCACGCCAACGGCGCGGACGAAAGGCGGCCACAGCGGTTAGGGCCAACACATCGGACCCGATCGGCAACACAGGGCCGTGCGCGGAATAGTTATAAGCGGTCGATCCAGCAGGTGTTGCCACCAATGCACCGTCACAAACCAATGTCTCCATCCGCAGCTTATCATCCACCGTGATGCGCAGTTTGGCGGCTTGCGCCCCAGCGCGCAACAATGAGACCTCGTTGATCGCCAACGCTTCGTGAATGGTTCCATCCACACCCGTCGCGGTCATGGACAGTGGGTTAATGTCCGCTTGCTCTGCCACTTCAAGGCGTTCAACCAGACCATCCTCATTGTATTCGTTCATCAAAAAACCAATGGTCCCTCGGTTCATGCCGTAAACGGGCACCCCCAGATGTTGGCAGCCGTGCAGCGTTTGCAGCATGAAACCATCCCCACCCAAGGCTACGATAATATTGGATTCTTCCAGCGCAACGTTGGTGTACCGCGTAGTCAGTGCGGCATAGGCGGCTTGGGCCACTGGTGTGTTTGAGGCCGCAAAACCAATCTTCAATGCGTTCTTGGTGGTCATGGGTGTGTTTCCTATCGCGGTCATCTTGTGCCGAAACAATCATATTATTCCCACCTTCACCAGCTTTGCCGCACATTCTTTATAATGCGACGTTTTACAACCTTTTCCATAGGGCCGGTTTCCGATACGAAACCTTAGAATCTTGACCATTCCCTTTGGAGCATACCCATGACTGTATCTGACCAAAACACTGCGTTCTTCACACAATCTCTCGCGGACAGCGATCCTGAGCTGTTCGGCTCAATCACATCCGAGCTGGGTCGTCAGCGCCATGAGATCGAATTGATCGCGTCTGAAAATATCGTGTCAGCGGCTGTGATGGAAGCCCAAGGGTCTGTCATGACCAACAAATACGCTGAAGGCTATCCGGGCCGCCGCTATTATGGCGGTTGCCAATACGTTGACGTGGCAGAGAACCTAGCCATCTCACGCGCCTGCGAATTGTTCGGCTGTGATTTCGCAAACGTACAACCAAACTCTGGCTCCCAAGCGAACCAAGGTGTGTTTCAAGCATTGCTTAAGCCGGGCGATACCATCCTTGGCATGTCATTGGACGCGGGTGGTCACCTGACACACGGTGCGAAACCAAACCAATCCGGTAAATGGTTCAACGCAATCCAGTACGGTGTGAAACGCGAAGACAACCTATTGGACTACGATGAGGTTGAAGCCCTTGCGAAAGAGCACAAACCACAAATGATCATCGCAGGTGGTTCCGCTATCCCACGCCAGATCAATTTCAAACGCATGCGCGAAATCGCGGACATGGTTGGCGCGTATCTTCACGTCGACATGGCTCACTTTGCTGGCCTTGTTGCTGCGGGCGAACACCCTTCTCCGTTCCCACATGCACACGTGGCAACGACGACAACACACAAAACTCTACGTGGCCCACGCGGCGGTATGATCCTGACGAACGACGAAGCATTGGCGAAGAAATTCAACTCTGCCATCTTCCCCGGTATCCAAGGTGGACCGCTGATGCACGTGATCGCAGCCAAGGCTGTGGCATTCGGCGAAGCGCTGCGCCCAGAGTTCAAAGACTACATTAAACAGGTTATCGCGAACGCCCAAGCGCTGGCAGATCAACTGCACAAAGGTGGCTTGGACACAGTGACCCACGGTACAGACACGCACCTGTTGCTGGTCGACCTGCGTCCAAAAGGCGTTAAGGGCAACGCGACTGAAAAAGCATTGGGCCGCGCGTTCATTACCTGCAATAAAAACGGTGTGCCGTTTGATGATGAAAAACCAATGGTCACATCTGGTATCCGCCTTGGTTCACCAGCGGGCACGACACGCGGATTTGGCGAATCTGAGTTCCGCCAAATTGGTGACTGGATCAACGAAGTTGTTGATGGCTTGGCCGCAAACGGCGAAGACGGCAACAGCGTGGTTGAAGCCAAGGTACGCGGTGAAGTCAAAGCCATGTGCGCCAAGTTCCCGATGTACCCAAACCTATAAGGTTTTAGGAAATAGTGATTTTAAAAGGTGGGCTTTTGGGTCCGCCTTTTTTGTTCGCAACTTCCGAATGAAAAACGTTGGGCCCGCAATCATTTGGCCAAACTCGCACCTTAGGTAGAATAAGCGCAATAGGCATGCCCTTGCTTTCGTTTAACTAACCACAAAAGGATACGAGCTGATAGTATATAGAATGGGTGGTGGGAATAGAAATTATGATCCCTCATTAAAGGCGCTACCATCTAATTCGTTTGTTGGTATCGACGGCGAATTAAGTGACATAGAAGTTGCCGATTTAACGCCTGATGAGGGCGGACCTATTATGAGGTCTTCCCGGCATGTTGGGCGTGCTGTTAAGCCCGATAATGTGCCAACCAAACTAAGACGGACTGGCCCGCCAGTTTCACGGGCCAAGCTGTTGGATTTAAATGCTTAGACGGGTTCTTTGGATTTAGTGTGCCAAACCTTCAAAGATATCGCCGAAGAGTTTGAACCCGATGTGCATCAATTTTTCCCAATGACGTATTACAACAGCAAGGGCACAGAGCTGATCGGTGAGGGCTATTTGATGGTCATCTGTCAGTGCATTTAAACGATGCATGACACTTTATGTGTTCCGCCCTTAGACGAACGTGGGCGTTATCTGACACCTTTAATTAGGGAAAAGTATTAAACACGCAACAAACTGTTGGATAAAAGAGTTTTTTCCTCAGAGAAAATTGGATCACATCACATGTGGCGTGATCTGAAATCTCCTAGAGGATGCATGTTTTCTAACGCGTTGGGCGAGCAATTGATTGCCACCAATCTAAGTGGGCTTGCCTAAAGGACTATACGATGAAGCTTGAAAATAGCTTCATTGAGCTTAGGGCGGGGTTCACCCCGCCGATGGCTTGGCGGGATAAATCCCGCCCTACGGGGTGGTACTTCGGGCATTGCCGAAGACCACTTTGCCCTCCTCAAACGCCCCAATCCCCCCTTAACTGAAATTTTCCTGACCTCCCTCATTGACTCCGTCTATTTCACTCCCTACCTATCCTTCGTTAGCACTCGAACCTGTTGAGTGACAACGGCCCCCTTAGAGGGGTAAGATATAGAATTTAAGCTTTAAGGAGCTATTACAAATGGCATTAACACCGCTTCACGACCGTGTGCTGGTTCGCCGCACTGAAGGCGAAGAAAAAACTGCTGGTGGATTGTACATCCCAGAAAGCGCAAAAGAAAAACCAAGCGAAGGCGAAGTTGTATCTACAGGCCCAGGCGCCCGTAAAGACAACGGCGAATTAGTCGCTATGGACGTTAAAGCAGGCGACAAAGTCCTGTTTGGCAAATGGAACGGTACAGAAATCACTGTCGACGGCGAAGACCTGTTGATGATGAAAGAATCCGACATCATGGGTATCCTTTCCTAAGCAATAGCTTTCGAAAACCGGTGCGGGATCATCCCCAACCTACCCTAATTTATCAAATACTCTTAAGGAGATTATCACATGGCTGGTAAGGACGTAAAGTTCGGTACAGACGCTCGTAACCGTATGCTCACAGGCGTGAACATTCTAGCGGACGCTGTCAAAGTAACATTGGGCCCAAAGGGTCGTAACGTTGTCTTGGACAAATCTTTCGGCGCACCGCGCATCACCAAAGATGGTGTATCCGTGGCGAAAGAAATCGAACTAGAAGACAAGTTCGAAAACATGGGCGCACAAATGGTTAAGGAAGTTGCTTCCCGTACCAATGACGAAGCTGGCGACGGCACAACAACCGCAACAATTTTGGCGCAAGCAATCGTAAAAGAGGGCATGAAGTCTGTAGCGGCTGGCATGAACCCAATGGATCTTAAGCGCGGCATCGACTTGGCAACTAAGACAGTTGTTGAAGCGATCAAAGCAGCGTCACGTGAAGTTAAAGACACAGACGAAGTTGCACAAGTCGGCACCATATCTGCAAACGGCGAAGCAGAAATTGGTCGTCAGATCGCAGACGCGATGCAAAAAGTTGGCAACGAAGGTGTTATCACTGTTGAAGAGAACAAAGGTCTTGAAACTGAGACTGATGTTGTTGAAGGCATGCAATTCGACCGCGGCTACCTTTCACCTTACTTTGTCACAAACGCTGACAAAATGACGGTTGAATTGGAAGACTGCATGATCTTGTTGCACGAGAAGAAGCTTTCTTCTTTGCAGTCATTGGTTCCATTGCTTGAGCAAATCATCCAATCGCAAAAGCCACTTATGATCATCTCAGAAGATGTTGAAGGCGAAGCATTGGCAACTTTGGTTGTGAACAAATTGCGCGGCGGCTTGAAAATCGCAGCTGTTAAAGCACCTGGTTTCGGCGATCGTCGCAAAGCCATGTTGCAAGACATCGCGATCCTAACTGGCGGTCAAGTGATCTCCGAAGAGTTGGGCATGAAGCTAGAATCCGCTACGATGGACATGCTGGGCACTGCCAAGCGCGTCAGCATCACCAAAGATGAAACAACAATCATCGATGGCAACGGCGACAAAGCTGAAATCGAAGCGCGCGTGACACAAATCCGTCAGCAAATCGAAGAAACAGATTCAGATTACGATCGTGAAAAACTGCAAGAGCGCGTAGCCAAATTGGCTGGTGGTGTTGCTGTTATCCGCGTTGGTGGCATGACTGAAACTGAAGTTAAAGAACGCAAAGACCGCGTTGACGATGCATTGAACGCGACACGTGCCGCTGTTCAAGAAGGTATCGTTGTTGGTGGTGGTGTTGCTCTGCTTCAAGCTGCTAAGAAATTGGCTGGTCTTACTGGTGCAAACAACGACCAAGACGTTGGTATTTCTATCGTTCGTAAAGCAATCGAAGCGCCTTTGCGTCAGATCGCTGAGAACGCTGGTGTTGACGGAGCTGTTGTTGCGGGCAAAATACGTGAGAGCGACGACCTGACATTCGGCTTTAACGCACAAACTGAAGAATATGGTGACATGTTCGCGTTTGGTGTTATCGATCCGGCCAAAGTTGTTCGTACAGCACTTCAAGACGCAGCATCTGTTGCATCCTTGTTGATCACAACCGAAGCTATGGTTGCAGACAAGCCATCCAAAGATGGCGGCGCACCAGGCGGCATGCCTGACATGGGCGGCATGGGCGGCATGATGTAAGAACAACTTTTCCTTCGGGAAAATTGTTCTGGTGGTGGCAGAGTATTGGCAAAGCCAATGCGCGAGAACCACTCAGTCGTTATTATGAGAAAAGGGCTGCCTACGGGTGGCCCTTTTTGATTTGGTAAAGATCAAGTCGGTACTTCAGATGCTTGCTTAGACGCCTAAGTGACTACCTTCAGTCGCTGCAGCCGGCTCAAAGTTTGACTGGAAATTATCGTTTTGCTTTATTACCCCTCAATGTATGAAGCCCGACGAGATATCTTCCAGCCTGCTTGAAAATGACAGCTTCAGAGTATTGGCTGGCTGCATCGAAGTGCGCAATTCAAATGGCCGTACTATCCTTCGTGCCGGGGCTGCGAGAGTTCTTCCGAAACGGGCACAAGTCGAGGACATTGAACTGGACGGCGGAATTATTCCCAACAAGCATTGGCTTCAATTAGCATTGACGAAGCTTGCACTCTCCAAGGGCGACACTTGCTTTTGTGCCATGTATCCACATTCTGAATTCTATGATCCTGAAAAAGAGCAAGACTCACACAACGTTTCAACCGAGCTAAAAGAAAGAAACCTTAAGACTTGGAGCACCGAACACATCAGTCATTGCAAAAGCTGCGGTCAGTGTTTTGAAGTGCACGGAGAAGGTGGGTGGCACGTTCCTTGGTGGAAATGGTCCGAATTAGACGTTCCATAATTTGCGTCGATCGTCCCAAAAGTTTTGAAGCGAAAGGTTCGTTAAGTCCGCCGAGCCACTCTTCGAAAGAAAATCAATTAATTATTGCCCACCTCCCTACGTTAAGACCATACTAAAGCCCACCCTCACCGCCAAACAGAAAGCCCTCATCATGACTTCCAAGACCCGTATCATCGTTTCCA
>Ga0307994_1002248_pt1 | contig 10950 bp, 9 predicted proteins | sample EllFjometagen261_FD_203171 | JGI IMG/M metagenome (GOLD analysis project Ga0307994, IMG submission 203171) | Marine microbial communities from Ellis Fjord, Antarctic Ocean - #261 | ecosystem: Environmental > Aquatic > Marine > Unclassified | place: Southern Ocean | collected 2014-11-02
TGATTTTAACAATGACCCAAAACGATCCGCCGATACCCGTTGGTGGAACAGTTACCCAGGTTTTGATTTCCTTCAACTTCATATCGATCAACCTTTGTGATGTGAACGTAATGTTTTATTTATTCTCAGTAGGGTGTAATTATTAGTCAAAATTGACCTTTAAACCATAGTTTTTTGATTGTTGGCATTCCATAAAACTAACGCCTATTCTAATCGCACCATGGTTCCACTGGCTATGCTCTAAAAAAGCGCTGATTTCTTTTTAGAGCGTATTCAGAGCGGTACTTTTGCTAAAAACACTTTCTAGGCTGTTGGCCCTGGCGTATCAGTTAGTAGAGTCGAATATATTGGACGTGAAGTTTTTCGACTGTGTGGGGTCGTTAAAAGTTGGAAACACCGAGAGTTGAGCGGCCGCAGTTTTGCGGCCGTCTATTTTTTATGAAGAGACCTTATTGCGAATTTTCTCATAAGCCATTTTGAATACAGGTAGGAACAAAAATAGCAATGCCGCAATCATAATTGGTCCTGAGTAGGTACGATTAAAGAAGATAGCAAACGAACCATCACTAATGATCAACGATTGACGCAACGCAGGCTCCGCTAATGGGCCTAATACAATCGCCAATACCGCTGGAGCAAGGGGATAATCAAGCTTACGCATTAGGTAACCAACGATACCAAAAACCAGCATCAACCAAACATCGTGCATATCTTGCGTTGGCGCATAACCACCAATTAAGCACAGAATAAAAATGATCGGTGCCAAAATAGTAAACGGTGTTTTCAGAATCTGAATAAATACTGGAATGAAGGCAATATTAATGATCACTGCAAACAAGTTAGCCGCATACAAAGAGGCAATTAAACCCCAAACGAATTCACTGTGATCAGTAAACAATCTTGGACCTGGTTCAAGACCCCAGATAACCATGCCGCCTAGTAATATAGCCGTAGTCGGTGAACCCGGAATACCCAAGGTTAACATCGGCAACATCGAACCCGTGCTCGCAGCATTGTTAGCCGCTTCTGGTGCAACAACGCCTTCGAGATTACCCTCACCAAAACTATCAGGGTCTTTCGACATTTGTTTAGCGATACCATAAGACATCAATGAGCCCGGTGTCGCTCCAGCAGCGGGCAATATGCCCACAAAATAACCCAGCACAGATCCCATTACCATGGTCTTCCAGCTAGACACAAGTTCACGCAGGTTTGCAAATGTTCGAGCAACCGTAACCGTCGCATCGGACAGCATACTCTTGCCACCACCGAGTGCATTTTCTTCGACTGTCCAGAGCATTTCGCCAATACCGTAAATACCGATCGCCAACACTAGAAAGTTAATGCCATGAAGGAAACCAGTGATATCCCATAAAACCAGACGCGGCTCACCAGAAATAATATCAAAGCCAATCGCACTGAGCACAAGGCCAATGGCGATCGAAAAAATAGTTTTAAAGAGATCGTCTCCACCCAGCCCAACAAAAGTTGCAAACGCCAGCATCATTAAAGCAAACTCTTCAGGTGAACCAAATACTAACGCAATATGTGCCAGTGGTGGTGCAAAAAAGGTGAATAACACAACTGAAATAGAGCCACCAACAAATGACGCAACTGCGGCACCGGTAAGCGCTTTGTCAGCCATACCCTGCTTTGCTAATGGTCGTCCATCGAAGGTGGTTGCAACCGCAGTAGAGGCACCCGGAATACCGAGCATGATAGATGAGATAGCGCCACCATACATAGCGCCATAGTAAATCGCTGCGAGGAATATAATTGCGCCAGTTGGCGGCACCAAAAAAGTTAGCGGTAACAGTATAGCAACACCATTGACCGACCCTAATCCAGGCATTGCACCAATAAATAAACCTAACGCACATCCACCAATAATCAGCATTAAATTTTGTGGTTCAAAAACCACAGTAAAACCGTCTGCTAACAGCCCTAAGATTTCTAACATTTTATTCTCTCAATACGTCTAAGCTTAACTATTCTAAAAACTAAAAGAACATCTTATATAAAGGTATGAATAGTGGTTCTGTTATACCTTTCGGCAGAATAATTTTGAGTGTTATCTCAAAAAAATAAAAAATAATTATAGGAATTAAAGTTGCCAATGTTATGGAGAGGAGCCACCGATGTTTACCTAAAACTCTCAGATAAAACAGTAGAAAAAGCGGTAGTGCACCATAGATGCCAATGAATGAAAATAACGCCACCGTGATAATGAGTGCCAACGCAACAGAGCTAACCTCCATTAATACATGAGATTGAATATAGGTTTTTGTTGATGTAGCGATTGGCCCTTTTTTTCGGAACCAGTTATAGATAATGCCAATACAGGAGATCAACATAATAGAGGACAACCAGAAAGGCCATGCACCGCCACCAGGTCCTTCGTCTTCTATCCAGCCGATGGGGAGCTCGACACTTTTATGCATAAGGTAGATGGAGAAGATCCCCATCATTAAAGCCATCAACAATTCAGCAGTACGCACTGTCATGATGGAAATTCTCCTCTATCTACCTAAAGTTTAAAATATTTACTTAATGGCACCCATATTTCTGAGCATCACTTCATGAATATCACGCTCTTTCTTCCAATAGCTCATCAAAGCATCGCCTTGCAACAATTCGCCTTGTAAGCTTTTCTTGGTGCGGTAGCTCTGCCATTTCGGTGAGTTAAACACCTTCTTGAAAAGTTCTTGGTAATAAGCCGACGCTTCGTCGCTCATACCTGGTGCACCAACAACGGTACGCTGCATGTAATAAACGTAGTCCTTACCGAGCTCTTTAAACGTAGGCGCATCTGGGAACAGTGGCAAACGAGTGTCTGTAAATGACGCCAATGCCTTAGTCGTACCCGCCTCATAAAAACCAAGCTGCTCAGACGGATTGTTAACCGTAGAGTCCGCATTTTTACCCGCAAGTTCCTTCGCTACCTTGCCGCCGCCTTTGTACGGTACATATTTCATGTTTAAGTCGTAGGCAGTGTTAAGGAAGTCGGTCAACAGGTTGTCTTCCGAGTTTTTACCGGTTCCAGCCATGATCCAATTTTTACCTTTAGCTTTTGCCGCTTTAGCGAAATCAGCCATGTTGTTGATATCTGTACGGTCAGAGTGAACCCACAACAAGAAGGTGTCTTCTGCCATGCGCGCAATAGGTGTAAAAGTAGAGATATCGATACCAAGCTTAGGTTGACGTAATGGCGTGGTGTAAAAGCTGTTCAGGGTGAACATAATGGTATGGTTATCACCCGCCTTACCTTTTAAATGAATCAGTGCCTCAGCACCTGAACCACCTGGCTTGTTGACTGGGGTAAAAGGAACCGATGCCATATTTTCTGATGCGATGATGCTTTGCAACAAACGAACCGCTTTATCTGCACCACCACCTTTACCGGCCATGACAACAAATTCTACTGGTTTAATTGGTTCCCAGGCTGCAATCGCCGTCGACATGAAAGTAGACGACATCGCCCCTACTATTGCTAATGCTGTAAATTTTTTAATCACTTTGTAATCCTCCAGGATTTAATTTTTTATTGATTGAGTTATTTCCCCATCATTACGGGTAAAAATTTTTTCAATTAAACACTTTACAGAAGTTCAAATAAAAACAAAAGAAAATTATATTGATAGCATCAAAAGTTATATTGATAGCCTTGGCCCTAGCTTCAATCTGGCAAGTAAATATTTTCTAACACGCCAATGTCATCAATTATGATTTCAATCTTTGTATTCTTTTTCATTGGCATTGCCCCTAGTGAAGTACCGCAGGCAATCACGTCTCCTGCTTCAAGGGTCATATCTGCAGACAAAAGACTAACCAGCTGAGTCGGTGAGAAAATCATATCTTTTATTGAGTAATTTTGTCGTTCTCGCCCATTGACCTGTGTTTTAACAGTGAGTCCTTCAGGGTTACTTAGGGTCGAAATGCAGGGCCCTATGGCCCCAAAGGTGTCAAAACTTTTGGCTCTACTCCATTGCTCAAACGCGTCTTCTTCGTGTATTAGCTGCATCGCAGTGACGTCATTGACACAGGTATAACCAAAAATGTAATCCTCCGCCTCTGTTACGCCGACCTCTTTACACTTTTTTCCAATAACAATGCCTAATTCACCTTCATAAAAAATTCGACCTTGATAGGATACTGGTGGAATGATTGCCGTACCGGCACCAATGACACAACTACTCGGTTTAATGAAGTAATACGGTGACTTAGGAATGTCATTACCCTGTTTTTCTGCTAACGCATAAAAGTTATTCCATAATGCAATTATTTTTGTCGGCCTACAGGGTGCGAGTAGGGTGACTTCATTGAGTGCAAAAACTTCATCCATACCATTATTTTTGCCAAACATATCGCCCTGGTAACGGGTGATTTTTTTATCTTCAATTATGCCAAAATGACTGTTGCCATTTTGTTCAAATCTTACCCATTTATTCATTGTTCTATTTCCACACCATTAGTTTATAACTCACAATCTGATCTTTTATGGGGTCAGGACTTTTGCCCTTCATACTCGTCAATGGTTCCTGAATCGTTTTCAGTTTACTGAAGGTTCCCCCCATTCTGTCTTTCTATTGTTAGCCGTTCCTTATTAATAGCAACCTGCAATGCGACCACGCTGCTGAACTATCGGTAATACTGTGTCGATTGTGGGTGTCTTAACATCAACGATTCGCCCTAGCTCTTGTACTGCAGTGACTAGCGCATCAATTTCCATTGGACGCCCCAGAGTTAGATCTTGCAGCATTGACGTTGTGTGTGCTCCGACAGCAGCCGCACCAGCAATACGCTTGTCAACGTCGATGGCAAAGCGTACACCGAGCTTTTCTCCAATTGCCTGTGCTTCAAGCATCATGCTTCTTGCCACGGTACGAGTGCCAGGATCGGTTGCCACGACATCTAATGTCGCATTTGTCAGTGCGCTTAACGGGTTAAAGCATAAATTGCCCCATAACTTGACCCATATCTCGTCACGAATATTTCTCACTGGGGCTTTAAAACCCGCATTGATCATCGCCTTCGACAATGCCCGCACACGCTCTGTTTTTTCACCTGATGATTCACCCAGCGTAAATCGGTTGCCATCAATATGGCGTACCACGCCTGGCTCAGATATTTCACAAGCAGGATAAACGACACAACCAATAGCTCGTTCTGGTCCAATGCCGTCCCATTGTTTACCACCCGGGTCTACACTTTCAATTCTGCGATTTTCCCATTCGCCAGTAAGCTGGTGGAAATACCACCAAGGAACGCCATTAACGGCTGTTACGACTGCCGTATTGTCGCCAAATAGTGGTTGCATGGTATCGACTACATTGGGCACCGAATGCGCCTTAAGTGCGACAATAACGAAATCCTGCTCACCAAGTTCAGCTGGATTATCAGTCGCCACTGGGTGAGTCACAATCCGCTCACCATTCATATCCAGCGCCAGTCCATTGGCTTTTATTGCAGCGAGATGTGGACCACGAGCAATAACAGAAACGTCCTCACCTGACTGTGCGAGTAATGCTGCGATATAACCACCAATGGCGCCTGCCCCATAAATTGCAATTTTCATATTATTGCTATAACCCAACTAACCCAAGTTTTTCGGCGAGCCCAATACGTTGTAATTTCCCAGTGGCACCTTTAGGAATTTCATCCAAAATAAGAATTTTACGAGGGACTTTAAAATCAGCCACATACTGGGCAGTAAACGTACGAATATCTTTTTCATCAGCAGTCATGCCTTCCTTCAAAACCACCGCAGCAGCCACTTCTTCCCCTAACTTCGGGTGTGGCATGGCAAATGTAACGCATTGCTGGATAGCAGGATGATCCATTAGAATCTCATCAACTTCACGTGGTGAAATCTTTTCACCACCGCGGTTAATGATTTCCTTCAATCGGCCTGTAATAGAGATATAGCCTTCGGAATCGAGCACGCCTTGGTCACCCGTACGAAACCAACCGTTAGTAAAATTGTCCTCATTTGCTTTTGGATTATTTTCATAACCTTTGGTTATGTTTGCGCCACGAATTACGATCTCGCCAACTTCTCCGTTGGGCAATATTTCACCGCCTAAACTCATAATGCCCACTTCTGGTCCGGCTGCGATACCGACTGTTCCTGCTTTTCTTGCTGCGGGGGGTAAGGGATTACAGGCCATTTGGTGCGCAGCTTCGGTCATACCATAAGCTTCGATAACCGGTACGTTGAATGTTTTTTCTAATTCAGCCATTACCTGGGAGGGTAATGATGACGATGATGATCGAATAAAACGCAATGGCACTGCATTGATGATATCCATACTTCGAGACGCACGCGTTAATATCGCTTGATGCATTGTCGGTACCGCGGTGTACCAGGTTGGTTGTGCATCGCCCATCCAGCCAAAATATTTTAATGCATTAAATCCAGGTGTGCAGTAGATGCTGGCTCCTGCTCTTAACGACGATAAAACTGCGGCGATTAATCCATGGATATGAAATAACGGCATGATATTCAAGCAACGATCTTTAGGGGTCAGTGACAAGGTGTTCATGATGTTTTCTGCTGAACTGGTGACGTTACCGTGACTCAGCGGTACTATTTTAGGTCGCGAGGTAGTACCAGAAGTATGCAATATGAGTGCGATATCATCTTCATTGACCTCATCATCTTTAGCTTCCATTAAGAGTGTTGCAGAATCAAATATGAGATCAAAGTCACCAGCAGCCCGACTGTTGTCCGTGACTAAAATAATTAGTGGAATACCTAACTTTTGAGCAGCAGCAACTGATAGTGACTCGCTATTGGCCTCAACAACGAGTGCCTTGGCTTTCAAATCACTTAGATAAAACTCAAATTCTTCCTGGCGATAAGCAGGGTTTAGCGGCGCAGTGGTCGATGCACCCGAGATAGTGACAAATGCTGTTGCCATTTCAGGCCCATTCGGTAATACGATGGCGACTCGATCAGTTTTTGCAATGCCTGCTTGCTTAAATGCTTTTAGGGTACGTTTCGATAGCGCCCGTATTGCAGAGTAATTAAGAGAAGGCCGTCCAGGGGACTGAATCGCGATATCGTCATCATGGCCCATTTCGAGTAAGTGACGGGTAGTATTAACAGACAAAGCAGTTGTTTCCAAAATGGTAAGCCTCAGGCTAAGGGTAAGGGTAATAATTATATCGGATTATAATAGAATCTTATTCACTATAATTGAAATAAATGCGAGTTATATCTAATTATTTACGCAAACTATAATGGTGCTTTTAATTGATAAAGAATTAGAATCAATCCGATGCTTTTTGATCAGCATTTAGACAAAAATAATTTTAGCTTATATAGATCATTGTTAACAAGTGTGTGATTAACTTTACTTTATCTGCCTCCTATTGATTTCATCAAACGATTAGATCAACTTTTGATTGATATTGGGCTGTAAAAGCTCAACTAACTAGGGCTATTTATCTTAACTATCTGGATGCATTGGACAAGGCTAAAGTTCCTACTGTTCTGACGTTTTAGGTAAAATAGGCTTCAGTTTTTGACTGCATTATTAATCTGAAATAGGATTAATTTTAATCAAAATATACTGCAGGTTCATTTGCAAAGAATAAACAGTATTAATAGCCCTATTATTATTTTTTAGACTTTTTAAAGAATAATATACCGATGGAAACGCACCAATAGCTTGGACGCTATGGAATACCACGCACCTTATATGTTTGCTGACTCAAGCGCTATTTAGGATGTTTAGGGCAATAGTTGACTATTTTCTGTGTGTTTTGATGGCGCGTCGCACAGTTTGTTCGATACTGAATATCGATAAACACGGGGCCGATGCCCCTCGGGCAATATGCCAACCCGACAAGCGACTTCGAATAGCGCTGAGGCCGTATGCAGGAGAATGTCAGCCATTCTCTATTGACGTGTTTTGTTGGTGAGATTAATCAGTGGGTCAGATAGCCCCGCCTCAGAAAATCCTTGGGCATGTAACGCGCAAGAGTCGCACTCTCGACAAAGGCGACCAGAAGCATCTGGTCCGTAACAACTACTGCTAATGCCATAGTCGACACCTAACTCTATCCCACGCTGAATAATTTAAGCTTTTGTCACTAAATTGGCCATCGTCTCATAGGCTTCGATATCTTCGGGTCGACAATCAGAATAGCCACTGTAATCGAGCGCATTGACGCCAATAAAAATATCAAATGACTCTAAAACCTCGGCTCAGGCCAAGGCAAAAGATAGTATTTCGGGCTGGCACATAGGTAATTGGGATGTCACTTTCCATCTCATCGACTGTCCTATTCTTTGGTACGTCGATGTCAGATGTGAGTGCTGACCCACCAAATGATCGCAAATCAATATCAGCGATGATGTGCTTTTCTGCACGGATTGATTCTGCTACGTAACTAACCAATTCTAGCTTTACTCTATGACGTTAACCGTATCGAAAAGACAGTGAGTAAGGTAAATATTCCAGATCGGGCACGATCGCCAATACTGTAGTTAAATCGAGGCCACCACTAAACAGTACGACGGCTTTTTTCGCTGTTGACATGATTAAGAATATCTTGAGTTATTAGGTGAGTGGGCTATGGTCAAACAGACTTTACATAAGCCCATTGCAGGAAGCTATTCACAGGATAGAATGTTTGCAGTAAATCTGAAATATTGAAACTCATTCTCAGAGTATAAAAAACTTGGGATTTCTAATCATTTTGCAATTGACGGGCAGTGAATATGTTTAGTTTTTTGGCGTCACCACAGACTAGGACCTCTGGCTGGGGTCGCCAGCATTAAAGAGTCTTTTGCTGTCTCAAAGCAACCATCAGACCGGGCTGATAGTAACACCCTGTTGAATACCCATTGACGAGTCTTTACCCGCTTTTGTGGACACCAAGCAATGAGTCGAATAGTTCTGGGATCTGCCTTAAAGCCTCGGCACTGCCTTGCCAAGTGACCTTGCTCGCTTCAATCAATAACACTCGATTAGCCGCGTTGAGTGCACGTTCCGTGTTTTGTTCGACCAGTACAATTGCGACATTCTTTTGCTTTAAGTCATTGAGCACTTCGTAGCATTCGTCGACAACTTTGGGCATTAATCCGAGCGACATTTCATCAACCAACAACACTTTAGGCTGGCTCATCAGTGCTCGCCCAATGGCTAGCATTTGCTGTTCTCCACCTGAAAGCGAACCCGCCAGCTGTCGCTGCCGATCACGGAGCCGTGGGAAGTAGTTGAAAGCTTGTTCACAACCTAAATGCAGTGTTTGTTTATCAACAATTTGACCACCAACAATGAGGTTTTCGAGTACGCTCAAGTCAGGAAATATACGTCGACCTTCTGGTACAATAGAGAGGCCTTTCTGTATTCGTTGCTCTGGTTTCAGCGCAGCCAGCTCAGCGCCATTTACTGTAATACTGCCACTGTATTGTTCGACTAGACCAGACAGGCACATCAGCGTCGATGATTTACCCGCGCCGTTTGCACCAATAATCGACAATACTTCTCCACTTGATACGCAAAAGCTGATATTCCGTGCAGCAACAATATCTCCATAACCACAACTCAGTTTTGAAACTTCAAGCATGGCCAACTCCTAAGTAAGCATTGCGCACATTGGGGTCAGACATTACTTCTTCTGCCTTGCCAAAGGCCAGCGATTTGCCATTGTCCTGCACATAGAGCGTCGGACAGATACGCATCACTTCGCGCAGATTATGTTCAATTAATAAAATAGTTTGGCCATCTGCGTGGAGTGTGGCGATCAAATCAGCCAATGATGTCGCTTCTTTTTGGCTGAGTCCCGCAAGCGGTTCGTCGAGTAGTAATAATTTTGGGTTGAGTGCCAAGGCTCGGGCTACTTCCAGTCGCTTGAGATAGCCCAGCGGCATTGTTCCCGGTAGTTCATCGACAACGTGACTAAGGCCGACGCGTGTTAGCAATTCACGTGCTTGCTTGCGTTCGCTTTTGATATCCGTAATCCACATTGACTTCAATGCGTAGCGAGTTTTGTCACCACCACAGGCGAGAGCGACGTTGTCGAGCAAGCTCAATGCACGCAATGGTTGAACAATTTGCTGTGCTAAGGCAAGTCCAGCGCGAATACGCAGGTGTGTTGCCTTGTGGGTAATGTCGACGCCCTCAAGAAACACTTTGCCATCTTGCGGCTGAACAATGCCAGTGATCACTCGCATCAGGGTGGTTTTACCTGCACCGTTAGGGCCGATAAACCCAATTAACTCACCTTTGTTAATCCGCAGGTCAACATTTTCGACAGCACATACACCACCAAAGCGAACCGTCACATCACTCACATGGAGTATTTCAGTCATCGCTTATCTCCGTCGTTACCGGATATGCGCCGCGGTATTGAAGCAAACAACCGGTTGCACAATCCTGCGATACCATCAGGTGAAAAACGCATCATTGCGAAAAGTAATCCACTGTACAGCAGCAATTTATAGTCATCAATAAACTGCACTAGCATGGGCAAAACACTCAGTAACGCGGCGGCAAATATAACACCCCATACCGAACCAATACCGCCAACGATAACCATTGCCAGCACGCTGACCGATTCCACAAAACCAAAGCTATCTGGTCCAACAAAGCGGAAGTGATGCGCATAAAGTGCACCTGCGACTCCAGCGGTGCCAGTGCCAATAATGAATGCTATTAATTTGTAGCGTGATACATCGATTCCAAGTACACGAGTGACATCTTCATTGTCCGCTATCGATTTAAATGCAAATCCCATCCAGGAACGACGAACATACAATGAAAATACGGCAAAAGTGAGTGCTAACCCTATACAAATCAGCATAAATCCGACTTTGCCAAAGCCACTGCTAGGAATACCCGCGATGCCAATTTCACCACCAAAGAAATCTTGCTGACGAATAATACCAACAAACAAAAAACCAACGCCCATTGTAGTAATAGCCAGAAAGTCGTGGCG
>Ga0307994_1002254_pt1 | contig 10934 bp, 11 predicted proteins | sample EllFjometagen261_FD_203171 | JGI IMG/M metagenome (GOLD analysis project Ga0307994, IMG submission 203171) | Marine microbial communities from Ellis Fjord, Antarctic Ocean - #261 | ecosystem: Environmental > Aquatic > Marine > Unclassified | place: Southern Ocean | collected 2014-11-02
AATCTGGCACGCAGGATTCTCGGGCTCGATTCCACTGTCGATTGCGACAGACGGCCATCCGTTCATTGACCAGATTGGCATCATTCCGACCGGCGAGACGATTTTTGCCAGTTACAACCTTATCATCGTCGCGGCTTTGGTTATCATTCTTCCATTATTAAACCGTTTGATGATGCCGAAAAAAGAAGAGACCGTTGTGGTAGATCCGAAAGTGTTGATAGAGCCGAAAGTCGAGGAACAACCGGCTAAAGTGGATATGACCCCAGCGGAGCGTATGGAGAACAGCTGGATCCTGTCCGCAGTTATCGGTGTACTGGGTATTTCATTTATCGCTTATTACTTTATCCAAAATGGATTCGCGTTGACGCTCGATTTGGTCAACTTCATGTTCCTGTTCCTCGGGATTTTATTCCACGGAACACCGCGGAAATATTTGATCGCCGTTCAGGAAGCGGTCAAAGGAGCAGGCGGCATCATTGTTCAGTTCCCGTTCTATGCAGGGATCATGGGAATGATGACGGCATCCGGCCTGGCTGCGGTAATCTCGGAAGCGTTCGTCAGCGTTTCAACGGAACAAACTTTTCCATTGTTCGCGTTCTTAAGCGCGGGGATTGTCAATTTCTTCGTACCATCCGGCGGCGGACAATGGGCGGTTCAGGCACCGATCATGCTGGAAGCGGCGGAAATGCTGGGCAGCGATCCGGCGAAAGTCGCAATGGCTGTTGCATGGGGCGACGCATGGACGAATATGATCCAGCCGTTCTGGGCATTGCCGGCACTCGCAATCGCGGGCCTCAAAGCCAAAGACATCATGGGCTTCTGTCTGATCGTATTGTTCGTCAGCGGCGTTGTGATTGGTTTGGGATTATTATTCCTGTAAATGAAATATTAAATTCGGTCTTGCCATTACAATTGGCAAGACCGTTTTTTTTCGTTTTCACCAGTTTGAAAATAAATCACTGAAACAAGAATTTGGTAAAGATTTATTATACTGAAATATTAAGATGATCCAGGGAATTTGGTGATTTTATTCTTTATTCCTTAATCTGATATGAAAATCTCCATATAAAGAACTAATAGTAGGATGTAAAATTATTCAATTAAAACAGAATAACAAGAAAATACCGTAAAATACCTTCCGTTTTCCAAATGTATACGCTATAATTAGAAAAAACTGAGGGGGCAACAAAATGGCGAAGAAAAAGTTAAGCGTTTTCATAATGTCGGCAGCTGCGGCATTAGTCTTGGCAGCTTGCGGTGGGGAAGAAGAAACATCTGACGGGGGTTCTGGCGAAGGCGGAGAAACTGAAGGCCTTGAATCGAACATCGTCACGATTGCGACTGGCGGAGCATCAGGCCCTTATAACATTATCGGGACAACTCTTGCAGACACATACAGCAAAACTTATGACGTTAACTCCCGTACACAGACAACAGGCGCATCGGTTGAAAACGTCAACTTGATCAAGGAAGACAAAATCGAAATGGCATTCACGATGAGCGACGTTGTCAGCCAGGCGGTTGAAGGAACGGAAGGCTTTGATGAGCCGACGGATAAAATCAGCCAAATTGCTGCACTATATCCGAACTATGTTCAGATTGTAACAACTGCAGATTCAGGAATTGAAACATTTGAAGACCTGCGCGGCAAGCGCATCGCAGTGGGCGACCAGAACTCAGGCGTTGAAGTGAACGCACGTACCCTGCTCGAAGGCCACGGCATCACGTATGACGACATCGAAGTGGATTATCTTGGCTACGCGGAAGCTGCAGACGGTCTGCGCGCCGGTCAAATCGATGCAGCTTTCCTGACAAGCGGATTGCCGAACGCATCCCTTCTTGAATTGTCTCAATCACTGGATATCCGCATGGTTTCAATCGACCCGGCAGATGTTGAAAAAATTGCCGAAGATAAATCGTATTTCCTGCCTATGGAAATTCCAGCAGACACTTATGGCAACGAAGAGGCAATACCGACAGCAGCAATCATGAACGCATTAATCGTCAATTCGGACATGAGTGACGATGATGTCTACAAGCTGACTAAAACATTCTTCGAAAATCTCGATGCTTTAGAAAATTCCCACCAGGCAGCTTCAGATATTTCACTTGAAGCCGCACAGGAAGGGCTTGTAGCGCCGCTTCACCCTGGAGCCGAACGTTATTACAGTGAACAATAAAGTTTTGTTAGGGGGAGCCTGCTTGTTGGTGCTCCTCTTTTTCCTGCTGTTCCGGATGCCGGTGATCCATTTTGATTTCGGCGAAGAACAATACTTTTTGACAGAAGACGAATTCACATTGAAGTGGATCCATTCCGTCGAAAAGGAAGAATGGCTTGAACTGTATGAACGGGACGGCGACCAGCTGCTCCTCACCGAAACCTACTTCAAAACTTTTGGTGCCGGCGTACCGTCGGACGGAGAAATCATTTCATCGGAAGATGGCTTTGTACATATGCGCATCAACCGCCACCTTTCGGAAATGAATCTGACTGTCTCAGAAAATGCACAGACGACGATTGAAACAGAAGACAAAACCATTCCGTTGTATGAGCTGACCGACGATTACGAATTTGTCGCCATCTCCATTCAGCGGATACATCTTTGGCAGTATATTGGAGGGAAGAAGTTATGAACAAAGACAATAGGGACCTGAACATTGAAAGCGTCTCGGCTCATGATGAAGACAAAAACCGGAATCAGGAGATTCTGGAGAAATACGACGTCGATGCGAAGGTTCGGAAATTTAAAAGCCGCAAGCTGGTATTGCTCGTAGCAGCGATTGCCATTGCTTATTCCGTTTTCCATTTATATTTAACATTCAATCCGCTTCCGGCCCTCCAGGCAAGATCGATTCACGTGGCTGTCGGGATGGGGCTCATTTTCCTGGTCTATCCGACATTCAAAAAACAGGACCGGACGAAAATCCCTTTTTATGACTGGATTTTGTTCGTTCTCAGTTTATCGACAGCGGGCTATATCATTTACGAATACAACGCAATCATGACGACACGCGGCGGTATCCCGAACAATATGGATATTATCATGGCGATTCTTACCGTATTGCTCGTTCTAGAGGGAGCACGCCGCATCACGGGATGGATCCTGCCGATTCTGGCATTGATTTTCCTGGCCTATCCTTTCATCAGCTATAATATTTGGATGCCGGATATGCTCATGACGCGTCCGTTCGATATGGGCGATATTTTCGGCCAATTGTACCTGAAGACGGAAGGTCTTTATTCAACAGCCATTTCTGCTTCTTTGCAGTTTATCTTCCTATTTATCCTGTTCGGCGCCTTCCTGGCGAAATCGGGCATGGGACAATTATTCAATGACCTGGCGATGGCGATGGCCGGAAGCAAGCAGGGCGGACCCGCCAAAGTGGCGGTCATCTCAAGCGGATTCATGGGGAGCATCAACGGTTCGGCCATTGCAAACGTAGTGGGAACCGGTGCCTTCACGATTCCATTGATGAAAAAAATCGGATACAATAAAAACTTTGCCGGCGCGGTCGAAGCAAGTGCCTCGGTAGGCGGTCAGATTTTGCCGCCGATCATGGGGGCTTCCGCATTTATCATGGCCGAAACTACAGGCATCGCGTACGGCACCATTGCGCTCGCGGCGATGATTCCGGCCATCCTTTACTTCCTTGGCGTTATCATGCAGGTGCATTTCCGTGCCGGCAAGCTCAGCTTGAAAGGGATCCCGAAAGCGGACCTTCCGGAAACAAAAAAAGTATTGATGGAAAAAGGTCATCTTTTGCTGCCAATCGTCGGCCTTGTTATCATGCTTTACACCGGCTTCCCGATTGCGCAGGCTGCATTTTATACAATCGTTCTGACCGTAGTCGTTGCGGGAATCCGCAAATCGACGCGCATGGGCTTTAAAGATATTTTGGAGGCACTTGAAAATGGTGCACGCCAGTCCTTATCCGTTATGATCGCCTGTGCGGTCGTCGGTATCATCATCGGGGTTGTCAGCCTGACCAGCTTCGGTACGGTCATGACGTCGGCAATCACGGCGTTTGGCGCAGGTTCGTTGTTCTGGACGCTGTTCCTGACAATGCTTGCTTCCATCGTACTCGGCATGGGCTTGCCTTCAATCCCTGCCTACATCATCACTGCAACAATGACAGCACCGGCGCTTGCTGAATTCGGCATTCCGGTATTGGTTGCGCATCTATTCGTATTCTATTTCGGTATTTTCGCCAATATCACACCTCCGGTCGCGCTTGCGGCATTTGCCGGGGCGGGTATTTCCGGCGGAGATCCGATGAGGACCGGCTTCAACGCGTTGAAGCTGTCGATTGCCGGCTTCATCATTCCGTATCTCTTTGTTTACAACCCGGCGATGCTGCTCATTGAAACCGAGGGAATTGCAGTCAACGCAAGGGAGTTTGAATTCCCGCCTGCACTGGAAGTTCTGTTGATTACGGTGACAGCCGTTATCGGCATCATCGGCTTGAGTGCGGCGGCAGAAGGCTATTTCAAAACGCGCATGAATGTCGTCACACAGATTTTGCTTGCCGCTGGCGCATTGCTGCTGATTTTCCCTGAAAACTTCACCGATGTAATCGGTATGATTATCGTGCTGGGAATCTTTGCTTTGAATTATTTTAAGAATAAAAAAGAGAATAATGCTGCAGTGCCATCCGGTTGAGGATGATCTATAAATAATAGGGGGTAAGCCTTACAGGGCTTGTCCTCTATTTTTATTTCCCGGGAAATTCTTTGAAACATGGGCCAATGAAACTAAAAAAACGCTTCTATTCCAGAGCTTGCCACTTTTTCGACAAGCCGCATGGATAAAAAATGCACAGGTTTTCGTTATAATGAAAAGAAGGAAACAGTTTAGACAATTGAAAGGCAGGGGTTACACATGAATTTGAAATTTTTAGCCGTTACACTGGCTGCAGGTTTTATTGCCGCAGGGTGCAGTGACGGTTCAGATAAAGAAGCGACGGACAATACGGCGTCTCCGGAAGAAGAGGCTGCGGAGCAGGAAACGGGGAGTGGAAATTCCACGGAGGATGATTTTTTGGTGTCGTTTGACGGTCCGATGATGCATGTCCACGGATTAGGCTATATCGAGAGTGAGGAAGGACTCTATTTTGCCTCGCACGATGGCCTGAAGATTTACCGTGAGGGCAGCTGGTTAGAAACGGATGGCCAGTTCAACGACTATATGGGCTTTAATGCAGTCGATGAAGGCTTTTACACCTCCGGACATCCAAACATGGCGGATCTGGAGTCGGATCTGCCCAACCCGATCGGCATCCAGCGCAGCAATGACGGCGGCCGTACGCTCGAGGAGCTCGGCTTTGCAGGCGAAACAGACTTCCATATGATGGCGGCCGGTTACCGGAGCCACGATTTGTTCGTCATGAATCCGCAGGCAAACTCGGAAATGAAAGCAGGCTTTTACTTCAGTGAAGACGACGGGAAAAATTGGCAGCAACTCGAACCGGAGGGCATTGAAGGTGACCCGATGGCATTGGCAATTCATCCGGACAACTCACAGCTGATGGCTGCAGCGAGTGCTGAAGGGGTTTTCCTGTCAGAAGACGGCGGAGCGACTTTCAATCGGCTGACGGAAGAAGGCGAGTTTGGAACGGCGGTGCATTTCACGGAAAATGAATTGGTTTACGCGAGCCATGGCGTTGAGGCAGCGATGAAAGCGTACAACCTGGAAGACGGGGAAGCCGAAACGCTTGAACTGCCGGAGCTGAAAGAAGACGGAGCGGTTTATATTGCGGTCAATCCGGAAAACAATGAAGAAATTGCGTTTTATACTGTACAGGGAGATGCCTACGTTTCCAAAGACGGCGGCGCGTCGTGGGAAGAAGTTGTTGACGAGGGGCAGCTCCAATAATTTATCTGAATGGCACCTGAATACTCTTGGAGAAATTCTGCGAAAAAATCATAACAAATCCCCTCCGGAAAATTCCGGCAGGGGATTTTTGGTTGTAAAAGTATTTCCGGAAACATGGCTGCGCTAATCGCGTTTATCGCCATCTAGCTCCCGCATCCGTTCCCGATATTCTTCCGTGCCGATTTCTCCCCGGGCGTACCGTTCTTTTAGCGTTTCGACTGATCTGTTATTTGATTGGGACGGTCTGTCCGTGGAGTTTCTCCGGCTAACGGTAACAATCATCCAAATGAACAGAGCCAGAAGAATCAGCAAGAAAATAACTCCGAATGTCATACCCATCCACATTCCTGGATTGCCATCCCAGTTTGTACCATAATGCCACATTGCACTCACCTCCATTAATTTTTTTCAGACTTTCTTGCACTTGACCAGCACATTTCCTGAGAGCGGCTGCTATTCGTTATTGTCAGTATACAACTAAATAGTCCGAATACTCTATTTATTTAGAGAGAGATGTTCGCTTTGCTGTCTTTCCAGAACATTTGAGCCGGATTTCACATAGATTTCGCATTTCCGGTGTATACTTTCCACATGATGGAGCAAAGGGTGATTTTTAATGAAACGCAAAATAGGCGCAATAGGCGCGCTGGCGCTGGCTTTGCTGCTCGGGGCATGCTACGGGGAAGTGAGCTACGACTGGCCGGAAGGCGATGATCAACTGTTCGTATCGCATATCAAAGAGCCTATGCTGACGGTCATTGGCGGCGGGCAAGTGCAAAGGGAACTCGAGTTGCCATTCATCGCATCGGATATGGTGATGGCAGACGGCAAGTTGGTGCTCGCAAGCAAAGAAGAAGGCGAATTGTATGCGCTCGATTTGGACACGCAGAAGCTGGAATCACTTGGAGAAGTGGGCGAAGGCATCACCAAACTCGTATTTGGCGGCGGGAAGCTGTATGCGGCTTATGCGGGTTCAGACCGGATTGCCCAAATTGCGCTGGAGCCATTTGCCATTGAAAACACAGCAGAAACCGATGGGCATCCGCACTCGATGGCGGTTGACGGAACGTATTTGTATGTAACGAATGTCTATGGCCACACCGTGCAGGCGATCGACACGGCAACGATGAATGTCGAGGACAGCTTCGACATCGTCGGCCGCCCGAATGGAATCGCGTTGGCCGATGGCGGCCTGCTTGTCGGTGGGCACGGAGATTATGGCAAACTTAACGACAGCGTCTATCGTTTCTCGTTTGTGGAAGGCAAGACGGTTCAGAAGGCAGAGACCGGATTGATGCCGATTGAAATCATCACGGACGGCGGCAGCCTATTTGTACTGAACCACGGATCGCACGACGTCGTGAAACTGGACGCCGCAACACTGGAACCGCAAGGCAAAGTTTCGGTGGGCGACAACCCTTATTACGGCGTGGCGTCCGGCGGCAAGTTATACGTCAGCAGCATGGACGCCGATGTCATCAGTGAAATTGATATTGAAAGCTTTACGGTGACACAAGAAATTCCGACGGCTGCCGGGCCGCACGCGATGGTGCTGGAGGAGGGCAACGATGAAAATTCTGGTAATTGACGATGAACAGACGATGCAGCATCTGCTTAGGCTTATGTTGGAAGGGGCGGGCTATACCGTGCTGTCGGCTGCAAGCGGCGAAGAAGGCATCCGACGCATCCGCGCGGAAGGGGTCGATTTTGTCATTCTCGACGTACTGATGGGCGGCGTGGACGGCTTCACCGTATGCGCGGAAATCCGGCGTTTCACGCCAGTGCCTATTCTTATGTTGACCGCGATTGCCGGCAGCGAAGCGGACAAAGTGAAAGGGCTGCGGGCAGGAGCTGATGACTACATGGTCAAGCCGTTTTCGAAGCAGGAACTGCTGGCGCGCATCGAGGCGATTCTGCGCCGCACCCATAATGGAAGCGTCCAAGGGGACAGCGAATGGACGAATGGCGCGCTCGAACTGAACGACACGATGCGTTCGGTGAGGGTTGCCGGCAAACCGGTTACGCTGACGCGGCGCGAATTTGATTTGCTGGCGTTTTTGCTGAAACACCGGGAACAAGTATTTTCCCGCGAACAATTGATGGAGAAGCTATGGGGTGAACAGTCCTATAACGTCACAACGCGGACCGTCGATACCCACATCAAAACGCTGCGCATCAAGCTTGGCGAAGCCGGAAGCGCAATCGAAACCGTTTGGGGCCTGGGCTACAAGCTGGTGAAGCTATGAAGCCGTATCGCTCCGTCGAAACGAAATTATGGCTCCTGTTCGCCGGAATTTCTGTGGCCGGCATTGCGCTCCTGATGTTCGTCGCCTATTCGGTCTATGACGCGGTTTACGTTGATGCGGAACGCGAACAGCTGCACGAGCTGGCGGAAGCGCTGCGGGGAGCTTACTTAACCGGAGATGCAGCAGAACTGGAAGGCATCATAGAATTCCTGCAAGATTCCGGCCTCAACGCATTGGCGATTGATGACCCGATGGTGCTTGGGGCGGCGCTGCCGCTGCAGGCGCCGGAAGGGGACGTCATCATCAATTTCGAGGAACGCGAATTGTTGTCGCAGGGACAAACGGTGGTTATTGAGCGGCGCAATGCGTATGTCGATGCGGATTTGATCGGCGTGGCGCTGCCGGTGATCGAGGAGGGGAATTTGCGGGCCATCGTATTCGCCTACCGGCCGGTATCGGAACTCAGCCAGGCGTTCAAGAAGGTGATGCCGATCCTGTTGGTGTCCGGACTGCTGGCGTTCGCTGCACTCTATGCCATCCGACGGCGCATCCAAAAGGAATTTATCGGACCGGTCGTGGAACTGCGGAACGCATCTGACGCAATGGCAACAGGGCGTTTCGAAGGCGGCATAAACCCTGCTGTGCACAATGAAGTCGGAGACCTTGCCCAGTCGTTCAACGCGATGGCGGCGTCCATCCGCGAAGAAGATGAGAAGAAGCGCGAATTTCTGCAGAACCTGTCCCACGAATTGCGTACTCCGCTCAGCTATGTGAAAGGCTATAGCGAAATGCTGCAGCAGACGGATGCGGACCACCAGAACATTGCGGCTATTTTATACCGCGAATCGGAACGGATGGAGCGCATGGTCGGCCAAATCCTGGATTTGACCAAGCTTGAAGGCGGGGATGAAAAGATTGCCCACGAGCTGCTGGCGCTGAGTGAAATCGCGCTGTCGGCCATCGACAACACAGCGGTGAAATGGCGGGGCCGACAGCAGCGGCTGGAGGCGGAACTGGATGAAGAAATCCTCGTCTATGGCGATGAAGACCGCTTGTTGCAGGTGTTGGTCAATTTACTCGACAACGCCATTGCCTATACGCCGGAGGGTGGTTCAATCGCTGTAAGCCTTCGCGCTGAAGGCGGCGAAGCGGTGCTCGAAGTGAGCGACAGCGGCCCGGGAATCCCGGAGCAGCACCTGCCATACGTTGCGGACCGTTTCTACCGCGTCGAAAAAGGGCGCACCCGAGCCGGCGGCGGCGCCGGCATCGGCCTGTCGATCGTCAAGGGGATTGCCGAACTCCACGGCGGCCGGCTGAGAGTCGAGTCGTCCGAAGGCGACGGTACGCGTGTGCAAGTCTGGCTTCCGCTGGCAGCGGTAAACTGAGCTACTATTAGAAAATTTTTATTTTGAACATTTCACAGGCGTTTCACAATTGCCCGGTAAGCTGAATCTATTGGAACAATTTCAGTTTAATGGAGGGTTTATTGATGAAGAAATTAATGGTTATTGGTGTTTTTGGCTTAATGCTCGCAGGCTGCGGCATGGAAGAAGAAAGCGCGGACAACGCGGCGGCTGCCGAGCAGGAGGTGCAGGGATTGGAAGTCGAAGTCCTGACCGAACCGAAAGGCGAAACGGGCGAATGGACGCTTGAAGCCTTTGTATCGCAAGGGGGCGAAGCGGTGAACGATGCGGATGAAGTGAAGTTCGAAGTGTTCGAAGCCGGCAAGAAAGACGACAGCGTGAAAATCGATTACACGGATGTCAAAGACGGCATCTATTCAGTCAAGCACACATTCCAGGAAGATGGCGTCTATTATTTCATCCCGCACGTAACGGCGCGCAGCTTGCATACCATGCCGACACAGCAAGTGATTGTCGGACAAGTGACGGACGAAGAAATTCGCGCGGCTGAAGAAGCGATGGCCGAAGCGAAAGCGAAAATGATGGAAGAAAAAGATTCCGGCATGGAAGATATGAAAGACAGGGAAGACAAGGAAGACGGCATGTAAGTGGCGAAGGCCGCGGCGGTAACCGAGCTGCTACATAAAGGCACAAAAAATCCCTCCTGATCCAGGAGGGATTTTTGTGATGAAATAGAGATCAAGCAACGGTTTTGCAGGCTTCTGCGCATTTGAAGCACGCTTCTGCACAGCGCTGGCAATGCTCGTGGTCGTGCTGTTTGCATTCATTGCCGCAGGCTTCGCAAATTTCCGCGCAAACTTTCGCGAGCTGTGCGACAAACGGTGAGTTGCGGGTAATCGCCTGCTCGAGATAACCGCACATATCCGCGCATTCACGGTCCAAACGGATGCATTCAGCCATCATTTTTACATCGTCTTCCTTCAGGCATGCGTCAAAACAATGATTGCATTCGGTCATGCACTCGTGCAAAACCTTCAATAATTCTCCGTGTTGTTCATGTGCCACAATAAAACCTCCAGTTTCGAATTTTTTTTAGCCTCACAACCCCAGTTTTACCTGTTGAGGCGAATATTAAACATCTGCCCCCGAAGTGCCCATCCATTAAGAATGCTTTGAACGATTTTCCAATTCTGTGCATCGCCGATGGAACTCTTCTTCGCTGATTTCGCCCCGATCGAATTGATCCTGCAGCCTGTGTTCTTCGTTATGCGAAGGCAAGTCGTCAACGTTGCGGGCGCTCGGATTATTCTTGGCCATGAAAAACCAGTAAATGATCAGCACGACGACGAGCAGTACTCCGAGTCCTATTAATAGACCGAGCGGTAAAGGAACGCCATTCATGTTTTCACTCTCCTCTATAGAATGTCTTTGTTCTACTTGTGTAGTTCCCT